>ERZ781270.30-NODE-30-length-53511-cov-5.895110_pt1 | contig 53511 bp, 45 predicted proteins | sample MGYA00375848_ERZ781270 | MGnify/ENA primary metagenome ERZ781270 (study PRJEB29790, sample SAMN06051249) | human gut metagenome | host: Homo sapiens | place: USA: Cincinnati, Ohio | collected 2013-09-24 | study: EMG produced TPA metagenomics assembly of the Gut... | reverse complement strand
AAAGCCCCTGGCGGTGGATGCGGGGGGTGGCGACGCTCCCCGCCGTGCTGCTCTGGTTTGGCATGATGTTTATGCCGGATTCACCGCGCTGGTACGCGATGAAAGGGCGCCTGGCGGAAGCCCGTCGCGTGCTTGAGCGCACCCGGCATAAAGATGATGTTGAGTGGGAGCTGCTGGAAATCACCGAAACGCTGGATGAACAGCGCAATCTCGGTAAGCCCCGGTTCAGCGAGATTATGACCCCGTGGTTGTTCAAGCTGTTTATGATCGGTATTGGTATAGCGGTTATTCAGCAGCTTACCGGTGTAAATACCATTATGTACTATGCCCCCACGGTACTGACTTCGGTTGGTATGACTGATAATGCCGCGCTGTTTGCCACTATCGCCAACGGCGTAGTCTCAGTATTGATGACATTCGTTGGCATCTGGATGCTTGGCAAAATTGGCCGTCGCCCGATGACCATGATTGGTCAGTTCGGCTGCACCGCCTGCCTGGTCTTTATCGGTGCGGTCAGCTATCTATTGCCGGAGACGGTTAACGGCCAGCCTGATGCGCTGCGTGCCTATATGGTTCTGGCAGGGATGTTACTGTTTCTGAGCTTTCAGCAGGGGGCGCTGTCGCCGGTGACCTGGCTGCTTATGTCGGAAATTTTCCCAACCCGCCTGCGCGGTATTTTTATGGGAGGGGCGGTATTTTCAATGTGGATTGCCAACTTCCTGATCTCCCTGTTCTTCCCGATACTGCTGGCGTGGTTAGGGCTTTCAGGCACCTTTTTTATCTTCGCCGGTATTGGCGTATTTGGCGCGATATTCGTCATTAAATGCGTACCGGAAACTCGCCACCGTAGTCTTGAACAAATCGAGCACTATCTGCGGGATAAGCTGGACACCAGTGAAGAAGGGCAGGCCGCCAGGGCCCGGCGAATAGTGGCTGAATCGCAGGCGAATAAAGTGTAACGCTGAGCGGTATCTGCGATGCTGGAGCGGTACTCAGCGGTCTGTACGGCCCGGGCTAATGAGCCGTATCGAACGATCCCCTCCCCCTTGAAAAAAGGGGGAGGGGGTACACTGCTTCCGTACGGTATGACAGAAGATACCTCAACTATCGACGGGGATAGCGAGGGAAAGGGCTACTTCACTTCCGCCAGCGCGGTCTTATCGACGTAGGGCTTCATCAACGCATCGGCTTCCTTCTGCGCCGCCTGCACCGCGGCTTCCGGGGTAACATTGGCATCATTGACCACCGCGGCCAGCTGGTTTTCCATCGCCTTACGCACGGCAACGGTCTCCCAGGTGGAGTACCACGGATGGGCATACTTCAGCTGTTCGAGGGCGATAGCCGCGCGCGGATCCTGCTGCAGATACGCCTTCATTTCCGGCGTATCGTAGGCGGCCTTACGCGGGGAGAAGTAGCCGGTAAAGCGACTCCAGGCGCCGTTGACCTGCGGGCTCACCAGATACGTCAGGAACTGATACGCCGCTTTTTTCTGCGCGTCGTTGATGCCTTTGAAGCTAACCAGGCTGGCGCCGCCGATCGGTACCGCCCGCTGCTCTTTAGCCGGCAGCATCGCCACGCCCAGCTCAAAATCTTTGCTGTTCTCGCGCATAAAGCCCAGCGCGCCGGTGCTCAGCATCGCCATTCCGACTTTGCCGGAGAAGAAGCTGGCGCCGATCTGTTTCGAATTCAACACCCCGGAAGGCATCACTTTGTCTTTATAGACCAGGTTCTGCCAGAAGCGCAGGGCGCCGATGGTGGTTGGCGTGTTGTAATAGACTTCGCCCGGATAGTCCTCGTTAAAGTATTTCCCGCCGTTGGCGCGCACCAGCGCCGAGAAGATCCAGCCGCCGTAATCATCGTTGGTCGACGGCAGCATGATCCCCCACTGGCCTTTGCTTTCGTCGGTCAGCTTTCTGGCGTCCGCCAGCAGCTCGGCCCAGGTTTGCGGTGGCTGTTTGATCCCGGCCCGATCGAACATCGTTTTGTTGTAGTAGAGGATCGGCGTCGAGTTATGGAACGGGATCGCATAGGTGGTGCCCATCACCTGGGCGTTTTTATGCATGGCGGGCCAGAACGCCTTCACCAGAAAATCCCCCGCTTTTTGATCGCCATACTGGAACAGTTCGTCCATCGGCAGGATCTCATCTTTCAGCGCCAGATCGGTGGTGAAGTTGGCGGACATAATCACCAGCGCGGGCGGCTGCCCGGCTTTCTGCGCTGATTCGGCTTTGATCTTGGTGGTGTCGTAGTTGCCGGTAAAGATCCCGCGCACTTCGACATCCTGCTGCGACTCGTTGAATTGCTTAATGACGCGGGTCATCTCCATGGTCAGCTTGCCGTCTACCGGCGCCGGAAACATGAAGTCGATCTTCTCTTTCGCCAGTGCCGCGCCGCTCAGGGCAAGGCTGAGCCCAACCGCGAGAGCGGTGAGAGGTTTAAACATGGTCTGTCTCCATCAGTAAATTATGCTGTTTCTCAGCATGAAAAAGATGCACATCGGCAGGTGAAAAGCCGAGGATCAGCGAATCGCCTTTCTCCGGTACCGCGCCGCGATGGCGACGGCTAAAGCGTAAGGTGCCGATGGGGGTACTGACGTGGAGCAAATAATCGGCTCCCATCAGTTCTCGTTGCAGCACGGTGGCGGGCAAGCGCAGATGGTTCTCCTCCACGCGGTCGCTGATATGTTCCGGGCGAATGCCTAACCACACTCGGGATTCTTCACGGTAGCGCGGCGGCAGCGGATAGCGCAGCTCACCCAGTAATACCTCACCATCAGCGCAGGGCAGTGAGAGCAGATTCATCGCCGGAGATCCGATAAACCCGGCGACAAACAGGTTGGCCGGGTTGGCGTACAGATACTCCGGTCGCCCGACCTGCTGTACGTGGCCGCTGTTCATCACCACGATGCGGTCGGCCATCGACATCGCTTCCGTCTGGTCATGGGTGACGTAGACGGTACTGGTTCTGAGCTGCTGGTGGAGATCCATAATGCTATCGCGCACTTCGCTACGCAGGCGGGCGTCGAGGTTGGAGAGCGGCTCATCCATCAGGAACAGGCGGGGATTGCGCACAATCGCCCGCGCCATCGCCACCCGCTGCCGCTGGCCGCCGGAGAGCTTCGCCGGTTTGCGATCGAGCAGGGTATCCAGCTGCAGCATCTGCGCGACTTTATCCACCCGCGGCTGCCAGCTGCTTTTCTCTTCCTTGCGCACCTTCATGCCGAAGGTGATGTTGTCGCGCACCGACAGGTGCGGAAACAGCGCATAGTTCTGGAAGATCATCGCGAAGTTGCGCTCTCTGGGCGACATTTCGGTGATGTTCTCATCGTGCAGCCAGATCTCCCCCTCGCTGACCGGCTCCAGCCCGGCGAGCAGGCGCAGCAGGGTGCTTTTACCGCAGCCGGACGGGCCCACCAGCACCACGAATTCCCCTTCGCGAATATCCAGCGACAGGGCGCTGAGGGCCGGTTTACCGTCAAACTGTTTACTGATGTTTTGCAGACTAAGCATGGCGTTTAGCAATCTTCCGTTGGGCAGCTGATATTTTCGTCGTACATCCAGGGGCCGGCGTAGTGGGTCAGAGGATGCTGATAGCTCACCCACTGCTCGTCGACCTGGCGATGCATCAGGCACGACGCCGGAGAGAGGTCGTAGTACGGTCGGGTATCTTCATAAAAGTAGGGTACCTGGTGGACGGTTCCCGGGATGGTGGAGATGATGGCCTGGCGATACTGGGTCATGGTCAGGCTGTGGTTATGACCGCAGAAAATGCGCGTCAGCGACGGGAAACGCTCAACCAGCGCCAGCAGACGATGGCCGTTTTCGCAGGCGATAGGATCCATCTGCGCATTGCCCAGCGGCAGCGGCGGATGATGCATAAATACCGTCGCCGGTTTATCGCCGCCATCAAACAGCTGGGCTTCCAGCCATTTGATGGTTTCCTCGGTCAGCCAGCCTTTCGACGTACCCGCCCGGCTGGAGTCGATAAACAGCAGGCGAGTGGCAAAATCGTCTACCGCGTAGTGCATGTTTTGCGCGTCGCGGCCGAGCTGCGGGCACAGCGGATGCAGGTACTCCAGAAACAGCGCTTTATCGTCGTGGTTGCCGGGAATGAGATACAGCGGATAGTTCAGGCTGCCGAGGATCTGACGAGCGACCTCATACTCTTCCGGGCGGCCGCAGTTGACGATATCGCCGCTCACCACCACCGCGTCCGGACGCTCCTGCAGGGCGTTCAACTGGGAGACGACGTCGGCATTGGCGGCGTTGACGTCAATAAAGCCGTACAGCTTCTGGCCGCGGCTGCGGAAATGGGTATCGGAAATTTGCGCTAACAGCATGAAGAGCTCCTTATTTGATCCCGGAGAAGCCGAAGCTTCGCAGGAACTGTTTCTGGAAGAGGATAAACGCCAGCATCAGCGGCAGGCAGACCATCAGCGTGCCGGCGCCGATGATGCCCCACTGACCGCCGGATTCGGCGCCCATGGCGAACGAGACCAGCCCCACGGTCAGCACCTGTTTGTCCGGGTCGTTCAGCATCATCAGCGGCCACAGATACTCGTTCCAGTGGTAGGTAATGCTGACGGTGGCGAAGGCCAGCACCGACGGCCAGGACATCGGCAGCAGCACGCGGAACAGCACCTGCCACCAGCGACAGCCCTCCATCAGCGCCGCCTCTTCCAGCTCTTTGGGTATGGCCAGAAACGCCTGACGCATCAGGAACACGCCGAACGCCGAGGTGAAGTAGGGCATCATCACCCCGGTGAGGGTATTAAGCAGGCCGAAGGTTTTCAGGGTCAGCATGTTCGGCACCATCATCACCACCGGCATGATCATCAGCTGGACGAGGAACATCAGGAACAGCGTCTTCTTGCCGCGAAACTCGTGGCAGGCGAAGACGTAGCCGGCGGTGATGATGGTCAACAGCTGCACGAAGAAGGTGCCGAAGGTGAAGATAAGGGTATTGGCGTAGAGGCTCAGCCAGTCGGCGCTGGCCCAGGCATCGCGGAAGTTATCCAGCGTCAGCGGCATACGGGGCAGCAGGGAGGCCATATCCTCGCCGAAGGTCGTGGCGCTAAACGAGGTCGCCAGCATCCATAAAAACGGGCTCATCCACAGCAGCGCCAGGCAGCACATTAATACCGTGAGCGTAAAGGGCTGCGAGCGGCGCAGGCGCAGCCAGAGCGGGCGCGATGCGCTGTGCGATCGCAGCGCCAGCGGCGAGATTTCAGCGCTCATAGTGCGCTCCTTTCTCCAGCAGTTTGAGGTTAATCAGCGAGAAGGCAAACAGCCCGGCCAGCGTCAGGAAGGTGGCGGCGGAAGCTTTACCTAAATCATGGGTGTCCCAGGCGAGGTTCTGGATGTAGTAGAGCAGCACGGTAGTGGCGTTATCCGGCCCGCCGCGGGTCATCACCGCCACGTGGTCGATCTGGGTGATGGAGTAGATCAGCGCCGTGGTTATCACAAAGCTCAGGGTCGGGCGCAGCAGCGGCAGCGTGACCTTAAAGAATACCTGCGTGCGGGTGGCGCCTTCCATGATCGCCGCTTCGCGCGTGGAGGCCGGGATGCTTTGCAGCCCGGCGAGGAAAAACAGCATGTAGTAACCGGCGAACTTCCACACGCCAATCAGCGCCAGCGCCAGCAGCGCGCTATTGCTGCGCCCCAGCCAGTTGTTGTTCATCGGGCCAAACAGCTTCGCCAGATAGTGGTCTAGCAGGCCAAGGCCGGGCATAAAGATAAACAGCCACAGCGCGGCGGCGCTGACCATCGGGATAATCATCGGGAAGAAGAAGGCGGTGCGCAGCCAGCGGTTGACGCGGTGATTCTCGGTCAGGGCGACCGCCAGCAGCAGGGCGAGGGTCACGCCCGGTACCACCGTCAGCAGGATATAAAGCAGGTTATTCACCAGCGACTGCCAGAAGACGTTGTCGGCGAACAGACGACTAAAGTTCTCCAGCCCGACATACTGGCCGCCGTCGCTGACCATGCGGGTATCGAACAGGCTGTCATAAATCGATCGCCCGAGGGGAAACCAGGTAAACAGTAATAAAAACAGCAGGGAAGGCGACAGTATCAGCCAGGGAAGCCAGGTTTTTCTCATGGTGGCGGACGTCTCATTCAGGCGTTTGTAGAAGCCCGGATTGTGAGAAGGATTGACTGCAAACGTATGGCGGGGAGATGACGGTTTAATGACCAGGGAAACAAGCGCCGGGCAGACGGGCCGCCCGGCATCACCCCGGCCAGTGGCGTTCAGGCCGCGCGGCTGCGGCCTGAAGCATGATGAGGAACGATCAGAAGTCGGCTTTCAGCACCACGCGGTAGCGGGCCTTGCCCTCGCGAACGTGCTTCAGCGCCTCGTTGATCTGCGACATCGGGAACAGCTCGGTGGTCGGCGCGACTTTGCTGCGTCCGGCGAATTTCATCAGCTTGCGCAGCTCGGACGGGTTGCCGGTGGCCGAGCCGGAGATGCTGCGGTCGCCGCCAATCAGGGTAAAAGCGGGGACCGGGAACGGCTTCATCACCGCGCCGACGGTGTGGAAGTTGCCGCCGTACGCCAGCGCTTCAAAGTACGGCTGCCAGTCGAGGTCGACGGCGACGGTGTTGATAATCAGGTCGAACTGGCCGGCCAGCGCCTTTAAGGCTTCGGGATCGCGGCTGTTCACCACGCGATCGGCGCCCATTGCCAGCACTTCCTGCTCTTTCGCCGGATTGGAGCTAAAGGCGGTGACTTCCGCGCCCATCGCGTGCAGCAGCTTGATGGCGATATGGCCGAGGCCGCCAATGCCGATGACGCCGACGCGGCTGTTGGCCGTGACGTGATGCATCAGCAGCGGTTTGAAGACGGTAATGCCGCCGCAGAGCATCGGCCCGGCAGATTCGAGATCGACGTTTTCCGGCAGCGGGATCACCCATTGCCAGTCGGCGCGCAGCTTATCGGCGAAGCCGCCGCGGTTGATGATGGTGGGCACCGAGCCTTCCAGGCAGTTCACGTGGTTGCCGCTGATACAGGCGTCGCAGTGGCCGCAGCTGCGCGCCGTCCAGCCAATGCCGACCTTCTGGCCAACCTTCAGCCCTTTATCCTGCGCCGCGCTGCCCAGCGCCGCCACCCGGCCAATCACCTCGTGACCGGCCACCAGCGGATAGCTCGACATGCCCCATTCGTTGTCGATCATCGACAGGTCGGAGTGGCAGATTCCGCAGTACTCCACCTGCACTTCGACATCTTCCGGCTTTAGGTCGCCGGCATCGTACTCCCACAGCGACAGATCGGCGCCCGCTTCTTTGGCGGCGTAACTTTTAATAGTGCTCATGACAGTTTCCTTGGGTTTGGCGTAGTTAAGAAGGAAGTGTAGAGCATGGGGCGAGGGGACGCTTGGCAGAAGGAGGGGGGAAGCTTACGCAAGCCGGCTTCTCCGCGAGAGAGAAGCCATCGCGATAGTTCAGCTTTTGAGCAACAGCGCGTTGAGCCAGATTTCGCTCCGCTCCGGGCGCTTATCCACCGTCTGCCACATGTTGGCAAGACGGATATCCGCCAGCGGTTCGACCAGCGCCGTCAGCCCTGCTTCATCGAGATCGGTAAACCGCCGCCCCTCTTTTTCTCGCTCGCCTGAACCGTATTTAAATGAGACGTACCAGACGCCGCCGGGTTTGAGGGCCGTAGCCAGTTTGTGCATCACTCCCGGCAGCTCCGCAGCGGGAACGTGCAGCAGCGAAGCGCAGCACCAGATGCCGTCATACCGCGCACTTTCGCTGATACTTTGAAAGGTCGCCTGACGCACGGCCAGCCCGCTGTGTTGCGCAGCCCGCTCGACCATGGCCGGTGAGGCGTCAAACGCCTCGACCCGGTAGCCCATATCGGCAAAGGCTTTGGCATCGCGTCCGGAGCCACACCCCGCATCGAGGATCAGCCCGTTCGGTTCAATCGCCCCGATAAAAGGCGCGTACAGAGAGGTCATATCGACAGCGACGGTTGAAGCCACAAAGCTGTCAGCGTTCTGCTGGTAGTAGTTAATTGTCATCAGAATATATCCGTTCCGGCGGCCTGAGGTTCCCATTCATGAAGGAGCGTAATGCGCGCAGTGTTCCAGATTTTGGCGAGGAAGGCATCGCGGCGGGCGGTCGTGTTGCCGGTCTGACGGATTAAGGTTTCACGCAAGGGAAGGTGGCTGGTAATAAAATATTCGTTTCTGTCGCGCAGGCGGCGCAGCAGTTTTGCCGACGGTACCCGCATAAACTTGCCTTTCTCCCCGCGGTTGCAGCTCTTGCAGGCGAGAACCAGGTTCCAGACGCCGTTGATATTCGCCACCTCGCCGCGCGCCGCCCACGGGATAAAGTGGTCAACGTCGGCCAGGTTCTCATCCCCGCTTTCGAGACTAATCGGCGTATAGCAGTAAAAGCAGCGGCCTTTTTGGTAGCCGTTCAGGCTGTCGCGACAGCTGGAGATGGCAACTCGTCGGGTATTCAGGGTGCTGAAGAGCTGCTGTTCGGCGGCATCATATTCCACGGCGATCAGGCTGCTGGCGATGTTCATCGCCCACGCCTGTTCCACCAGACGCCAGCGGGCGTCCGTTTCGTGGATCAGGTTCTGGTACTGCTGGCGCTCCGTCAGAGAATAAAAGTCGTCGGTCAGACGGATGCCTTGATGCGTTTTACGCTCGTCGATAAAAAAGCGCCTGGCGATTTCGCCCTGATTCACGTTATGAAATTTATCCAGCACCACGCTAAAGCCGAGCTTAACCGTTGCCGCGATGAGCTGATCCTGGGTTATCTCCTGGCGATTGAAGCGGCTACAGGCGCTGAGATACTGGCTTTTTGAGGACGTGATCTGTTTGGGGGCGTGCTCAAGATGGCGACACAGATGCTGGCTGAACGGCACCGCCAGCTCCTCGAGGCGTATCAGATCGCTACCGTCGCGGCGGATATCGTACAGCGCATGCGCCAGCGCAAACTTATAGGAGGCGACGTTTTTGCCAAAAAGAATAATGCCGCGCCAGTAGTTCTCCAGCGTCGGTTCGATCTGATAGAAGCGCATTGCGGAAATCCTGTTTTGGGAAAGTACCGGCGTTATTACGCGTACTAATAACAGGATCTGATAACAAATTGCCGAAAATGTAAACCGAATTGAGCCGTTTGCAGGATTTTGCGAGCAGACTCGGAGAAAGAGGAAACCGCGCGTGGGAAAGGTGAGAACGAGGGGGATTACCTGCGGAACGTATTGAATGTTGGCCAAAATGCGGCTTGCGCTGTTTTTTTCAACACTTAGCGCGGCAATCGCACTCTGCCGCTTGCGCAGCAGCCAGTGACAGGTATAATCCAGAACGTTTTCCGTATCCTTTCCGTGCCGGAGTGGCGAAATCGGTAGACGCAGTTGATTCAAAATCAACCGTAGAAATACGTGCCGGTTCGAGTCCGGCCTTCGGCACCATCGGAACATCAATAGACGTCAACGGACGTCTTTTTTTGTGCCTGAAATCCAGTATTCGCAAGGCTTACCTCGCTTTTTCACTCAACAGAAGTCAATCTGAGTCAACCCACATCAAGTCGCTTGTGAGTATAGAACCGAGTATATATGCTGGTTCGATAATGGTTGTATACTCACAGCGGCACATGGAAGGAGAACTTTTATGGCTCTGACAGATATCAAAGTGCGTTCTGCAAAACCGCAGGAAAAGGAATACACCCTTGTCGATGGGGATGGCATGTTTTTGCTTATTCATCCTAACGGTTCAAAATACTGGCGGTTCCGCTTTCGTTTTGGTGGTAAGCAGCACCTAATGGCGTTTGGAGTTTATCCTGAAACGTCATTAGCTGATGCTCGTCAAAAGAGGGAAGAGGCCAGAAGGCTTGTTGCTGCTGGAATCGATCCTCGCGTACACAAACGTGCGGTGAAAGAAGAACAGGCGAAAGAAAATATTACCTTTGAGTCAGTTGCCAGAGAATGGCATGCCGCAAATAAAAAATGGTCAGAAGAACATAGCCGACGGGTGCTGAAGAGTCTGGAAGACAATCTGTTCTCTGCAATTGGCAAGCGCAGTATCGAAGAGCTAAAGACTCGTGACCTGCTTGCCCCCATTAAAGTCGTTGAGGCTACAGGTCGCTTTGAAGTCGCTTCTCGTCTTCAGCAACGAACAACTGCCATCATGCGTTATGCCGTCCAAAGTGGCTTGATTGATTATAACCCGGCCCAGGAAATGGCTGGTGCAGTTGCTTCCAGTAATCGTGTCCATCGCCCAGCGCTTGAATTGAAACGCCTACCTGAATTACTCCACCGAATTGACGGTTACACAGGACGACCTATGACTCGTCTGGCCGTTGAGCTTACGTTGCTAATTTTCATCCGGTCCAGTGAGCTGCGTTTTGCTAGATGGTCTGAGATCGATTTTGAAACAGCAATGTGGACGATACCGGCTGAACGAGAAGTTATCGAAGGGGTAAAGCATTCACAACGAGGCTCCAAAATGCGTACACCTCATTTGGTGCCCTTATCTAGGCAGGCACTGGACATCCTTAAACAGGTCCATAAGTTCAGTGGTAATCGTGATTTTGTTTTCGTTGGAGATCACAACCCTCGTAAACCGATGAGTGAAAATACGGTGAACAAGGCGCTGCGCGTGATGGGATACGACACGAAGGTTGAGGTTTGCGGGCATGGCTTCAGGACTATGGCTTGCAGTTCGTTGATTGAATCAGGGTTGTGGTCGAGGGATGCAGTTGAACGACAGATGAGCCATATGGAACGTAACTCTGTAAGAGCTGCTTACATTCATAAGGCTGAGCATTTGGACGAACGAAGATTGATGCTGCAGTGGTGGGCGAATTATCTAGAGTCATTAAAGTATAAGTTGATGACACCTTTTGATTACGCAAAGGCTAATAATTCTATTAGTTAAGTATATACTTGTGATGAAAAACCATTGAAATCAAGTGGATGTGTTTTTTTAGTTTTTAGAGGTGATTGAGCTATGAGGTAAAGAGGTTATGATCAAAAATTGAGTTAACATCTTTTCCGATAGTATCACTATGTTTTTACAAGAATAATTAGTGCAGCCGTAGCTGAAATTTAGGGTGCAACACGACTTAATACAGCATGTTTATGACTAAAAATTTGTCGTCAATACTTCTTTGAATCTTTGTCGCCGCGACAATTTTATACATTAGATAAAGCCCCTGAAGAGTTTGGATGGATGCTATCATTGGCATCGCCCCGTTAAGTGTCGAGCTTGTGCTCTATGGTACTACGCTATCGATAACTATCACCTTAAGTTAAATTTAATGCGGCAAATATTAATTGGAGCGTGAGAAAAATGCACAAAGATCCCTCAATAATAGTTAATGTGAACCTGCGTGAAGCCCGGTTAAAAAAGAAGGTTCGAGAACATTTACAATCATTGGGATTTACAAAATCTGATGCAGGAGCGCTACAGGCCCCAGGAAACACGAAAGAGGTAATCAGGACCCTTCATAGCGCTCAACGGGCTGAGCGACTTGCTGCAAACCAAAATTTCATAACACTCAAGTCCTCAAAATTATTGAAATTTTTTGCATCTGGTAAGGATGTTATTCCTGACAAGATATCGCCTGTTCTTGAGCGGGTGTCATCAGGAACCTGGCAAGGTGATCTGTTTAGGTTAGCGGCATTAACTTGGTCTGTACCGGTTTCAAACGGATTTGGAAGGCGTCTCCGATACCTTGTTTGGGATGAAAGCAATGGAAAATTGATAGGGTTAATTGCTATTGGTGACCCCGTTTTCAATCTTGCCGTCAGGGATAGATTGATTGGTTGGAGTACAGAGGATAGAAGCTCAAGACTTGTTAATGTGATGGATGCGTATGTACTTGGCGCACTTCCACCTTATAATTTTCTGCTTGGGGGAAAACTGGTAGCTTGCCTACTTCGTAGTCGCGAGTTATATGATGACTTTGCAAGAGTGTATGGCAACAGTGTGGGGGTTATATCTCAAAAGAAGAAGAGAGCCCGTCTTTTAGCAATTACAACTACATCATCGATGGGGCGCTCTTCTGTATACAACAGATTAAAACTTGATGGAATTCAGTATATGGAACCCATTGGTTATACTGGCGGCTGGGGGCATTTTCACATACCTGATAGCTTGTTTATTGAATTACGTGATTACCTGCGCGACATGGATCATCGCTATGCAGACCACCATATGTTTGGGAATGGTCCCAACTGGCGTCTACGAACGATGAAGGCGGCTTTAAATGCGCTAGGATTTAGGGATGATATGATGAAACATGGAATCCAACGCGAAGTATTTATCAGTCAGTTAGCTGATAATGCAACTAATATTCTGCAAACGGGTAGAGGTAAACCAGATCTTACATCATTGCTTTCTGCGAAAGACATCGCTGAGCTAGCTATGGAGAGGTGGATGATTCCTCGATCAATACGCAAAACTGAGTATCGTTCTTGGAATTCAGATTATCTTTTTGATTTTATTGATAATAATTGGTTGAGCTTGGAAGTGGAAACTGATAAAAAAAAGACTATTAGTTAACCTTGGGTGGGGGGAAGGGTAGTGGACTACGCCATTAACGAGGCTAGTGGGAAGTTAGTATCGGCTTCTCAAGCATTGAGATATAGTCGGTATATATGCCCAGTTTGTAAAAAAGGAGTTAGTCTCCGACGGGGAAAAATAATACCTCCGTATTTTGCCCATTTTCGCGGATATGGCACACTCGACTGTGAGAATTTTGTCCCTGCTCATTTATCCTTCACTACAAAAGAAAATATCAACGATATTGTAAAGCGGCGTATGGAGCTGCGTTTGTTGATCTCTACTGCCAAAAAGATTCGAGAATGGTCATTAGAGCTAGCATTACCCACTTGTAACTTATGTCAGGCTAAGGTCATTCTTGACGTAGGGGGACGATCTCAAACGATTGATATGAGAGGTATGGTAACGCGCCGTCAGATTAGTGCTGAGCTCTCAGCTAGACCATATCGCATAGTATCTTTTACTGGCAATCCTGATCCTGAGTTTGTTAGAGAAGTGGAAAGGGAATGTCCGGGACTACCCTCAGTAGGGGCTGCTGTATTCACCGCTATGGGAGGTGGTGCATCGAACGGATTTCCTCTGGCGCAGGAATTAAGATGCACTGAAACCTTCGCTTTCCTTTGGCGGGAGCCTGCAAGTCCCGGATTTCCTGATGAATTAGACATTGATAGTCTAGTTAGTAGGCAAGGATGGAATTTAGCCATTGTGACAATACCTGAAACTCTTTCCCCAGAGAGCATTTCATGGCTTAACTCCTTCACACATCTTCCAATTGTTCCTGCAAAATCTTCTATTACAGCTATTTGGCCATTCCAAACTCAAGACATCAGTATTAATCAGGTCGAGTGCATTCATTCCAATTTTTTACTATTGTCTGCAAATATGATTTCGACCCCACCCAATGAAACTGGGCCGACAATGTGTGCTCAAGGGGCCTCTTCAGTCCTCTCAGCGATTGGAGTAGAAAAATCACCGGCATTCTTTACTCTTACCCCTGATAATAGTGACATAGTAGGAGTATCTGCTTCAAATGATCAAGATATAAAAAAATATTATTCTTTTTTTACTAATAAGATAAAAAACCATAAATATCCTTCAGTTGATCTAGTTTATACAAAAAAAAATGGTGTGAGAGAAATAGTCTCATTGCATCAGAGAAGATGTGTTGAACTTACAATGGAAGCTCGACAGTTAGGTTATAAGTTAGAATACTTGTCTATGCCTTCTGGGGCCGAAGGGACGGCCAAAATACAGAGGGAAATAGATATTAGTCGTATCAATCTTTTTTCAAGTGATCATATGGCTCCTCATGATAGCAATATGAGATTGCTACGTTCTGATGCCTTTTCTAAGTTATCTCAATGTTTATCTGATGTGAATTATAATCTGGATATTGAGTTTAAAGGGCTAGGGGAATTACATCTTGCTGGATTTAATAAACTTGGAAAAGACATTGTCGTAAGTAATGAAATATCTTCGAGCCTACGTCTTCGTATATTGAGCTTCATATTGCAGATGCAATCAATTAATAATGAAGTTGTCATGGTTAATGATTCTAAGTTACTTGAAGTATTGGAAAAATTAAACCCTAAACAACACCTACTACCCCACTATCGAGCATTGGTAAAAGAGGTTATTGCCAGTGGATTTGAATTTAATCGCTTTAGATAAGGTGCCTTCTCATGAGTTATCAATATAGCCAAGAGGCTAAGGAGAGAGTCCGTAAGTTAGGACAGTCTGATATTATTGATTTTATTGGAGAGGTTCCTATTACCCTTCGGCGCAAGGTATTCAGCCTTATGCCTAAAATTCCTGGGTTCAGAGTAGGTCAACCGTTAGAAATAAAAGAGAAACAGAAGCGTCTCATTGGATACATGTTTCAGACTCATTCCTCTCCTGAGGAGATATATGCATGGAAAAGTTTTGCTCTTTTTTGGAAACTATGGGCAGAAGAAAAAATAGGTAAGCCATTTACAATATGTGAAGAGAAGGGAGTTGAACCTGGTACTGGCTTGATTTTTATTAAAGAACTTGCAGATACCTTTCCTAAGGCGTCAAGAGAGGATGTTGAACGTCTTTATTCTTTTAGCGGTTTTACTAATGATTCAAAAATTACAGCAGCATTTGAGTTTTTTCGGCCAGCGAGGATACTTGCTCGTGATAATGCACTCGATGCTCTTCCCATTCGATTAGATGAGTTAGAAGAGCGTATTGAGCTTGCAAAATATATTATTGAAGATAATGAAAGTAGTATTAAATCGCTTAAATCAGCAACTAATTCACTTGCCACAGAGTTAAAAAAATATGCAAAGGATAATAAACTTATTTTAAAGTCGCTCATTGATTTGAAAGACATTATAGAAAAAGAGGTGAAAAGAACTGATAAGGTAAATAAGGTCGTCGATGATCTATCTATTTCTAAGAAAGATATATATTTAAATTTAGAAAACATCACAATTAAAAATAATACCTATGATTCAGCTATAGATGAATTTTACGAGTATGGCAAAAATCTAGATTGTATAAATAAAAAGATTGTTGAGATTCAAAATTCATTAGAGGGTATTTACGAAAAAGAAAGCAATGATGATGTTCTTAATCATAATGAGAATTATAAATTACTCGCTGAAAGAATTGATATCCTTGACTCGAATTTCGAAAAGAAAAGTTCGGGTTTAATTTACTCCCAATGTAATGAAATTCATGAAAATAAAACCATAGAGTCAGTTGAACATGTATCAACTCACGATGAAGCGTTTAATATTATTTCATCGAATCTTCAAGCTGTTGGTCTGAATAAAGAGTCCTCTAAAGATGTAGCTAGATTAGTACTTGCTGCATTTATTTCAGGTCAGATAGTTCAATTATGCGGTTCTCTAGCTGATATAGTAGCTGATGCGATTGCTTCTGCAGTAGGAGCTCCTCTTTATCATGAATGGAGAGTTCCAGTAGGACTTATTTCTGATGCTACTGCTTTTGATTTTGTTCAGTCTGCTGCCAATTCGTCACATTGCCTAGTTTTGAAAGGTGCTAACCTTTCAGCATTTGAAATTTATGGCACTGCAATTAGGGATATTGTGGTTCAGCGTCAAATATATCAAACAGATTATGATCATCTTGCACTGATTGCTACCTGGAAACAAGGTCATGCTGTATTTCCTGACGGTGGAATGTTAGCTGAATTGGGCCCAGTAATTGATACAGATACATTAAAACTTCGTGGCGTCTCTGTTATTTTGCCTAAGTTAAAACTGGGGGTTTTTTCAAAGAGACAGTGGTCTGAAATTGAAGGCATGCAATCAGATGTGACTAGAGAAGATATCAGTGAGTTGAGAGAACTATTGGAAGAGTCTGGCTTTGATGGCGGTAATTTATGGAAAAGAATGATCAGCCGTTTTTATATATCACTCATGAGTATTCCTGATGGAAATTCAACTTATGATCTTTATTCTGTTTTATTCTATTATACATTGCCTTGGGCTCGTGTCAAAAATGGGCCAGTTGAAAAAATTGCAAGTATTGCTGAGCGTGAATTAACAGAACGTGGTGAACAGTTATCTGCGTGAGAGGAATGGCATGGAATGGACGGCAGTATCACGAGAAGAATCTCTTAAAATTATTTCGGCTGCGATAAAATGCCGACTCTCTAATGAAGGATTGAGAATCTCAATAATCTCTGAGTGTTTGAGAAGTGTACTGTACCAATATTCTGTTTCTGATATTAAGGATACTAGAGAAGCTGTAGCCTCTCTTCGCCTCACTAATGCAGTAAGGCGAAAGCTAGCGCCATTATGGCCAGATGTTTTAGATTGTAGCAATGTCATTTATCCTGGGGCTTTGGCTGTGCTTGAAAGTATGGCCGAATTAGGTGACATGATTAGGTTAGAGGGCGGTAAATGGTTGACTGCACCTTTACATGCTGTCCGTGTTGATAATAAGATGGCAATTTTACTTGGTGGAGATCCATCATATGCTCTTCCATTAGATATGGATGTAAAAACTATTGGTAGAGTAAGACTAGTCGAACAAAGAGTTTGCAAAGGAATAGTGGAGCTATGGGATGCAAATGAGTGGATAGGAGCTCCAGTTGAAGGCCATGAAATATGGATGTCAAATCTGTTTTCGCGTACATGCTCTCGATTAACGGATGTTCCTAATAATATCGGAGATGTAACTGTATACGTAAAAGGCCGTTGGCTTAAATTATCAGAAATACCTTCTTGTGAAAAAAATATATTGCTATGCAGGCTCGCTATTGGTACCAGTTTCTCATATTTTTTGGGGGAGTTCGTGGATGGAGAACTATCGAGGATGAGTTCTTTGGAGTCATCTGATGATGCTAGAAGGTTACGCTTCTATCAGGATATAAGGGAAGCTTGTTCATTGAAAATAAAAATAAAAAAAGATAATGGACTAATAAGAATGAAACTGGTTAGACCATTACCAAGAAGAGAGTCAAAGGTGCTTATGCTCGGCTGGCGTGAGTCAGGCCATAAATATGAGCCCTCTTGGATAGCACACTATATATTTCCTGAGGAAGTATTACCGATAGTGCGTTGTACTTTTGAAGGACTCGGAATTGTTTTAGTTAATGAATCTAAATGACGGAATAAATTATGATTGATAAAAATAAAGTATCTGATCGTTCTGGCATACATGAGACAGTGAGAAGTCTAACCGATAATTTGCGGCAATATATCGAAGCGCAATATCATATTCGTGATGAAGGCCTAATCGACGAACGTCGGGCTCTACTTCAGAAAGACGAAACAATTGCACAAGTTCCGTATATTGAAGCAACACCAGTTTATGAATCTGGAATAACATATAGTGAATTACCTATTCCTAAAGTTGCAAGTGATATTTTGACTCAGTTATCGGAAATGGGAGTTGGTCTTTACCCACGCCCTTATCAACATCAATCTCAAGCACTTACTTCATTTCTTGGGGATGAAAAATCAGATTTAGTCATAGCCACGGGTACCGGCTCCGGTAAAACGGAAAGTTTCTTGATGCCTATCATCGGTAATTTGGCGATTGAGGCAACTGAAAGACCTAAGTCTGCATCTATGCCAGGTTGTAGAGCTATTTTGCTATATCCGATGAATGCATTAGTAAATGATCAGTTAGCTCGTATTAGGCGTCTTTTTGGTGATTCAGAGGCATCTAAAGTGCTTATGGCTGGAAGAGACTTTCCTGTGCGCTTTGGCGGATATACGGGAAGAACTCCTTACCCAGGGCGTCGAAGTTCTAAACGAGACGAACAGTACATTAAGCCACTATTCGAAGAGTTTTATAATAAGATTGCAAACAATGCTCCTGTGCGAGAGGCGCTTGAAAAAATTGGTCGTTGGCCAAGTAAAGACTTAGATGCTTTTTATGGGTCAGGTTTATCCCAGTCAAAGACTTACAAATCAGGTAAAAATAAAGGAAAGCAATATGTTTCAAACAATTGGGGGGAGAGGTTAATTACACAATCAGGGGATCGTGAATTAATGACTAGGCATGAGATCCAAGATAGATGCCCAGAGTTGTTGATAACCAACTATTCCATGCTTGAATATATGTTGATGCGACCAATTGAGCGTAACATTTTTGAACAGACAAGAGATTGGCTTAAAGCTGACGATGAGAATGAACTTATCCTCGTACTTGATGAGGCACATATGTATCGAGGTGCAGGGGGAGCCGAAGTAGCGCTTCTCATTCGCCGCCTTTGTGCTCGTTTGAATATTCCTCGAGAACGAATGCGTTGTATTTTAACTAGCGCAAGCCTTGGATCTATCGAGGAAGGTGAACATTTTGCACAAGATTTAACTGGGTTGTCAAAAACATCCTCAAGAAAATTTCGAATAATTGAAGGTACACGGGAAGTAAGAACACCCGCTCGAATGGTTTCCCAAAAAGAGCTTAAAGCGCTGGCTGAATTTAATCTTAATTCATTTCAGAATGTAGCTAATAATATTCAGTCTGCTCTTGACGAAATAGATGTTCTTGCTGAAAAAATCGGTTGGGATAAACCAATAATAAAAGATCACAACACGCTGCGGAATTGGTTGTTTGAAAAACTTACCGGTTTTGAACCACTTGAAACTCTAATTGAAAGCGTTTCTGGAAAAGCAGTGAGATTGGATTTTCTAAGTGAACAAGTTTTCCCTAATTTCCCGCAAGAAATGGCAATACGTGCTCTAGATTCACTGCTTGCATTGGGCTGCTATGCTCAACGAAGCTCTGATAATAGAGTGCTGATTCCTACTCGTATGCATCTTTTTTTTAGGGGATTACCTGGTCTTTATTCCTGCATTGATCCCGAATGTAATCAACGACTAGCAAATCACAGTAAGCCTACAATACTTGGACGCTTGCATACGAAACCGTTAGATCATTGTACATGTTCATCAAAAGGGCGGATCTATGAATTACTTACCCATCGTGATTGTGGTGCGGCATTTATTCGTGGGTATGTCGATGCGGAAATGAATTTTGTATGGCATCAACCTAACGGACCATTATCTGAGGAAGGAAGTATAGATTTAGTTTCTATAGAGATTTTAGTTGAGGAAAATCCACACCCCAATAGTGAATATCAAGATCGGTGGCTACATATCGAAACAGGGCGTCTTTTTAAACAATGCCCTGATAATAGCTTAGGGTATCGTAAGGTATTTATACCAGACAGATTTAAGCCGGGCACAGATATAACATTCGATGAGTGTCCGGTTTGTATGCGTAAGACAAGAGGTGAACCTGATGAACCTTCAAAAATTATGGATCATGTGACCAAAGGTGAGGCCCCTTTTACTACATTAGTTCGAACGCAGATGTCGCGTCAGCCTGATAGCCGTCCAACGGATATTGCACACCCAAATGGTGGAAAAAAAGTACTCATTTTTTCTGACGGCCGCCAAAAAGCAGCTAGATTAGCGCGGGATATTCCCAGAGACATAGAACTTGATTTATTCAGACAATCTATTGCACTCGCCTGCTCTAAGCTGAAAGATATTACTAAAGAGCCTAGGCCAACACCTATTCTTTATCTCGCTTTCCTATCAGTTCTATCTGAACATGATTTACTCATTTTTGATGGAGAGGATTCTCGGAAGGTTGTAATGGCTCGTACTGAGTTTGAGCGAGACTATGGTAGTGATCTAGCAGAGGCCTTTGATGATGATTTTAGACCACAGGACCCACCGTCTCGGTACAAAATGGCGTTGCTTAAACTTTTATGCGGCAACTACTATTCACTTTCAGGAACTACTGTAGGGTTCGTCGAACCATTACCAGCTAAAAAGGAAAGAATATGGAAGGAAGTCCAGGGGAAAAATATTAAGATCGAAAAAAGTGATATGAATGCCTTGGCTATTGCTTGGATTGATACATTACTCACTGAATTTTCTTTTGATGATTCTATTGATTCAGCTTTACGCTGCAAAGCAGCTGGTTTCTATAAGCCAAATTGGGGGAGTAAGGGACAATTTGGAAAGTCCCTGAGAAAAGCTCTAAAGCATCATCCGGCTATGGATGAATCCGCAGTAAATAAATTGGAAGAAATCTTCCGTAATCAATTAGCATCTGAAAAAGATGGGACGTGGTATCTTTCACCAAATTCTCTTCGTTTACAAATTGATCTTTCACATATATGGATGCAGTGTCCAGATTGTACGGCACTTATGCCATTAGTTTTGGGCAAATCCACTTGTCTTGCCTGTGGTAGTAACAATGTTAAATCAGTTGATCCGTTAGAAAGCAATTACATCAAAGCTAGAAAAGGATTTTGGCGTTCACCAGTAGAGGATGCTTTGGTTTCCCATTCAAGGCTTCTAAACCTTAATGTTGAAGAGCATACAGCACAGCTATCACATAGAGATCGAGCTAGTGTTCATGCAACTACTGAACTCTATGAACTCCGATTTCAGGATGTTCTAATTAACAATTCTGATAGGCCTATCGACGTTCTTAGTTGTACAACTACGATGGAGGTAGGTGTTGATATTGGCTCTTTGGTTGCTGTAGCACTAAGGAATGTTCCACCACAACGAGAAAATTATCAGCAACGAGCAGGTCGTGCTGGTCGTCGAGGTGCTTCTGTTTCTACGGTCGTGACATATTCTCAAAATGGTCCTCATGACAGTTATTATTTTCTTAATCCTGAGTACATCGTCGCAGGTGCACCTAGAACGCCTGAAGTGAAAGTTAATAACCCCAAAATAGCCAGAAGGCACGTACATTCATTCTTGATTCAGACATTTTTCCATGAAAAAATGGAACAGGGTGTTAATAGCCCTAGTGAAAAAACATCTATATTGGAAAAAGCGCTTGGCACTACTAGCGATTTTTTCCATGGAGCAAAGGATACTGGTCTAAATTTGGATTGTTTCGATCGCTGGGTAGAGGATCGGATACTCTCCGAGAGTGGTGATCTGAGAGCAAGTGTTGAGAGATGGCTTCCTTCAGTTCTTGAGACTAACGGACTTTCTCTCGGTGAGTGGTTATCTACTGTCTCAAAAGAGTTTTTAAACCAACTTCATAGCTTAGCTGAAAACGTGCCGCTACCAATTGTTCTTTTAGAGCAAGAGAGTGATGATGATATTGAAGATAAATTTGAGCAAAAAGAGTTGCTTGAATTCTTATTTTATCATGGTCTATTACCGAGTTATGCTTTTCCTACGAGCCTCTGCAGTTTCTTGGTAGAGAAGATCGAAAAAAGTTCCAGAGGAACTTATGAGGTTCGTACGGTGCAACAACCGCAGCAATCAATCTCACAAGCTCTTAGTGAATACGCACCAGGAAGGCTAATTGTCATTGATAGGAAGACATATCGCTCAGGTGGAGTTTTTTCCAATTCTCCGAGCGGAGAAATTAATAGAGCGAAAGTATTATTCGAAAAATCTAAAAAGTTTGTTCATTGTGATAAATGTTCTTTTGTTCGAGATCCTCATAAGTCTCAGAATGATAAAAATGTTTGCCCAATTTGCGAAGGTATTCTCAAAGAAGAGATAATGATTCAGCCCGAGGTCTTCGGAGCTGAAAATGCCAGAGAACTGAATGAGGATGATAGAGAACAAGAAATTACTTATGCAACAGTAGCACAGTATCCTCAGCCCGTTGATCCTGAGGATTTTGAATTCAGAAACGGTGGGGCGCATATCCTTTTTACCCATGCAATTAACCAGAAATTGGTAACGGTGAACAGGGGGAAAAATGATGGTCAATCCAGTGGTTTCTCCGTATGTACTGAGTGTGGTGCTGCTTCAGTGTTTGATTCCTACTCCCCAGTAAAAGGGCCGCATAAAAGGCCTTATAGATATAATGAAACCAAAGAGACACCGCCACAATGTTCTGGTGAATATAAACGTGTTTTTCTTGGGCATGATTTCCGTACTGATTTGCTTTTACTAAGGTTAACTGTTAATTCCCCACTTGTAACTGACACTTCAAATGTGATTGTGCTTAGAATGTACGAGGACGCATTATACTCAATCGCCGAAGCACTTCGACTCGCAGCTAGCCGCCATAAACAGCTAGATCTCGACCCAGCCGAGTTCGGCTCTGGTTTCAGGATTTTACCTGTTGAGGCAGAAGACGCTCAGACGTTAGATCTTTTTCTTTATGATACTTTATCTGGCGGTGCTGGTTATGCTGAGGTCGCTGCTTCTAACCTGGAAGAAATACTTATAGCAACTCTCGATTTACTCGAAGGTTGTGAGTGCGACACTTCCTGTACAGAGTGTTTGAATCATTTCCATAATCAGCACATCCAGAGTCGCCTTGATAGAAAACTAGGTGCTTCCTTGCTCCGTTATGCAATATACGGTGAAGTGCCGAGTTGTTCCTCAAATGATATTCAGGTGGAAAAACTGTCACAGTTAAGGGCGAGCTTAGAGCTAGATGGTTTTCAATGCTCAGAGGATAGGGCCTTGGACGTGCCTTTGCTCGTTTCCTTAAATGGCCATTCTGTAGCTTTGGGAAGCTATCCTGGCCTGATTGACCGACCTGAGTTTAAGCATGATGTCTGTAATTGCAAAAAAGTCGATGATCATTTGGCGTTGAACGAATATCTTCTCCGTTCAAATCTTCCTCAAGCACATCTCAAAGTTAGAAAATTGTTACGATAACCACAATATTAAGTGCCCCTTAACTTTATGGGGGCACTTAGAGATTCCGTATTACTTGTATTCTTAAAGTGAATTTATGATGTTCAGTAATTAAGACACCATTAACCTAAATGATACGTAATTGGATTAGGTTAGTATTTGGACTTTATGGGGCGAAATGTGACCGTTTAACTCGTAAGGATCGGCCCCACAAGGTAAGATGATCCTATTGAGAATCATAAGGTAATGGATCATCTGACCAATGAGCGAGTCTGTTAAGTTTAGTTTTTATCAAGTTGATGAATGTGGTTATTACTCATGGGGAAACAGTTCTCCAGTTTTTGGGTCTATACAGGAACTGCTAACGGACCTTCTCCACTGGAGTGCGGACAAGAGCATTGAAAATACCAAATTGTATGAACCACAAGTAGGTAGTGACTATCTCTCAACTTATTTGTTTGATATCAAGTGCATGGGTGAAGATTGGTTGGTTACTACTTGGAATGAAGTACCATCAACTGAAGCCGGTATAGCATCTGTTATAAGGGATTCAAGTGTTACTGCACCTGATGTGATCATGAACCGTATACAGGATAACTCCATCCCAGGTTATGCGACATATTTTTGGATATTACCGAATGAAAGCTTGTTTGCTAGTTTGCGGTTCAAAAAACGTACTCAAACTGGGCAACAACCATTTAGAAAGTATATGGAGCAGGCACTTTCTTTGATCTCTTCTTACGTCAGATATGGTGAAGATGGAGTCGATGACTCTAGACAGGTGATTGGTTACGCACCGGTAGGAGAGGATTTGATTAGCCCAAGTCCTTCTCCTCGTTTCAAAACTTCTCTTGCGCATGATGTCGGTAATAGGCAGTTCATCAGGGAAAATGCTGCTCGAGTTAGCAAAATTATTCGTAAAGAGACATTACGATTGAACCACGATGATGAACGCCAATGGTGGCAATCAGCCTTAAGCCGTTTGGGGATTAGCAGTGGTAGCGATTATAGAAGAACAGACGATGTGAATGTAAAGTATGAGTTACGTCCTGAGTTTTTTGATTTGCAACAAGTTGATTTGATGATGGAAGAGTGGGATGAGTCTGAGCCTACGCGTTCAGAGTGGGATGATTATGGCTTTACTTTTAAAGGTGATGCTAATAAGGTCCACTGGCTGAGCTATAGTACACTAACAGCATCTGCTGAATTGAATGTTGTTTGGGATAATAACGAGGTTGTTAATAGTGAATCGTTGTTATCAGTTTTAACTGCTGGTAAAGCAGAGCTTCTACGACAAATACGTGAGGAGTAATGTTCTGGAATATAGTGAAGTTGTTCATCATCGTTTGCCTCATAGGGTTAATCGGTGTGGGATTCTGGTATGGGAGATTTGTTCCATTTGCTCAGCAGTCCCCACTTTTTGAGGCTCTCAGAACGACTGCGTCAATAATATTTGCGGTTGTGGGAGCGTGGATGGCAATCATCTACCCTGAAAGGTTGCGCTTCACATTTAAACCAGACAGTAGTGAATCAACATCTATGCCTGTCAATATGGGGAAGCTATTGCATCCAGCTGTAAATTCTACATTTATTTTGTGCATTGTACTAATGGTGGGAGTTTTGGCACCATTGATTAAGCAAGTCTCTTTTCTGCTCCCCCATAAGGAATTACTACGAGGGGTGTCATTTAGTTTGCTCATTGCACTTACAACTTGGCAGATATGGACCGTTATTTTGACATTGGTTCCTGCTGATATGATTAAGAGTAAAGTGGATCATGAAAATTCGAAAGCTGCTGGCCGTAAAAGTTTTTTTTCTCAAACTCAAAGTGTTAGTGATAGTAAAAAGCAAGATGTAGATTGATCCCAATACCGCTTAGTCGCGCTGTGAGTGTATCGGGTGTACCATTGGTTATGTAGTATCCCCGCTTTAATTCTACGCACTTTTTGAGGTTCAGCCATCAGCCGGTACTCTTCCGGTGTCAGGTTATTCAAGGATTCGTGGAGCGCTCGCCGTTATATTCAGCCAGCGTTCTTTAATTTTCCATGTTTCATTCAGTGCTCTTAACTGATAAAAATCCAGTCTTTCTGTTCTGTATGTTCGGTTGAACCGTTCGGTAAAGGCATTCTACGTTGGTTTACCAGACCTGATAAATTCCAGCATCACACCATGCTCTTCTGCCCATTATGTCAGCATCAGCGAGATCAGATCCGGACTGTTATCCATCCCACATTCAGCGGACATCCGCGGTTTGCCACGATCCTGTCCAGCACTTTCACGACCCGCTGCGCCGAGATATTCAGGTCAATTTCGATCGCCAGTGCTTCGCGGTTAAAATCATCCACCACGTTGAAGGTCCGGAAGCGTTTGCCTGAGACTAGCGTAACGTGCGTAAGGCTCCTTTAATCGGATGGTATTAACCCGTTACCGTTCTTGTGGCGTTAATGTGTGGCGAGAGTGCATGTCCAGTCACCACAGTTTGGGCACTGTTTATTGCCGTAATAACGGTGATTGCACAATACACATCGCCATTTACGAGTCATCGTTCGGGAAGGTATTGCTTTCGCAACCCACTGCGGAATCTGTAGTGATTCGCCAGGTGGCTTCAATGTTTGGTAGGGCTGCGACCCTCCTGTAAGATAATGGCGGTACTTACAGTGCATGGCTTTTATTGCTGCTGACTGACCGTGCAGGACATGCTGGTAATGTTGAGAGTCATCGGGGCCAATGATCCGTTCCATCGGGACACCGCAGAATTCACATACCAGCGGATCGTGGCCTGAGTAATTCTCATCAACCAGTTCACCATCTGTAAGGGTGACTGCGTAAGGGATACTGGTAAAAAAGAGCGTCATCGCGGGCTCCTTAAAAGGTAATAGTTAATTGCTCTGAAGGTGAGACAGGGGCTGTACCTGAATGCCCTGTGTTTCGCAGTAAATTGCTGGATTGAGTAGATCCAATGAATTGGAGTGTGCGACTGTGCTACGCAAATGCTGCTATAGGGATTGGTATGGATAATAGCCGGTGATTCCACTGAGCATCAGGAGTTCAAACGAGCTGTTGCTATAGCCAGTTATGCTGCGGTAACTGGTCCTACAGATTTGGCTGATGTGCCCGAGGACGTCCGGATGTAGGACGAGGAGGAACTTCACTACAGCCATAGATGTAAAATCCGTCTTTCTGTTCTTCTTTAGCCAGATAACCGAGGACCTGATGGATATTCTCAATACTATATGGATCGTTATAGCAAACCGGGATATTGATATCGGCTTGGTAGTTTTCTTTGAATTTACACCAGTGAAAGCCACCTTCCTGTTCGGTTATCGATTTCCAGATGACTGACGCTTTTTCACATGTAGGCCAGGTGGTTTGTGTGATGTGGTCATCTAACCAGAACGCTACATGCGCATGCCAGCCATGATCTATTGTCCATTCAATTACCCAGAAATACCCAACAACGCCTTTTTGTTCCATCATTTCCTGCATCAGAACCCGTACGTCATATTCCAGTTGTCGATAATCGGAACGCTGAAAACGGAAGGAGTTACGCTTATAAAATAAATCAATACGTAATGCCCGCAAGCACGAGTACCTGTTTATCATTTCATTGATATGATTCTTTAGAATCACTGTTAGAAACAGGTTTGGAGTAAAGTTTTGAGTGTATTTATCTGATGTGTACATAGTCAGACTCATTGTTAGTTTGGGTTGAATGAATTACCTTGATGGGGTAATGGACTAAGAGTTGATGATGACTATCAGTAGGTTAATAGGTAATGTTTAATAGAGGGGGTAAGTATTAATTAAATTAAAAAACCCAAATTAATTTTTGTCTGTCTGCCACGTTACATTCCTTGTGTAGAACAGCCTATTCTTACCCGTTTAATCCTAAGAGAGTTTCATCCTTTCCAGCAGCCACGCCTCAACTTGGCTTTTACGCCAACGCGAGCTGCGGCCCAGTTTGATGGGGGCAGGAAAGCGTGCCTCAGAAATCAACCGGTAGAACCACTTATCCGTCATTCCTGTAAATCTCGTGATGAACACCATGTCCACCAATTGGTCATCCAGTAATGACGTAACGTCCGTTTTATTGTTTTCTGCTAATTCATTTGTTGTTGTCATGATAAAAGCTCCCGTAGTGAGTGGATTCGGGAGACGATGCCAGTGGTCAATGAAGGTGAACAGGCATCGTTCTCATACCATAACGTTGAATGTAAAAATTTACTGCCATGACATTACCCAGCTTCGATTACCCCTTAGTAATCATTATGCTTTCATCCAGCTCAAGTAAGCTAAGTGACATCTATTTTTTTTCAATGATGAAGCAGGCGACTTAGTAAATTTTCTAGCATCAAAGTCACTTTCATCATTGAACCAGAAAGCATAGGGTCTAAAGTAGGTGTTTTTTGCTTTTTAATATCATGAGAAATAAAAAATTAAGTTTATTTGAATTATTAAATTATTTTTTAAATATGTTTTTTCTTATCGATATTATTGTTTTTGAAGTGGGGTGGAGCTCGACCACGTTTTCACTGAAACATGAATTATAAATCTTAATGAATTCAGGTTGTTCGGACATATCTACATTGAATGTGTTTTTAAAATCTTCTTCAATTTGCTTTTTAATTATGTAAAATTGTTGGATATCATTTGAAGACTCATTTTTAATCCATGATGATGCTTTTTTTAGTATATCTTTTCCATTTCTAGCCATCAAAGCATGAAAACTTATTAGTGCAAATGCCTCAAGGTAAATCCAGTTAATAGTGGGCATCTTTTTTAATTTTATAAAGATATGTGATTCTTCTTTTTTATGGATTCTTATATATTCCATTTGTGCTAGATGGAATAGAGGTAATAAGTCTTCAATATTACAGTATAGAAATGGTGGGTATCGGATAAATGGTGAAGATGGAGGCGTTAACTTGACTCTCATGGTATCCATAAATGCATCGACTTCGGCAGGCGTATTCTCAGATTTAATTATACTGTAAAACCCATATCTTTTTTTTATGGAATTGTTGTTTTTATGGCTGTGATTTTTAGCGTGGGTAAGCTTGTTTTTAAGGAACGTTTTTTTAGGGCGAAGGATTTCCTGATTCTCGTAGGAATTAAAATTATATCATTGCTACTTGTGCTAACCTTAGAAAATGGATTGAATGAGTAAGCAACTTCGAGATTTAATGTTACAATTGGGTTTGCCTCGCCTTTCGGAGATATAATGTATCTTTGGTGTGTATTATCCTTATCAAGATACTTTCTGCTGTATAATAGTTTCAGTAAATATATCTGGCACGTATTTTGAATGTATTTTTTTAATTCTTTCTTGCTGCGCAAAATGACTTTCCCTTTCATCAGTTTCTGCGTATTTTTCCACTCCCTTGATTTCAGTATATCGTTGAAATTACTTTTTCTTCTAATGCTCTGTGATATCCATTGGTATTTTACTTTTTTTCTGACTATCTCCTCTCTTACTTTATTATTATCAATTAACCTCTGCACTTTTGTAAGTTTTTTAGATGATATGAAGTTGTCTGCTATTTTACTAATGCGTGATTCGAATATCTTCTTTGTTTTTTCTTTGCATAATTCATAATGTTTTTCGCAGTAACGCTTTGTGTTTGCATCTCCATGCTCTGATATAGGGCTGTGACAGTTTTTGTTTTTACATGTTCCTGTATTCTTCGCCATCTAATAGTCCATATATTCCAGAATGTCTCATGCCTATATTACCTCATGTGAATAGCCAGAGATCAATCTCTCGGCATCTTTTTACAGGAGTAATCGATGTCCAATATCCTCAAACCTCAGCATGATCCATGCAATATTCTGCGCAACAGTCTTGGACTGCTGCCTCCGCAAGCAACTGAAAGAATCCTGTTCCACCTTAGTAAAACCATCCACTACGAACCTGTGATCGGCATTATGGGAAAGACCGGCGTAGGCAAGAGTTCTCTCTGCAACGCTCTGTTTCAGCAGCCCGTTTGCCTGACACATGATTTAACCGCCTGTACTCGTGAACCACAGCGACTTGAACTGAGCGTAGGTGAACGCGGTATGACGCTGGTTGATTTGCCAGGTGTAGGTGAGACTCCAGAATATGATGAAGAATACCAGTCCCTCTATCGCAACCTACTGAGCGAACTTGATCTCATTATCTGGGTGCTGCGTGCCGACGATCGTGCCAGAACCACAGATATCGATACATATCGTGCATTGATTGAATATGGCGCTGAACCATGTCGTTTTCTGTTTGTTTTGACGCAAGCCGATCGTGTTCCTCCGCTACCTACCACCAGCATGTCATTGCCTTCACCAGAGCAGGTGTTATCACTGGCGATACTTAGCTCGCAGACGGCAGGGCAATTCCCATCTTCATTTCCGATAATGGCTGTTTCATCGCACACCGGCTACAACCTGCCAGCACTTGTTGAGCTGATGGTACATGCCTTGCCGGGACAGGCCAGTAGTGCTGTTTATCGTCAGTTAAAGCCAGAGCATAAGACAGAAGAAGCTGAAATCGCTGTCCGTCAGGCTTTTGGTGATATCGCCGGGACAGCATTCGATACGGTATTTAACCCCGAGGCGTATTCTCCTGGCTGGGCCGTTTTACTCAGGCGGCTTCGTCGGAAATTAGTCCGCCTCGCTGAGCGGCTATGGGACAGGATCTTTGGTTGAACACGTTCACTTGGACAGGGTGTGTCCTCGACAGGGGGAACATTTGACCTATAACAGGGTTACTCATTTATAAACAATGAATTAAGCCTGGAAGATTATTTCACTTCACCGGTTTCCTCTGGACATAACCTGTCCAACCCCTCCGGCATAATAACCTCATGAAATATCAATCTATTTATCCTCAGCGGAGACTGTATGGAATCGCCAACATCAGACTCGCGTCATGATCGGATGGCAGTCAGACTTTCAGTCATTATCAGTCGTTTGTTGAGTGGTGAGGCGCTGGTACTGAAATCTTTGTCAGAAGAGTTTGGTGTCTCTGAGCGCACTCTTCGCAGGGATCTACATCAGCGCCTGATACATCTTGATATACGCAATGATGATGGTGTTTACCGGCTAAGTGAGAGCAGGCTGCGAGATCGTTCTCCCGGTGCGCTTTCATTTATCCGGGCATCAGGTATCGCCCGGATACTCCCCATCCAGGATAAGCAGTTGGTGAATATGCTGATTGACGAGAGCAGGGTATCTCCTTGCCTTATCTGGCATGCCCCTTTGAAACCTCATGTCACGTTTCCCGAGTTTTTCATCCGTCTGGTTCAGGCAATTTGTCAAAGCCAGCAAATCACAGTGCTTGCTGATGGACATCGGTATCTCTCACTGGAGCCTTACCGACTCATTTATTACGGAGAAGAGTGGTATCTGGTTGCATGCCAGTCCAGTGGAATCCGTGTGTTTGCACTGACTACTATCGGTGCAGTCACAGTGGCTTCAGAAAAGTTCATTCAAAGGGATGATATCAGCAGCCTGATCTCCGGTGAGGGCTTTATCACTGCGCTACCGCATTTCCCGTTTATTAACGATGTCATCAATACCTTTCGGCAGTAAATCTGCCAGGAAAGTATGCCCGCTTTCCGTTCAATACTTACGTTAAGGAGAAACATGAATGAATAAATGCTTTTCAAAAAAGAAAACACTGATTGCAGTCGTAATCAGTCTCGCTGCTTTCAATTCCTCTGCAGCCTGGACGGTAAACGGTACGTTCTGCCAGACGAACAGTGAAGACGGGCGTGTGATTGTCCGGGTTAAACCCTCGACCGTCGGTTTGATTGAAATGAAGCCCCAATGCAATGGGCGCGGTGCTTTTGGGCTGACCGGCAGCAATTTTGGTGTTAACGATACAGTGTATCCCTCCAGCGTGATGTGCAATGCCCAGACGCAGTTCTACACAGTGCAAACGACGATGGCGACCAAAGACATCCGGTCGATCATTAAATCATTCAGTAAATCTGACTCTGTTTCTGTGAACACCTTTGGCGGTGCTTTTTCAGTAAATACGGCGGATTTTTCTAAAGTCTGTGCTTCCATTATCGGACAACAGGTCGCAGAAAATGACCCGCAGGAGACATTAAAGCGGGATATGAAACGGATGGGATATGAGCAGGGGCCTGATGGTCAATGGCATAAACGCAGCCTGACGGCGACACAGTAGGGAAACAGGGGAATATAAATGAAATATAAAATGGTTACAGGTTTGGCGCTGGCAATGGTGCTCTTTACATCACCAACAGTGCATGCTGCGCTTAACCAGCAGGATCAACTGTCAGCGCTGGAAACTGCTGAGAAGGTCTATGATGCCATGCTGGGTAGCGGTGCAGCAGCCGATGCCCGCTGGGAGACACCGAAACAGTTAAAAGATATCAGTGACCCGGTTATACCCGGTAATCAACTCCATGTACTCGAATATACCGTGATGGACCCTGCTAACGGGGCTTATCAGCGTATTCATGTTTTAGTCAATGTCGATGGTGGTGTAGCTGGCGCTGAAATTATCTATGCTGGCCGCTAGCTCTTTCTGACGTCTTCACGTAGTCAACCAACTACTTTCATTCGGGCCATGCCTCCTTCGGGACGCATGGCCTTTTGCTTTTATACCGCTTAGAAGGAATTGCCCATGAAACTAGCCAGCCGCTTTGGCCGCATAAATCAGGTCCGTCGTGACCGCCCGTTAACCCATGAAGAACTGATGCAATTTGTACCCAGCGTCTTTAGTGAAGACAAGCACGAATCCAGAAGCGAACGCTACACCTACATTCCCACTATTACTCTGCTGGATAACCTCCAGCGTGAGGGATTTCGCCCATTCTTTGCCTGTCAGACCCGCGTTCGCGATGAAAGCAAACGTGAGCATACAAAACATATGCTCCGCCTGCGCCGGGAAGGACAAATCACCGGCAAACAGGTGCCGGAAATTATACTGCTAAACAGCCATGATGGTTCCAGTTCTTATCAGATGTTGCCGGGATTGTTTCGGGCTGTCTGTACCAATGGTCTGGTCTGCGGTGAGTCGTTTGGCGAAGTGCGAGTACCGCATAAGGGCAACGTGGTGGAGAGGGTTATCGAAGGGGCTTACGAGGTTCTGGGGATTTTTGATCGTGTGGAAGAAAAGCGGGATGCCATGCAATCACTTATGCTTCCACCACCAGCACAACAGGCACTGGCAAAAGCTGCACTGACATATCGCTTTGGCGAGGAGCATCAGCCCGTGACGGAATCACAGCTATTGGCCCCTCGTCGCTGGCAGGATGAGTCCGGAGACCTCTGGACAACTTACCAGCGTATTCAGGAGAACCTGATCAAAGGTGGTTTGAACGGTCGCAATGCAAAAGGAGGACGCACACATACCCGTGCAATTAAAGGTATTGATGGTGATGTGAAGCTGAATCGCGCTCTGTGGGTGATGGCAGAAAATATGCTGCAGCTCGCCTCATGAAGGATATCTCCGTGTTTGTTTATAGCTCTGTAGCTGGTTGTTACGGGGTTTTTTCTTTTAAGGAGCCACCATGTCCGAACTGAATTTACCTTCGGTCTTCCCGATGAATGAGCAACGTACCATCCGTCGTGCCCTGCGATTACTGGAGAAATATCAGCGGCAGCCCGGTGAGTCGTTCCTTGCCGCTAGCTTCGCGAAAAATTGGTTACAGCTTTATTTGGCAAAGCAGGAGCGCGAAGTCTTTGTTGTTATCTATCTCGATAATCAACATCGTCTGCTGAAGCATGAAACGCTCTTCCTCGGCACGATTAACCATACTGAAATCCATCCTCGCGAAATTGTGAAATCTGCACTGCGCCATAATGCTGCTGCGGTGATCGTCTCTCATAACCACCCATCTGGCATTACCGATGCCAGTAAAGCTGACAGAGTCATTACGTCCAGGATTACAGAGGCGCTGGGTCTGGTCGATGTCCGGCTACTGGATCATTTCATCATTGGAGATGGTGAAGTGTTATCGTTTGCTGAGCATGGATGGCTATAAGAAGAGGAGGGGCTAATGAAAATCATCAGTAAGCGTCAGGCGATGACCATTTATCGTCTGCATCCTGAATCCCGATTGTTTCGCTTCTGTACCGGGAAATATTGCTGGTCCGGGAGCGTCTGCCATTACTACGGTCGTGAAGTACAGGATATCAATGGTGTTCTGGCTGTCTTTGCCGAGCGACGTCAGGATCGAAACGGACCTTATGTCTGTCTTCGCAGCGTCACTCTCAATTAACCTATGAAAGGAGCTTTAAATGTCGAATAAGATACTGACAGTAAATGATGATACTGCTGAGCCCTGGTGGGGCTTGAGTCGTAACGTCATCCCTTGTTTTGGTGCTCGTCTGGTCCAGGAAGGTAACCGCCTGCATTACCTAGCTGACCGCGCCAGCATAACAGGCCAGTTTAATGAAGCGGATTTACTCCATCTTGACCAGGCATTCCCGGTCCTGCTGAAGCAGGCAGAGCTCATGCTTACCAGCGGCGAACTGAATCCACGACACTGGCATTGCGTCACGCTATATGCAAATGGGTTGACCTGCGAAGCTGATACTCTGGGTTCCTGTGGCCACGTCTATATCTCCATTTACCCCACTCAACGCTAATCGACTTTAGAACTCACTTTTTACGAGAACAATTGATGAATACTTTACTTGTAATAAATCAGCGGGCTCTTCAGTCATACCCATCACCCGTAATTATCTGGCAAACGTTACTAACTCGTTTACTGGAACAACACTACGGGTTGGCGCTGAACGACACACCGTTCGGTGATGAAAGCATCATTCAGGAGCACATTGAGGCCGGGATTACACATCGTTGATGCCGTTAACTTCTTGGTGGAAAAGTACGAACTGGTTCGTATTGACCGCAGGGCGTTTGGCTTGCTGGAAGCATCTCCATATTTGCGAGCTGTAGACATTCTGCGAGCGCGTCGGGACACGGGGTTGTTGCGAGGTCGCAATCACAGTGTAGCACCGTGAATCTTGCGGGCATTTTTCCCGATAATTAAAACAACCCCTGGTTGAAATGATGCTACCAAGTATAATCGCTGCATCATCTTTGAGTTGATTCAGATACTTTGTTATTCGCTGATTTTCAAAAGAAAGTAGTTGAGTATACAACTGAGTATATATAAGCAACTAATTGGTTATTAATAACTTAAAATTCAGTTAATTAATGTTGAAATTCGAGTCCGGCCTTCGCACCAAATCCCCCAATCAGTCCACTAAAATATTTTTTTGTATCTGCATTTCATCATTTGAAAAGCTCCTGTTGAGGCATCTGTTCTTCTGAATCCGACATGGCTAGCACACACGCTCCCCACTTTCCACCCGCGCTTCCTCCTCACACCACCTTTCAAACAGCCTGGCGAATCTGGCGCTTTGCCAGGTTTCTCCAACCTGGCTCAAGATAAAGCCAGTGACCACAATAGCGGAAATAAAGTAAAACAGTGAAAATGCGATAGCCGAATTTACGCCCCCGCTGGCCAGTAACGATTGTATTGTTGTCCACCAGGCGCAGGCAAAAATGACGATTGAAATTAGCCAGAAACCTCCACTAACGATGTGAAAATTTTTAATTTTTTTAGCATCTACAGAAAAATGATTTTCTTCACAACGATATAAGGATGGGTTTTTAAGGAAACTCATTAATCGTACATCATATGAGCCGATATTTTTATCAGCGATAAAAGCGATCAGCTGATGGGCGTGCCAGACAGGAAGAGTAATCCCGATCTGCTCATATAAAAATTTCATTTGTACCGTCTGATGCGTCCTCGAGAGTTTAGTGTCGGGTATTTCAGCGTTCGCTATCTCAGCGATTTTATTCAGCACCTCTATTTTCGTTTCAATAGGTACCTTTTCGAAGCGAATTTTTCGCTTTGCTGGCGGGCTGGACATCACTTTTCCCGCCCAGTCGATGATCTTTTTAGCCACATATAAAATCGCGGGTAGCAAAACCAGCTTTGCAATATCTATCTCGTTAATGGCTCCCATCGTTATTCCTTTATAAAATGAATACACAATGAATTTACAACACTGAATTTATTTTATGTAGCCCTCATTATTATGAGGGCTTCGATATGGCTAATTCCTGGGCTGGCTCCTGGTCTGACTTAATGCCAACCGCCCAATACGACCCCTGCCCGGAGGCCGTTATACTTAAATACTGAAGCCAATCTCCACCGATGCTGCACTGCGTTCCCCCTCGCCATGGTAAACCGCTTCGATATTGTTACCATCGGGATCGAGTACAAAGGCCGCGTAGTACCCCGGGTGATAAGTTCGCTCACCGGGTGCGCCGTTATCACTGCCGCCGTGTGCCAGCGCCGCCTGGTAAAAAGCATTCACCGTCTCACGATCCCTGGCCTGGAAAGCCAGGTGATGCCGTCCTGTCGGCTTACCTGCGGAACCGGGGCTATTAATGGATGAAACAACAAGCTCATCAGCCCAAAAATAATCGTCGTAGGTATTCACGACAGGGATCTCAAGGACCGCCAGCACGGCTGTATAAAACGCTTTGCTGGCCTCGAAATCATTTACCACAAGCTGGATATGGTCGATAAGCCTGCCGCGATGTAATCGGTAAGTCTCCATGATGGTTTCCTTATTCGGTCGTATTAACAGGTATTTATCCGTTATCTAAAAGGAGCGTTGTACGGATTTGATGGATGAGTACAGGTCCGGAGTGGCGATATAGAGCATGGCATTAAAATCCTGTCTGTCACCGCAATCCTGACCCCTCAACCTCGTCCCCCAATCACCCCGATAAACTCTCTGACCTGCTTCTGCTTCCTGGCCGACAGCTTCACCACCCTACGCATCGCGGCTTCCAGCTCCGGTTCCGGCTCAACCGCCGCCAGCACAATACAGCCCTCCATCACCCGCACCTCCACCCGGGTGCCGGTCGAAAACCCTGCCGCCGCCAGCCACTCGCCCTTCATGATCAGCGCCGGAATAAGACGACGATCTGGCAAATGTCTCACATAACTCACCGTCAACTGACGCTTATTTTTCGGCGACACTTCTGGATCAAACGAATCTACAATACAATCAGCATTAGTCATGGTTGCTATTCCTGGTAAATAGTAATTGTGATCAGCGGTGCGGGTGTGCGCCAACACATTCGCACCGCGCTAAATAACACCTGTAAACCTAACCAGTAATAAAAATAAAGTCCAGACTTTAATCGGACATAATAAACGCCTTTAACCGCAAATTAAGAATTAACAGAATGCATGATGCTATTAATTAGCGCCTGTGGAAAATGACTTTCCTGATATTGCTGAAATAACCGTAAAGCAGATTCAAAAAATAAAAGCGAGATAATGCACGCAACAGGATGCCCATACCTAATTACGGGCACCCCATCTCTTTTGCCAGCGTCCCCTTCCGGGACTTCAGGCGGCGGGCGATACCTGCCGGCAGGGTGGACCAGAACGAGAGCGCCGGATGAGTCCGCCGCTCAATCTCCTCCACCGTCACTTGATAATCACAAAAACTGGCGCTTTTGGGCGTCGCCTGATCCAGCAAAAACGCCGCGTATTCGCCCTTATCCGGACTGGAGCCGATAAAAATAATCTTCCAGTAGCCGCTGGGAAGCTCCACCTCGGGCGCGGCGGGCAGGGGGGGGGTATGCCGTTCGAACAGCGGCCCGGTAACGGACCACACCGCCGCCACGTCGCTGCGCTCGGCGAGGGCGCGCTCCTTATCCTCCAGCCGCGCCCACGCCCCCTGATTCAGGGCGGAGGCCTGCGGGGTGATATTGGAAAGATAGTTTAACGCCTGCCAGTCTGCGCTGGCGCCCAGCCCGGCGAGCGGCGCCTGATGCCCGCGATCGACCGCCAATGCTGCGCTGGCCCCTTTGTATGCCGCGGGGGCAAGAGTATCCGCAGCGGGTAAATCCGGATCGCGCTTCCAGCTGCGCGAACGCCCGCTGGCCAGGCTGGCTTTGGTGATTTTATACGCCACCCAATTAGCGAATTTGCGGTGGCTGTTGTTATTGAGCGTATAGGCTTCGCGAACCAGCGTCTGGTCGCTTCCACCGGTCGGGCAGCCCACTTCACAATTATCTATGTGGGATAACCCGGCAGCGCACGCGGCGGCAAAAAATAACGACGGCAATACGCTGAATATTCTGAATAGCTTCATGTTGTTGATGACGTCACAGAGAAGATGAAATCGATGCATAAAAAGAAAAAACGCCCTGAGTAACAGGCGCGTTATTCACATATGAATCGCCCAGGTGAAGTGAGAGAATAAAAAGAGTTAGCCGGTCGCAGCCGCGTGAAATATCACAAGGTGATTTAACATCACGCCGGATGATATTTTTTGATGTTTGAGATGATAGTGAATGAGAGCACATGACGCTCTGTTCGTTATTTTCTTTGCGCTGCACAGATGTGAGAATGCCCAACAAAGCGTCAAGCGGTCATGCATTCATGCGGTTGTCTGAAAAATTGTACCGGCAGGGGAAAACGCTTCTCTCGGCGAGGAGGATTACTCAGACTACGCGGATGACCGATTAAGGAGAGAAGATATGAAAAAGGAACTCTTGAGAGGCGTGCTGGCACTGGCCGTACTTAGTCTCCCCGCGCTGGCGGAAACCGGCGTTTCATTCAGCCACAAAGACTGGGAAGTGGTGTGTGATAACACGCTGACCTGCCGGGCGGCGGGATACAGCGCTGAAGAAGGAAGCGGAGGTTCGGTGCTGCTGACCCGCCAGGCCGGAGCGGGCACTGCCGTCTCGGGAGAGCTGATGCTGGCGGAGGTGACCGACGGCGACGTTCTGCCGGGCAAACTGACGCTGTGGATCAACGGCCAGCCGGCAGGCGATGTGAAGCCCGTAAAAGAGAGCTGGCCGCTGTCGGAGAAACAGGCCCGGGCGATCGTTAACGCCATCAAAGGCAGCGGGAAGGTCGAATTTACAGGCGGGGAGGCGCCGTTTGTGCTTTCCGGCGAAGGCGCTTACGCGGTACTGCTGAAAATGGACGATGTTCAGGGGCGAATCGGCACGCCGGGCGCGTTGACCAAAAAAGGCGACAGACCGGAAAATAGCGTCCGGGCAGCGATTCCCGCCCCGGTTATTCACCGGGTCATTCCTGAGAAAACGCAGGAGAGAGCGTTAACCGCGCCTGAGCTGGCGGTGCTCAAGCCGAAGCTTCTGGCCACGCTAAAGAACGATGATTGGTGCGATCGCCTCCAGCCTGAGGAGGGTGAGAAGCCTGAAACCATTAGCCTGACGCCGCTGGATCACGCCCATTCTCTGATTTCGGCCTTGTGCTGGCGGGCGGCCTATAACGAGGGATATGGCTATTGGGTTGTGGATAGCAAACTTGAGGGCAATCCGACGCTTATCACGGTCTCCGGTTCTGAGTATGGTGACGGCGAGATTTTTATGAGCCAGAAAGGGCGAGGGCTCGGCGATTGCTGGGGGACGGCAAGCTGGCTCTGGGATGGCACAACGTTCCGTAAAAGCCGTGAAGCGACCACCGGGATGTGCCGCTATCTTCGCCTCGGCGGGACATGGGATCTCCCCACCTGGGTGACCGAGGTTAAACTGGCAAAATGAAATAGCGCGGCCAGAATCTCTCCCGGCACACACGTCGACAGAGAGGGCGGAGAAGGATCTTAACGATCGCCAGCGTAGCAGGATCGCGATCGAGAGCGGCAGAGGCGGCAGAAAACTGACGCCTTGTTCAAAATAACAGCGCGGCTAATGTATTGCTAACTCGAATTAGTTTATGATTAAGCCGTTCTGTTCGTTATGGAAAATGAGTTTATGGCCAAAACCGTTGAGCAAGTCGCCAGGGCGCTGGAAATCTCGATTACCACCGTGCGCCTGGTGCTGGGTGGCAAAGCTGAGCAGTATCGCATCAGCGCCAAAACGCAGCAGCGTATTAATGATTACATCGCCGAGAACGGGCTGGTCGTTAACCATATCGCCCGCAGCCTGAAGCTCAATAAAACCGAGACCTTAGGGCTGGTGATCCCGCGTTTATCCAACCTGTTTTTCTCCACCCTGGCGGAAAAGCTTGAAGCCTGCTGCCGTCAGGCGGGGTATCAGCTAATGATTGCCTGCACCTACAGCGACAGCGAGCATGAAAATAGTCTGGTTGAAGGGCTGCTGGCGCGCAACGTTGACGGGCTCTTCGTGGTGCCCTCTACCCGGGAAACGCAGCTGCATCACCAGAAGGTGGCGCGCAAGCGGCCGCTGGTGCTGCTCGACCGCGATTTTGGCGAGAGCGACGTGTCGCTGGTGGTGAGTGATAACTATAACGGCAGCAAAAAGCTGGTGCAGGCGATGACCCAGGCGGTGGACGTCTCGCCGATTTTTTTTATCGCCGGGGATACCCAGCAGCCGTCGATCCAGCGTCGTCTGCAGGGCTACCTGAGCGAGCTGCCCGCGGGGAAGGAGTGGATATTGTCCGCCAGCCATAACCGTCAGGAAGAGGGCAAGCAGCTGATGCTCGATTTTCTCCGTCAGCATCGCGAACCGCCGAAGGCGTTTATCGCCTCCTCCCTGCCCATTCTGGAAGGGACGCTGAGCGCGCTGCGGGAAACCTACGGCTTTATTCCGTCGGATATTCCCATCGGCACCTTCGATGAACACCAGATGCTGGGATTTCTGCCGAACGCGGTGTGGTCGATGCGCCAGGATGAGGACGCCTGGGCGCAGCACGCGTTTCATCTGATGCAGCAGAAGCTGCAGGGGGAAAATGCCGATGTGAAGATCACCGTCCCGATGACCCTGATTCATCGCCCGCTGTCGGTAGAGAAGCAGCGGAGCCAGTAAATGACACGGCTTGTGTGAACACGTCAATCCCCGGCCGCGCTATGCTGGCCGGGGCTACAAATACCGCATCCTGCGCGCGCTGGTAGCCCGGATAAGGCGCGGGCGCCGCAATCCGGGAACCCTTAACGATCCCTCATCAAGTCAATCGCTGAACAAACCGCGCCGCCAGCCCGGCGTCCAGCTCTGGCGGCAGGCCGCTGATCCCGACGCCGCCAATGGCCAGCCCGTCGACGATCACCGGCTCGCCGCCCGGCATCGCCAGCAGCTGCGGGTCGTTAAATACCGCCAGCTGCAGGGTACCGGAGCTGACCTCTTGCGCCAGCGTTGCCGTCGGACGGCGAAAGCGCAGGGCGCTCCAGGCCTTGCGCTGCGCCAGCTGGCGCGGTAGCGGCGGGCAGCGAGCGTGCGCACCAAAGGCGATGAGCTCGCCCTCCGGCCCGACAACCGCCACTGCCAGCCCCCGGGTTCGCGCATCGCTTTCCGTCTCCTGTAAAAACCGCGCGACCTGCTGGCATACAACGCTATCGTTCAGACGGACCTGGGGACAGAACGCGTCATTGTCCGGCATCGGCGATATACCCCCTTAAGCGCAGATAGAGGTCATCCAGCTCGCCTTTCTGCGCCGCCGTCAGCGCCACAAACGGCTCGCGGGTGGGGCCGGTATCGACGGTCTCTTTCGCGGTAAGATACTTCGCCGACTGGAACACGCCGCGCGCGACCAACTGCTCCACCACCTCGTTGATCTGCTGCTGCAGGCGCTGCGCCCGGGCGATGTCGCCCTGCTGAAAAGCGCTGCGCAGGGCGAGAAACAGCTCCGGCTGCAGGTTAACCGTGGTGCCAACCGTGGCCGTCGCGCCCGCCGCGAGGCTGGAAAGGAAGATCTCATCGAAACCGTTAAAAAAGACTTTCTCCGGGTAGCGGGCGATCATGCGTTCCAGCGAATAGAGGTTATGCGAAGTATGCTTCACCCCCAGAACCTGCTCTTCGCCGAGCAGCGCGTCGGCGCTCTGGGCATCCAGCTCGACGCCGGTAAACTGCGGAATATTATACAAAATCACCGGAATCGAAATGGCGTCCAGCACCCGACGGTAGTAGGCGATAATCTCCTCGCGGCTATATTTGTAGTAGTAGGGCGGCACCAGCGACACCGCGCTGGCGCCGTCCTGCTCGGCGTGCTTCGCCAGCTCGACGGCGTCCCGGGTGCGTGGCGTCCCGACGTGGGCGATCACCGGCACCTGACCGCCCGCCGACTGCACCAGCGTCGCCAGCACCTGCCTGCGCTCATCGAAACGCAGCAACGGTCCCTCCCCGGAGGAGCCGCAGCAGTAAAAGCCTTCAACCCCGCGCGCCAGCTGGGCGCGGGCGAGCGCGTCCAGCGCCGCGTAGTTCACCGACTCATCGGCGTGCATCGGCGTCACCACCGCGGAGATAATGCCGCGAAAACGCTGCCATTTATCGCTTACCATGCGGTCCAGCCTCCATCCACCACCACGTTGGAACCGGTCATATAGACCGAGGCGTCGGAGAGCAAAAACACCACCGCGCCGTTGTACTCGTGGGCTTTCGCCATCCGCCCGATGGGAATACGGTGGGTGTAGTTTTTCTGAAAGCGCGGGTCCTGATCGCTGCGCTCGACGCCGGAGAGGGTCAGGGTATTGACGCGAATGCCGTCGCGCCCCCAGTAGGTGGCGCAGTAGCGGGTAAAGTTATATAGCCCGGACTTTGCCGCCGAATAGGCCACCGGTTTGACGAACGGAATGCCGGTGTCCTCTTTTTTGTAGCTGTAGATATCCTGCACCGGAGAGACCACGCCGTAGATCGAACCGACGTTGATGATCGAGCCGCCTTTGCCGGCCTGCTTCATGCGTTTGCCGACCTGCTGGGTCATCAGGAAGGTGCCGACCAGGTTCACTTCCACCACCTCGCGGAACACCTCTTCCGGAAACTCTTCAAACGGCCCGGAGACTTCCGGCGGCGCGCTGGGCTGGGTGTCGACGCCCGCGTTGTTGACCAGGCCATCCGGCACGCCCCACTTCGCTTCAATGCTGTCCAGCACCCGGTTAATGCTGGCTTTATCGGTAATATTCACTTCCGCGCACAGCAGGCGGTCGGAGTCCTTAATCGTCCCCAGCACGCGGTCGACGCGCGCGGCATCGACGCGGGTGGCCAGCGCCGCCACCTTCGCGCCGCGTTCGTGTAACGTCTTCACATACTGCGCCCCCAGCTGTCCAAGGCCGCCGGTCACAATGATGACCTTGTCTTTAACCGAGAATAACGTGTCTTCCATTGTCCTTTCCCCTCACTGCGTGGTTAGATTTTGTGGGTTGCGAGGTAATCACGATCGAGAATAATGCCGTGGCCCGGCCGTTCGCTCGGTACGTAGTAGCCGTCCACCTCTTCGCCCGCTTCGGCGATGATGCGCAGATCTTTCCAGCGCCCGCCGTCGGTCATCTCGGCGTATGAGATATTCGGCACCGTAGCCAGCAGGCTGGCGCTGAGCTCCATGACAAAATGCGGCGTCATCGGCAGGTTGTGCGCGCGGGCGACGGCGGCGATATCCAGATAGCCGGTGATCCCGCCGACGCGGCCGAGATCTGCCTGGATGTAATCCGCGCTGCCGCTCTCGATGTACTGCGTAAACTGGTTTAAGTTATAGACGTTTTCTCCCAGCGCGATAGGCGTGGCGCTGCGTTCGCGCAGCCGCAGGTGGCCGGCGATATCGTCGGAGGGCAGCGGCTCCTCAATCCACAGCAGGTTAAGCGGCTCGAACAGCTTGAATGCGCGCAGCGCCTGCGGGAAGTTCCAGCCCTGGTTGGCGTCCACCGCCAGCGGGAAGCCCGGCACCGCCTCCTGAATCTTACGCAGCCGCTCCACGTCCTCTTCCAGCGTCGGTTTGCCCACTTTCACTTTCGCCGCCAGATAGCCGGTGCTTTTCCAGCGCTTGACCTGGTCGATCACTTCCTCAATGGACAGATGTAGGTTGATGCCGCTGCCGTACAGCGGAACGCGATCGCGCACGCGGCCAAGAATGTCGATAATCGGCGCGTTGAGGGTTTTACCTAACAGATCCCAGTAGGCAATATCCAGCGCCGCCAGGGCATGGGTGGTGACGCCCGCGCCGCCGACGTCGTGTACGTGTTTATACGAGCGATGCCACAGGCCGCGCGGGGAGAGCGGCTGGCCAATAACGTCAGGGATAATCTCGGCAATCAACGCAGAGATGGTTTTCCCGCACCAGCCGGAAGTGTGGCTAAAGCCGGTGCCGACGTGGCCGTTAGAACCGTAGACGTCAACTATCGCCACTTCGATATCGGTGACGTGGTGAATTTGATCTCCCCACGGGCCTTCCGGCAGCGGAACGCGGGCGGTCATCAGTTCGATATTTTCAATCACGGGCATTTTTGTGCTGTTCATCTGATTCCTTCCTTTATGGGTTCAGCGGGGGCCGCCCCTGCGGCCCGGGCGGTTAATGTTTGGAGGCCGGGGATTCATGCCCCTCCAGGGCGATTGCCGGGCTGGCATCATGTTCTCGATCGTTCTCGTCGCCCACCGCATGACCGAAGACTTCCGGCAGCAGGAAGATCGAGGCGAGGAAGGCGCAGAACGGCGCGATAGCGATAATCATTGAGGCGACCGGTACGCCGACCGCTTCAAACAGGGCCGGGAAGACCAGGGTGGTGACGAAGGCGGTGACTTTGACGATGGTGTAGCCGATGCCGGAGGCCACGCCGCGATAGCGCGGTTTTGCCACCAGCGAGATCACCGTCATGCCGCTTTCGGAATCCCAGTAATGGCCCCACAGCATCAGCGCCGCGCCGAAAATGATAAAACCAAAGCTGCTGCTGTAGACGCCCCACGCCGAAATTGAGATGCCGATGGTGACCAGCAGGAAGCCGTATTTGCTCAGTCCCTTATGCCCGAGCTTCGGCAACAGCAGCGGGCCGACAAACGCCGAGAGCGCGGCGATACAGTTCACCGCCAGCAGGGCGAGGTTATTCTGGATCTGCCCGGAAATCCCGATGGTGACGAGGATCAGCGGCAGGAAGAAGGAGAAGGCGTAGTTTTCAAACGACTGCACGGCGCAGGAGAACCAGCCGAACAGGGTGGTGCGGCGGGTAAAGGGACGACGGAACAGATCGTGCAGCGTCTCTTTGAGCGTCGGGTCGGCGATGGTGACGTTTTCGTTGGGCAGAATATCGTCCAGCAGACGGCCATCCTGTTCGCCGTAATAGTCACGGGAGGCTTGTTTCGCTTCGATAAAGCGGCCGCGTTCGACGAACCACGCCGGCGTCTCCGGCAGCTCCCGACGCATAAACAGCAGCAGGCAGGCCGGGATCGCCGGGACCGCCAGCACGATGCGCCAGATCATATCCGGATGAACATCAAGCGCCACCAGCGTGGTGACCAGCAGAATGGCGGCGATAATCCCCAGCGCGAACATAAACTGCCAGCGGTTAGCCATCACTTCGCGCTTGCCCTTCGGCATCACCTCCATGATGTAGGTAAAGCCGTTAGCCACGTCCGCGCCCACCGGGATCCCGGCGAGGCAGCGAATAATCGCCAGCCAGTACATATTGGGCGCCAGGCCCTGAAGAACGGCGAAGATCGCGAACAGGATCATCGACCAGAGGAAAATTTTACGCCGTCCGAGCTTATCGGTCAGCCAGCCGCCGAGCAGCGCGCCGACCACCGCGCCAAGCTGGGTGCCGGCGGCGGTAAAACCAAGCAGCCAGCTGCTGGGCTCATAAATATCTTTCAGGGCGAATAAAATAAACGCCATGGAATAAATATCCCATGACTCAATTAATAATGCGGTGATCATTAGCCATCCCGCTTTGGTGCAGCCGGGGGCCTCCTGCTGATCGAGCCGTTTCTTTGCCTTCTGGATAATAAATTCAATATGTTGCTGCTGATACATATAATCCTCTCTTATCCGGGCAGGCGGAGGGCCCGCCCGGACAGATGCGCGTTAATCCGCTCTTTATGGGCGATAAAGAGACGAATGAAGCGGATGTTTGCCAGGATCGCTAACAACGTAAAAATTACATAAGCGAATCAGTTGTTATTTCATTAATAAATGCGCATCGCCTGCGATAAAGACTTTCATATTTTGCGTCAGCGCCTGGGCAATAAAGGCGTTCAGCACTTCGGATAATACCTCCTCTTCTACATAAGCCAGACTGAGATGGTTGCTCTGGTGGCCCGCCATTAAATCGTCGCGCGAAACCCCGTCGAGAACGGCGTTGAGTAATGGCCACTCGTAGTTGGTTGCCCGGCGGCGGCGTTCGAATTCGTCATGCGGCAGTTCGACGGCGGTGCCGGTGCCGATATGCAGGATCACCTGGGTACCTTCGTAATGCGCTCGCGCCCAGATAAAGCGTCCGGCTTTGCCCTGACCGGCAATGGTCGAGCCGCCGTAGGGGAAGAACATCGCCGGCTGGCGATAGCCGGTGGCCCCGGCGATCCCGCCCTTCAGATGGGCGAACGGCACCGCGCCGGAGATCTCCAGATCCCAGTAGAACGTGCCGTTGTATTCACTACCCCAGCGGATATCGTGAAGGGTGGTTTCGCTCGCCATGCCCAGCGCGCCGAGCAGCTTCGCCAGCATCACCTGTGGGATGGCGCTGCCCATATCCACCTCGTTGATGCAGGGGATCGGCACGTCCGGACAGACGATCTCGCCGTTCTCATCCGGGATCGGGAAACGTTCCGCGTTGCCGATGGCGCCTTCGGCAAAATCCGAGGCGGCGCAGCTGTCTTTGAGCCCCTGCTGATACTGCACGCCCACCGCCGTCAGGCCGAAGCGCTTCACGAAGCGCGCCATGGCGATCATCATCGCGCACTGTTCCAGCACCTGCTCCCGGGTCAGATCCTTCGTCCCGTCGGCGCCGAACCGGAAGCGCATGCCGCGGGTCTCATACCAGTCGAGACAGGCTTCGCGCAGGTCGGTCGGCACTTTATTCATTTCAACCAGCAGCGCCGATTGCGACAGCGACTCCACCGGCATCCCTACGTCGATCATCGCTTTTTGCGGGAACACGCCGTTGATCATCCCCATACAGAAGGTATCGAACAGGCCGACAATGGCCTTGTGTTTGAGGATCGATTGCCCAACCTTCACGCCAATCTGTCCGGCTTCGCTGGCCAGCAGCGGCGCGCTGGGCGCAACCGGATGCAGATAGCCGAGCTTATGGCTGAGATGGCCGTCGCGCAGCCAGGTATCCAGGCCGCGAATAAACGCCTCGTCGGCGAAGGTTTCCGACCACAGCCGCGAGTAGTTGCGCTCCAGGCTGGTGAGGCAGCCTGCCATACAGAGCATGCCGACGAGGCCCGGCCAGGTGCCGTCAAAATTGGCGAGCAGCAAAATAGGGCCGCGATGATGTACCAGCGAAGGCGCAAGGTGATGGGAGTATTGCCAGGCGGTAAGCAGGACAATAATCGGCGCATCCGGATCGATCCCGGCGAACAGCTCGCTACCCTCTTTCTGGCTGCTGATAAACCCGTGGCCGCGGCGTTCGTTGACCGGATGGGCGCGGCGCAGGCGGTAGCCTAATGTTTCCAGCGCCGTTTCCAGACGCTGTTCAAACAGCTTCTGCGTGGGCCAGCAGGTGACGTTAGCCGGTTCGCGGAGATCCGCATTGGTGACCATCAAGACTTCGCCTGGCTGCGGGGTAATAAGCCCGGCTTCGGCGGGTAACGTTAAATTCAACATGTGAATTTCTCCTGTAGGGGGTAGGTCGCTTAGTTATCGTTGATCGTTCTGCGCAGGGATTAGCGCCGCATCAGCCGCTTCAGGCAGACTGATTTCTATGGCTAACTCGAATTAGCAAATTAGGATAAAAAAAAGACAGGGACAAACCCTTTGCCGGGGATTTGTGATGGCTATCAATGTGAAATTTTTAACTAATTAATTTTAAAAACATTATTTTAAAAGGTGGGGTGAAGTGACGAGGAAAGTTTGCTGAGGCGGTTTAAAGGCGTGCAGAAAGGCGGGCGGGAAGCGCAGCGAGGACGGTAAATTCAGGTTTGATATTTAATGAATTGAAATTATTGAATTATTTATTTTTCCGTTTGAGCATTTTGTCTGGGGTGATTGACAGGAGTGTTAAAATTTAACCGATCCTGGTCACACTCTTTTAGCATTTACGTTGTGAATTTCTGTATCTTGTTATAATTAGCTAATTCGAGTTAGCTTGTTGGTGATTTTCCCTCGCCAACGATGTTAGCCAGGCGCTGCCCGACTAAACAATAATGATTCAGGACAGAGGATTTAATGATGACCCTGCTTACCTCGCCCGCCATTGCCCCTGCAAAAAATGAACAAACATCGCAACAAACCCATGAAAGAAGAAAGCTGCTCACCGTGCTGGGCTCCGGTCTTTCTGGCACAACGATTGAGTTCTATGACTTTTTTATCTACGGCACCGCCGCCGCGCTGGTGTTTCCGTCGCTGTTTTTTCCTAACCTCTCGCCGCTGATGGCGCTGCTGGTATCCTTCCTGACGCTGTCGATTACCTTCGTTAGCCGGCCCATCGGTGCCATCGTATTTGGCCACTATGGCGATAAGATCGGCCGCAAGAAATCGCTGGTTCTGTCGCTGATGATTATGGGTATTTCGACGTTTTTCATAGGGTTAATCCCCAGCTACGACACCATAGGCAACGCCGCGCCGTTGATACTTATCTTTTTGCGCCTCTGCCAGGGCTTTGCCATCGGCGGCGAATGGGGCGGGGCGACGACGCTGATCACCGAGTATGCGCCGCGCCATCGCCGGGGCTTTTTTGGCACCTTTGTTCAGTTGGGCAACGTGCTTGGCCTGTTTATCGCCACCGGCGTTTTTGCGCTGGTGGTGATGCTGCCGGAGGATGACCTGATGTCCTGGGGCTGGCGCGTGCCTTTCCTGTTAAGCATCGCGCTGCTGTTCGTCGGGATGTTTATCCGCTCAAGGATCGAAGAGACGCCGGTGTTTCAGGAGAATCAGAAGCAGCAGCAGAACGCGCCGAAAACGGCCGAGCAGAAGTTTCCTGTTCTCACCGTGCTCAAACATCACCGTAAAGCGGTATTCCTGGCGATGGGTATGCGCATGGGGGAGATTGTTCTGGGCTGGCTGACGGTGGCGTTCTTTATGTCCTATGTGACAAGGGAACTCAACTTTACTCGCGAAACGGCGCTGAACGGGCTGCTGCTGGCCAGTTTTGTCGGCATTTTTACCTTTCCGTTCTTCGGCTGGCTTTCCGATAAAATTGGCCGCCGACCGGTCTATCTGGCCGGCGCCGCGATCACGTTGATCTTTGCCTTCCCGCTGTTCTGGATGATCGACTCCGGCTCGGTGAAGATGTTTATGTTCGCCACCACCTTCTGCTATTCCGTGGGGCTGGGCATGATGTTCAGCGTCCAGCCCGCCTTCTTTTCGGAGCTTTTTGACACCAGCGTGCGCTACACCGGCGTGTCGCTCGGCTTCCAGCTGGCGAATATCGTCGGCGGCTTAACGCCGATGATCGGTACCTTACTGCTGGTGTGGTCCGGTGGCGCATCGTGGCCCATCTCGCTGTTTCTCGCCTGCATGGCGCTGATTACCATCCTGTGCGTCTGCGTGACGCGAGAAAGCTATAACGATGAGCTTAATGAGGTGAAGAAGTAGCCGGGGAGGGTTGCCCCGCCATGAGCGGCGGGGCGGGCGTATCAGAACAGATTAAATTTATATTCGATAATCACTTCCGAAGAGAGCGAGTTGGCCCGGCTGTAATGGCCGTCGGTAAGCACCGGCGTTTTGCCATTCATCTTATAGGACCAGCCCGGCCCGAACATCGCCCAGACGGTGAGATTTTTCAGTCTCGGGTGCGTCGGCACCCAGCGGCTAAAGGCGTTAATTTCCCCGGTACGGACGTGGTTGCCGCGGTAGTTAAACTGGGCGATGTTGCCGGCGAGACCGATAGCCAGCTCCGGCGTCAGGTTATAGTCCGACATATTAGAGAGAACCAGTTCACCGTCGCGCATATAGTCGTTGCCGGCGTAAGCCATTGAGATAAAGGTCCCGCGCGAGTTTTTACTCATATGGCGCGGGTAGAAGCCCACTTCATTGGCCTTATTCGCATCGGTATAGCCCAGACCCCACTTGGTGCTCCAGTTGTCCGCCTGCCACTTCACATCCATGGCGATGTGCCAGGCATCATCGTCAAAGTCACGCTTATTCGCCGGCATCGCTTTATACTCGTCCAGCGCATGAGTGGCGTAGACCTGAGTACCGATGTTCAGCGCTTTTATCGGCTTAATATTGGTAAACAGAATATGGCGGCGCAGATAGTTGTCGCTTTCACCATAGCCGTACTGCATGTTCAGGTGCTCGCTTTGCCACAGAATATCGCCGCTGGCGATATGGTTAATGTACTGGCCGCTGTTGGTCTGGAAGCGTTTCTTATCCGGCGAGTTACGATCCATCGCGCTTTCGATGTACGCGCCGCGCAGCGTGAAGGGACCGTAGTTCACCGCGCCGGTCCAGCCCAGGTAGGTGGTCGGAGAGAGGCGGGTCGAGTTGGAGATGACGCCAAAGTTTTTCATCGTCTGCCAGCCCCAGCGGGCGTTCAGATGAGTGTCCGCCAGGCGATACTGCAGCTTGATATTGCGTTGACCAAATTTGGAAAAGCCTTCAGCGTTGCTTTTGTTATTTCCGCTGCCGTTATTATAGAGTACGCCGCGGGAGTTAAAGTAATCGCTGGCGCCGAGCTTTACCGCCCCGTAGTATGTGGCATCAAAGCCAATAATATCGGCAAAATAGCCGGACTGATAATCGACGGCGACGCCCTGGCCCCAGGCATTATGGACTTTCTTTGGCTCGGTCTCTTCTTCCTTAAGATATTTCCAGTAGTTTTTAAAGGATAAATTCAGATGAGACTGGCTGAATAACGGATCGTCGAGCACGGTATCGATATAATCGCGCTCCTTCAGGCTGTTGGTGGTCGAAGCTGACCAGGCGCTGGCGGGAATAGCCAGCAGCATAATGGCGACTGTTGTAGTATTGATTTTCATAATAAACCCCAGAGTAGGGACGCAGCGATCCAGGCGAGGTGTTTTCGCCTGAAGTCTGCCGTAATAAATAATTAAGCGTGGGTATTATTTTTTATCGAGAGCCTGTTTTCCGGCTTCGACATATTTCATAGTGCCGATTTCAGGAACGGTATATTTGCCGTCTTTATAAACAATTTTAACCACCGCGGCATTGGCAAGCGGTTTGTTTTTCGCGTTATCGTCCGTTAAGTCGGAAATCATGATCTGCATTGCGGTACCGGATGAAATCGCCAGCACGTTTTTATCGCCCCGGGCCTGCGCGTTTTCAACGATGGTATGCAGCGCTGCCTGGGTGCGGGTTTTTACCTGCTGATAGTTTTCCGCCATGCCTTTGGGATCGGCTGCAGCCAGCGCATTCTGGTTGGTATCAACGGCCAGGGTGCCCGCTTTCATTTGGCTGAACAGCGCAGCGCCATCTTTAAGCCCCAGCTGTTTGGCGCCGGCGTCGGCCATATCTTTGTTATAGCCGCCTTCAAAACCGCCGAAGAAGGCTTCCCGCAGGCCGCTTAGCTCAGTAAGTTTGTAATCACTTACTCCGGCTTGCTTAAGTATCACCTGCATGGTTTCACGCTGACGTCCGGCATCGCTGGAATAGAAGCTATCAAATGGAATGCCTTTTAGTCCCTCGCCGAGATAACGTGCGACGCGAATGCCGTCTTCAGTAAGCGGGGAGTCAGCCCAACCCTGTACGCGGTCAAACGTATTCAGCAGCGTTTTGCCGTGACGAGCGAAATAGATATTCACGCCATCGTCGTTTTTAACTTCCGCTGCCGAGCAGGTTGCCGAACCTGCCGCTATCATTAATGCTATAAGCCACTTCTTCATATAACGCTCCACCTGAATGGTCTTTTTATAAGCAAAAAAAAACCTACGTCAGATATTCGACGCGAAGCATAAATAAAGCTATGTTCGCTCGAACTCTATGACGTAGGTTTCGCCTGTTCTTGACAGTAACAATCCAACAGTGGCGACGTTAGCACTAATTATGCAAAAAGACACCCTCTATTTATTGTTATTGTCAATAAATGTGATCGTCTTCATGAAGGTAATTTTGCTGGTTGAGATGTATCTTAAGTTTAATTTTCAGAATAATTGGCAGTTTTTGACTTAAATAATTATTGGGGATTGATCTCCGTCACAAAATAATGATGTCCGCTCTGGACTCTGCCGCGCACTGGCGTTATTTTCGCTTCACTCTGGGATTGTTACTGACCACAGGCAAAACCTAAGACCCCTGTCCGCCAATTTGGCGTGCGGCAGGAGTCTTAGGTTTTTTTTTGCGCCTGATAAATACCTCTGCTACCTAACAAGGAGTGATGATGAGAACGAAAATTCTGACTGCCGCCATTCTGGCGTTATCTGCCGCTGGCGTACAGGCTGCTGAAAAACCGCTGAAAATACTGTTGGTTAACGACGATGGCTGCCAGTCTGTGGGAACCACATCGCTGCAGGAAAAACTGGCGGCCAAAGGATATGACGTCTGGATGGTGGCGCCGGCAACGAATCAGAGCGGGATCGGGTCGGCAATCACCTTTAAGACGGGTAAGGTCTTTGATGTCAAAAAAGCCGCTGACAAACGCTACTGCTTCCCGGGAACGCCCGCCGACGCGCTGGATTTCGGCCTGTGGGGCGTGCTGAAAGACGCGCCGCCGGATCTGGTGATCTCGGGCGTTAACGACGGCCCCAATACCGGTATGGCGCAGGTTAACTCCGGTACCGTTAGCGCTGCAGCCCGCGCCATTCGCTATGGCTTCCCGGCGATTGCCGCCAGTATTGGCTACCGATTCACGGAAGAAGAGATGAAGAACAAATGGCCGAGCACGCATAAGTACTGGCCTGACTCGGTGGATTACGTTGTCTCGCTGGTTGATAAACTTAACGCCGCGCATAAACCGGGAAGCCCGATTTTGCCGCAAGGGTCCGGTTTGAGCATTAACTATCCGCCGCTGCCGTCGGCTGAAATTAAGGGCGTTCATTATATTGAGAATGAACAGTTCCCCGCGCCGCAGATTGGTTATGAACTGCTGGCGGACGGCACTGCAAAACAGACGATGAATCCGGAAGCGATAAAACCGGCGGAAGGGGATAATGACTCGGGCTGGCTCAACAAAGGATATATTACTTACACCCTGTTTGATGGTTCATGGAACGCGCCGCAGTTCCAGGCGCAGTATGAGACGCTGCTCGGAAAATAACGTCGTAGTGATATAAAAGAAGAAGGCGCTATTCGCGCCTTCTTTATATGAACAGATGATGAAGCGCTATTCGTCGAAGAACCAATAGCCCTGGTTAATCAAACGGGTCAGCTCGGCGATAAAGGCCGGATTGCGCAGTGCGGCCTCACCTAACTCATCTTTACCCAGCAGGGTATAGCGGCAAAGCGCGTCCAGTGCCGCAGGTTCGGTTGGCTCAAGCTGTTCACTATTCACAAAGAAGCTATCGCCGATGTGCAGTACCCGCAGGCCGCTCAGGCGAGTCAGCATTTCGCCTCCCTCCAGTGCGTCGACAATCTCTTCTTCTGCATAAGGCGGTTCAGCTGGCGCAATATCCAGCTCGTGGCGCGGCGTGGTAGCAAAACGTCCAAACCACTGACGGAAATCTTCCGGCTGGCTAATCATCTCGATCATCATGCCGCGCAGACGTTCCAGTTCATACTCTTCAACCCGGCCCGGATGTTCACGGCAGGTTAAATCCGGATCGCTGTAGTGCTCGCCGCCGAGATCGTTTTCCAGCGCGTAATCGGCAAAGCTGCTGATCAAATCGCGGCCGTTTGGCCCGCGGAAGCCAACGGAGTAGTTCAGCGCCGTTTCGTGAGTGATTCCGTCGTGCGGGAATCCCGGCGGAATGTACAGAATATCGCCGGGCTCCAGATCCTCATCAATAATCGGCGGGAACGGGTCGACGTGCAGCAGCGCGGGATGCGGGCAGAACTGACGCATCGGCAGCTTATCGCCCACGCGCCAGCGGCGGCTACCCATGCCCTGAATAATAAAGACATCGTACTGGTCGATGTGCGGGCCCACGCCGCCGCCCGGTACGGAAAAGGAGATCATCAGGTCGTCTAAACGCCAGTCCGGCAGTACGCGGAAAGGGCGCACCAGCTCAGCGGCGGGCATGTGCCAGTGGTTTACCGCCTGAGCCAATAGCGACCAGCCGGTTTCGCCCAGGCCATCAAAATGTTCAAACGGCCCGTTGCTGGCCTGCCATTGACCATTCTTAAGGCTCACCAGTCGACTATCGACTTCCGGTTCCATGGCCAGCCCGGCCAGTTCATCCGGGGTAATCGGATCGACGAAATTCGCGAAAGCCTTCTTTAATACCACCGGCTGCTTTTGCCAGTACTTTTCTAAAAACTCGGGCCAGTTAATGTTGAGTTGATAAGCCATAGGTTTATACCAATAAGAAGAAACGGGCCTGATTATAGAAATATGCACCCTCAAGCCGCTTTGTCATGGGTCAAGGCTGATGCTTAATTCATCATCTGAACTAACGGCACCATAAAAGAGGGAAAACCTGAAGTGGGTAACGCCGTTTTTTGCAAAATCTCATTTTTGGCTAAAATGCGCTGCAGGCCTTGTGGTGCCCGGGTTCTTACGGTTTTTCGTAGCAAAGGTTAGTCGTGAAAAGTTTAAATTATGAGCGCTTGATAAGTTTTTTGTATTTTAAGGGTTGCTATATCCCGGCAGCTCCCTATAATGCGCTCCCACTGACACGGCAGATGTGAATCACTTCACACAAACAGCCGGTTGGTTGAAGAGAAAAAATCCTGAAAAACAGGGTTGACTCTGAAAGAGGAAAGCGTATTATACGCCACCTCGCAACGGTGAGCGAAAGCCGCGTTGCACTGCTCTTTAACAATTTATCAGACAATCTGTGTGGGCACTCAAAGTGACATGGATTCTTAACGTCTTCGGACGAAAAATGAATACCAAGTCTCAAAGAGTGAACACGTAATTCATTACGAAGTTTAATTCTACGAGCATCAAACTTAAATTGAAGAGTTTGATCATGGCTCAGATTGAACGCTGGCGGCAGGCCTAACA
>ERZ781270.17-NODE-17-length-62244-cov-4.707360_pt1 | contig 62244 bp, 50 predicted proteins | sample MGYA00375848_ERZ781270 | MGnify/ENA primary metagenome ERZ781270 (study PRJEB29790, sample SAMN06051249) | human gut metagenome | host: Homo sapiens | place: USA: Cincinnati, Ohio | collected 2013-09-24 | study: EMG produced TPA metagenomics assembly of the Gut... | reverse complement strand
AGTTTTTGTTGAAAAGATTGTCGGTGCGGCTGCACTTCAGGGATATAACCTGGGGCAGTGCGAGCAACTTGGCAAAGATGTTAACAATGCCACACGTTCTTTTGGCATCGCACTGTCAGCCTGTACGGTTCCCGCCGCGGGAAAACCCTCATTTGAACTGGCTGATAATGAAATCGAATTTGGTGTCGGGATCCACGGTGAACCCGGCATTGAACGCCGCACTTTGCAAGATCTGAACACTTTAATCGACAGCGTGATAGCGCAATTACTGGATAATACCCCCTGGCGACGCACATTACGCCATTGGGATCGCCATGCGGGGGGATGGATTGAAGCATCATCAATGAATGAGTCATTCGATCAAAATGCCGAATATATTGTGTTAATTAACGGACTTGGCAGCACGCCTGAATCAGAGTTATATGGTGTAGCCAGGGTATTTATGTGCGCCGCACTGCGCCAGGGAATTAAAATTAGCCGCCAGTTGGTCGGTAATTATTGTACATCATTAGATATGGCCGGATTTTCCATCAGCCTGCTGAAATGCACCCCGGAGTTTTTGCAACTTTGGGATGCCCCGGTCAATACGCCAGCGCTTCGTTGGGGATGTTAATAAGGACATTATATGAAAATTCAAAACAAACATGTTATTGCCTGGCTGGAGAGTTGTGCTGCACATCTCACTGAACAACAAGATTTTCTAACCGCACTTGACAGAGATATTGGTGATGCCGACCACGGCCTCAATATGAATCGTGGTTTCAGTGCCGTGAAAGCGACGTTGCCCGACATTGAACGTCAGCATATTGGCAATATCCTTAAAAATACTGGCATGAAACTACTTTCCAGCGTTGGCGGTGCCAGTGGTCCTCTTTACGGCACATTATTTATTCGCTCTTCTGCGGCAGTGGGAGCCAGAACAGAATTAACTCTGGAAGAGTGGCTGGCGTGTCTGGAAGAAGGGATTGCAGGCGTTATCGCACGAGGAAAAGCAGAACAAGGGGATAAAACACTGTGTGATGTCTGGGTTCCAGTCCTCCACGAAGCCAAAAAGAACCTGCAAGCCGGAATGTCGCCTTCCCTTCTGCTGAATACGATGGTGCAAGATGCGGCAACAGCCGTCGATAACACCATCAATATGCAGGCGAAAAAAGGACGTGCCAGTTATCTCGGCGCTCGCAGTGTGGGCCATCAGGATCCAGGCGCGACCTCCTCCTGGCTGATGATTAAGGCTATGCAGGAAGGATTCGCGGGATAAATTATGGTTGCCATTGTTATTGTTTCTCATAGTCTACGTCTCGCCCAGGGGATTGAGGAATTAGCACTACAGATGTCTGGAGGGGACGTTCCTCTGGCCATTGCTGCAGGTATTGATGATCCGCAAAATCCGATTGGCACTGATGCTATTGCCATTATGTCTGCGATTGAATCGGTCTGGTCACCGGATGGCGTTCTGGTACTCATGGATATGGGCAGTGCGCTGCTTAGTACCGAGATGGCGCTGGAGCTGCTTTCTGAAGAGCAAAGAAGTGCAATTTATCTGCTCGCCGCCCCTGTAGTGGAAGGTGCCATGTCAGCGGTAACGTCTGCCGCAGCGGGGCTTTCGGTGACGGAGATTATCGCTGAAGTGGATCTTGCGCTGTGTGCTAAACAGCAGCAACTCACGCCATCCTCAACTGCAGACGAGGTTATTCCAGCAATATCACCAATCAATCATTGCGATGAATGGCAAACTTTTTGCTGGACGATACGTAATCCCCACGGCATTCATGCTCGTCCGGCAGCCAGCATCCTGAAAGTATCAGCGCAATATTCGGCAAACATTATCGTCATCAAAGGCGATAAACGCGCCAGCACCCGCAGTCTCAACGAACTGGCAATGTTGGGCGTCCGCTGTGGCGATGAAATCATCTTCCAGGCCGAAGGCACCGATGCCAGTGACGCTCTCAAGGCAATTGAAACGTTGGCGAAAAATCATTTTGGTGAAGCTCACCTGCTCGCTTCTTCAGAGATTCCGCTAACCGCCACACCCGTGGTCAGCGCCCCTGTCGATGGCGCAATATCAGGCTTGTCAGTACAAAATGGTATCGCTATTGGTCCTGTTAAATGGTTTACCTGTGAACGACCAGAAATTACGCAGCGCACCGTCGATTCTCCGCAAGAAGAGCTGTCGCGAATCGAGTCTGCTATTGACATTGTTGTTTGTGAACTTGCCGATAAAGCGGCAGGGCCTGAAGGCGATATCTTTGCCGCCCATAAGATGATGCTTGAAGATCCAGAAATTAACCGGCAATTACAGCAACGTCTGGCAAAGGGCAAACAGGCGGAATTCGCATGGTTAGAAGTCATGCAGGCATTAGCAGAGCAATATTGTCAGGCGGAAACACTGTATTTACGTGAACGCGAGGCAGATATCCGTGACCTTACACGTCAGGTACTGAACCAGCTTTGCGGGGTAAGTGAACAACACTTTATCACTACCGCGCCCTGCATTTTGTTAGCCAACGATCTGTTGCCATCACAGATAACCAGCCTGAATAAAGCACACATTCTTGGCATTTGTCTTCATAATGGCGGAACAACTTCACATACAGCGATCCTTGCCAGAGCAATGGGTATTCCTGCCATTGTGAAGGCAGCTATTACCCCGCAAAACGTCCGCGATAACGACACGGTCATTCTTGATGGTGAAACAGGCCGTTTGGAGCTAATGCCGACCGAGTCCACCCGCCTGGATTTACTTCTACGCGCCGAAGCATGGCGGCAACAAAGGGATCGTCAGTTAGCTGATGCCATGCTGCCCGCTGTCACGCAAGGTGGGCGTAAAATCAGCGTGCTGGCGAATATTGGTGATCTGCAAGACATTGATGCCGCACTGTCTCACGGCGCTGAGGGCGTTGGCTTGCTGCGTACCGAGTTTTTATTCCACGATTCTGCGACATTACCTGATGAGGAAGAGCAGTTCCGTGTGTATTGTTCTGTCGCCCGAGTTTTTGGCGACAAACCAGTCACGATCCGGACTCTGGACATTGGTGGTGATAAACCGCTACCTTCATACCCTTTACCCACAGAGGACAACCCCTTCCTGGGACTTCGAGGTATCCGGTTGTGTCTGGCGCATCCACAAATATTTATTCCTCAATTGCGCGCACTTCTCAGGGCCGGGAAAGAATACCCAACGTTGCAAATTATGCTGCCGATGGTTTCAACGCTCGAGGAGGTCAGGGCCGTCAAAACATTGATACATGCTCAGGCAAAACTGCTGGGACTTACTGCAGAAAATCTTCCGGCGCTGGGAATTATGATTGAGGTTCCTGCTGCAGTCATGATTGCAGAAAAATTAGCCAGTGAAGTCGATTTCTTTTCCATCGGCACCAACGATCTGACGCAATATATTATGGCGGCAGACAGAGGAAATAGCACCGTCGCGGAACTGGTCGATTATCGTAATGACGCGGTGATTAACGCTATTGCTATGGTGTGTCAGGCCGGACGTAATAATGAAATTCCGGTCAGTATGTGCGGCGAAATGGCTGGAGATATCCAGCAAACAGCACGACTGCTCACCATGGGGATTGATAAGCTCAGTGCCAGTCCATCCCGGCTTCCGGCCTTGAAAGCAGCAATCAGAACCTCCCACTAATTGTGACCTAACGCGATACGTCTTGCGCGTATCGCGTTTCCCGTCATTTACTGCGGCATCGTGCGATGCCAGCTCCCCTTCTGCCAGACCAGGTCAAACGTTAGCGGCTCATCATCGTGGTACAGCATCATCTCCAGACTAATGGCCAACTCGTGGCAATAGGCTTCTTTCAGATTGACCTGCAATGCCGCAATACGTGGCTCATGAAATAAAAGCGCGGAACGTAACTGGCGGCAATACCAACTCTGGAGAAGCTTGTCGCTCTGATTATGCCCTTGCCACTCAGGCATGCCTGAAACAAGTAATATTGGTAGCGGTGAATGGGGAGAACTAAAAAGTTGAAAGAGATCCCGGCATACGGAATCACGCAGCGATAACGTATTGTTTCCTGTACTTTCAGGTAATACCGTCTGAACTGATTGGCGCATCATTTTGCGCACTCCTGACGTTTAGTGGCATCTGTATCCTGCCCTGGCTGCCGGACACCACTGGGTTGATGCTCATATTCCATAATCATTCCTTTATGCTCATTGCGTCCCTGGCACTTTCATAAGGGATTTATAAGATCCGCCAAAGATAAAACACTGTACAGAAAAGAATATCCACTGACTTTTAATTTAAAAAGGTATCATTTGACAAAAGTCATTAAACATAACGGAAATACGTTAACATATTCTGATTATTCCGAATAATTTCTCAGCGTTAAACTGATATATAATTATTCCAAAACAATATATCGTACGTAATGATTAATTTACGCATAATATATTCTGCAGAACATAATTAACTATTCAGGGAACATACATAGTGCAAAGCGGTTAAACTTTGCACCAGAAATGAGGGATCAGGCGTCGACTTTATCCAGCGGCCATGAATCAAACAGATAACCATCGAAATAGATGTCATCAACATTAGAGAACTCCAGCAAGCGCTGCTTCACATTCTCCAGATGCTGCCACATTGCCAGCTTCGCCGCTCGGGCATCTTTTTTGATTAACGCGGCGAGGATCTGTTTGTGATCGCCCAACCACTCTTTGCGATACAGGCTGTCATCCAGATGGCTGTGCAACTGGATCCACATTGTATTGTTTTCCCGCCACTGCCAGGACTGACGGAATAACTCCACCAGCATGCTGTTATGCGTTGCTTCGGCAATAGCGAGATGGAACTGCATGTCACCGCTTTCGCTGCTGCCCGGCGCGCTGGAAGCCAGTTCACGCTCTTCCAGTTGCAATGCCTGGCGCATTTTGACGATATCTTCGCGGGTAGCCTGCAGGGCGGCAAACTCGGCGATGTTACTTTCCAGTAACTGCCGCGCCTGTAACAGCTCAAAAGGACCGGCATCGTTGCAGACGTTGGCATCCGGACTGTCTGCGTTGTGGCTGCCTGAGCTATCAAGAACATAGATACCTGCACCCCGACGCACTTCCACCAGCCCTTTGATCTCCAGCATGATCAGCGCTTCACGTACCACCGTCCGCGTGACATCAAGCATTTCTGCAATTTCACGCTCCGGTGGCAGCCGTTCGCCAGGATTGTACGGCGTCTTTATGATCAGATCGCGGATCATCGCCCCGACTTCCTGGTAAGGTCTTTGCGCAGAGGTGGCAGATTTCATGGTGTTGTGTCCGTTAGGTGCGGTTAATCAAATTTTTTCCGGATGCGGCGTGAACGCCTTATCCGACCTACAACGGGCAATTTTACGGCACCCGTTAAGCTCAAACTATACCATTAGCACTGGATGTTGGCACGTACAGGTGGGCAAAAAAACGAAAACTGGTCAACCAAATATCAGTTTGATTGACCAGTAAGTCTGTAGGATAATCAGTTAGTTACAACGCAGCCACACACTCGCGCGCACCGCACTCACACAGCTGCTGATATGCCGCCGTCACCGCGCCAACAAAGTCGGCGTTCTGCGGCAGATCATCGGCAAAGATACCGCTCAGACCCAGCAGCGCTTTCACACGGTCTGCACCCTGATACTGCGCATTGATCTTCTGGAACTCCGCCAGCATAGGGTCAACCACGTCAATGGCATTACCCTGCTCATCCACGCCCTGGGTGTAACGCATCCAGCCCGCCACGCCCAGCGCCAGGTGACGCCAGCTACCGCCGTTTTGCAGGTGCAGACGCACAGGGTCCAGCAGACGCTGCGGTAACTTCTGGCTGCCGTCCATTGCAATCTGCCAGGTACGGTGACGCAGAGACGGGTTGCTGAAACGCTCGATCAGCAGCGTCGCATAAGCGTTCAGGTCTGTACCTTCCGGCATCGACAGCGTTGGCGCTTGTTCCTGCATCATCAGGGCAAAGGCCGCTTTGCGATAAGCCGGGTTAGTCATGGTGTCGGCAATAGTTTCATAGCCGCCAAGGTAACCGAGGTACGCCAGGAAAGAGTGGCTACCGTTCAGCATACGCAGCTTCATCATTTCGAACGGCACAACGTCTGCAACGAACTGCGCGCCGACTTTATCCCAGTCCGGACGACCATTAACGAAGTTATCTTCAATCACCCACTGACGGAACGGTTCGCAGGCAATGGCGCACGGGTCGTAAACACCCAGCTGGTCAGCAATTTCCTGTAAGGTTTCTGGCGTCGCCGCCGGAACGATGCGGTCAACCATGGTGCACGGGAAGGTGACGTTTTCTTCAATCCATGCCGCCAGTTGCGGGTCACGCGCCTGAGCCAGCCCAAGAACGGCAACCTTCGCCACATGACCGTTTTCACGCACGTTATCGCAGGACATCACCGTAAACGCTTTCAGCCCTTTTTCACGACGCAGACGCAGGGCTTCTACGATGTAACCAATCGCAGACTTCGGCGCAGTCGGGTTTTCCAGATCGTGCTTGATCAGCGGGTTATTGAGATCCAGCTGACCGCTTGCCGCATCAGCGCAGTAGCCTTTTTCCGTGACCGTCAGAGAGACAATCGCCGTCTGCGGACGCGCCATCGCGTTGAGAATACCTTCGCAACCGTCGATTTCCGGATGCAGCGCCTCTTTCATCGAACCGATAATTTTCAGCTCGGTGCTTTCCGCGCCTTTTTCCGCCACGGTGTACAGCAGTTGCTGTTTTTTCAGGTTTTCGATCAGCACGCGGTCGTTGCCTGGCATCAGGTTAACTTCGCAGATACCCCAGTCGCTGTCGGTACTTTCCAGCAGATGATGGGTATACAGCGCCTGGTGCGCGCGGTGAAACGCCCCGCAACCGAGATGCACAATGCGTGATTCCAGACGAGAATGATCCCATGACGGGCGGGCAACCGGCAGATTGCTGTCAACAATAGTAGTCATCGTAAACTCCAGAATCCGTCTTCAGAGAGTGACGGCAAGGAAGAAGGAACCGGCACGGCGCGCAGCCATGCCGGTGGATATTAACGGCTAAAGAAAGCGCGCTGGATCGCCAGTTCGACACCGCGAACTTCGGCCAGGCCTTTCAGACGACCAATTGCGGAGTAACCAGGATTGGTTTTCTTCTTCAGGTCGTCCAGCATCTGATGACCGTGGTCCGGACGCATCGGGATCAGGTCTTCTTTGCCTTCAGCTTTACGACGGTGTTCTTCTTCAACAATCGCTTTCACCACTTCGTACATATCAACGTCACCGTTCAGGTGCGCCGCTTCGTGGAAGGTTTTCGGGTTATCTTCACGCATGGTGGAGCGCAGATGGGTGAAGTAAATACGCGGACCGAACTGCTTGATCATATCAACCAGATCGTTGTCAGCACGCACGCCGTAGGAACCGGTGCACATGGTGAAACCGTTCGCCATGCTGTTTACGGTATCAACCATCCACTGCATATCTTCAATGGTGGAAACAATGCGCGGCAGGCCGAGGATCGGGCGCGGCGGATCGTCCGGGTGAACAGCCATACGGACGCCAACTTCTTCGGCAACCGGAATAATGGCTTTCAGGAAGACAGCAAAGTTTTCGCGCAGTTTGGCTTTGTCGATATCTTTGTACAGCTCCAGGTGCTTACGGAACTGGTCGAGGGTATAACCTTCTTCCGCGCCCGGCAGACCGGCGATGATGTTACGGGTCAGACGCGCTTTGTCTTCGTCGCTCATGGTAGCGAAGCGAACTGCTGCCTGAGCAATTTCTTCTTCGGTGTAATCCGCTTCTGCGCCTGGACGCTTCAGGATGTGCAGTTCAAATGCTGCAAATTCGATCTGGTCGAAACGCAGCGCTTTGGAGCCGTCTGGCAGCACGTATTCGAGGTCAGTACGAGTCCAGTCGAGCACCGGCATGAAGTTGTAGCACACGGTGCGAATGCCGCACTGCGCCAGGTTGCGCAGAGTCTGCTGATAGTTAGCGATCCACTGCTCATAGTTGCCGGTGTGGGTTTTGATATCTTCGTGAATTGGCACGCTTTCTACGACAGACCATACCAGGCCTGCGTCTTCAACGATCGCCTTGCGTTTGAGGATCTCTTCAACGGACCATACTTCGCCATTCGGGATATGGTGCAGCGCGGTAACCACGCCAGTTGCGCCCGCCTGACGGACATCAGCTAAAGAAACCGGATCGTTTGGGCCGTACCAGCGCCAGGTCTGTTCCATGATTTTTCCTCTTTCACATAGTGGGTTCAACAGCGAAGAGACGCGGAACCCCGGAGTTGTTTAGGTATCCGGATGAACAACCCGGCCACAGCCGTAGCGTCGCATCGGATGAGATGGCGTATAAGTTCTACCTTTTGGTAAGACATGTCAACCCGAACTCTAAAATTGGTTAACCACATCACAAGAATTTTACTCTCACGGTTGTTGCTGCAAATTGCAGCAAAGGGTAATCGATGGTTATTGATCAGAGGATGTGACATTCACCGCAACAATGGTTGACCAATTTACATAACATGTCGCCCAAAATAACAACGGTTCAACCAGGTAAAAGGTAAAACGTTATGCATGTGCTTAACATTCTCTGGGTGGTATTCGGCATTGGCCTGATGCTGGTACTGACAATGACCGCAGGTTCAGACACATTCCCTACATTAGCAATGCCTCTTAGATTACTTTGACCTGTCAGTAAAAGACACGTTGAAAACCTGAGGACTGCTGGAGCTGGTCAACTCCGTGGTTGGGCTGATTATTGTGTTGATTATTAGCATGGTAGCGTAAAAGAACACCGGAGCCTGCCAATGGCAGGCTCTGTTCGGATTGTCGGCAAAGTGCGCTTTGTTTATGCCAGATGCGACGCTGGCGCATCTGGCCAACAAAGGGCTAACGTGCAGGTTTTGTAGGTCTGATAGCGTAGCGCCTCAGGTACCAGCATTAGCAATGTCCTGCGATTTCTTTATTGATAAACAACAGTCACGCCAATAATCGATTGCACATTCCCTGCAGTCACCTGCCCTCCGGTACGTGCGTAATTTGCCGTTAATCCCAGACTTACCGCCGAAGTCCCTACTGCTCCTAACGATACCGTGTTATTCGCTGGAATAATCGTACCGTTGCGCGTCAACTGTACGCCGACGCCCTGCGCAGGTGAAAACGACGCGGTATTGGTGAAAATCGAGTTGCCCGCATCTGCGGTTGTGCCGGAGAGGTAATACCCCAGGTTTTGGCTTTTCGCACAATAAACGGTAAGAGGAATCGGCACTGAACCAGGGTAGTCCGGCAGAGTAACGGTGACATCACGAGCAGAAACATCGCAGCCGCCAGTGGGCACCACCACATCATTATTGGCGTAAATATTCCACACAAACTGGAAATCATCGCTGTTATAGTTGTTGGTCTGTCGCAAAATAAGCACGGCAATTAATGAGCCAGCTTTAATCGCCACTCCCCCCGCACTGCTCACAGGCGTCAAATAAAGCGCCACCGGCCACGGCTTATCCGTTCTCGAATTATAAACAACCCGCGGCGTTTCGCTGGTAGTAGGGAAAGGATAGCTACTGCCATTATATTTTACGGTCCCGGAAAAATTAGATAACACGCCGCCATAAGCCGAGCCTCGTTGCAGTGTGACATAATCTGTAATGGTTTCCGGGTAATCGTTATGGCAAAAGATTTGCGTCGAAAGATCCACGACCAGGTTTTGCCCCACATTCACGGCAGGCGCAAGGTTTACATAAACATTGGCGCTGCCACCGCCAATAGGGATTGCGGTACCATTGGCGGTTTTACAGGCGAATGACCAGGCATTTACCGACCAGCCCATCAGCAGTACAGCAAACAGGGTAATAACTCGTTTCATTACAATCATCTCTTTGGGTTCAGCTGTAGGTATAGGTGATGCTAATCACTGCCTGAATGGTTCCCTGAGTGGCTCCGCCATTTACCGTCAATGCTCTGACCTGTAACGGGAAGTGCGCTGATTGTGAGGAATCATCCACCTGAACTGTTTTGGTTGCGCCAGTATTCAATGTGTTGCCACTGTCATCCTGTAGCTCTAACTGGATGTTTTGCGCGGTCCCCTGGTTTTTATAATATCCGGTACTGTCGACTGCCCCGCTGAAGCTGGCAGTGACCCTCGACGTTCCCACCGGACAATTAGTCAACTCAAGCGCAACATCATGCCAGGCCGATGCCGCCCCGGCAGACATAAGACTGAAAGAATAAAGATCGCCGAGATCTACCGTGGCATTGGTGGTGGAAACCGTGCACGGTTTGGCGACGACCTTACCGTTCACCGTGATGGTGACATCGGCTGCCTGTATCGTCGCACTTGCGAGCGCCAACATTGCCGCCAATAAATACCCACGTTTGCACCATTTCATGAGCATCTCCAGTTACTGATATTCAAGAGTGAAGGTAGCCGTGGCATTGATATGCCCCGCAGTGACAGGCACCTGTGTCGCCATTAGCCGGGCGTAAAAATTCAGCGTATTTGGTTTACCCGGCGTCAGGGTCGTCCACGAAATCGCGGACGATGGAGCATTAAGGGGTATTTGATTTTGCTGCTCATTCAGAAGCTGTATTCCCAGTCCCGCAGCCGCTGACACCGTATTTTCAAGTGCAAGCAGGTTGGCATTGTGGCTATCTGCAACGCCAGTAAACCCAACCTTTACGGCAGAAACGGCGTTACCACAGGGTGACAGCAAAATACGAAATGGAACGACAGGAGTCGTCGCGCCAATGTTGTTAAATTGCTTCGCCGCGTTTTCCATCAGATCAACAGTAAAATTGGTTGATTCAGCGGCCACACTACAGCCGTTATCTCTGACATAGCCGCGGATAGTAATCGTGCTATCCGCAGCCAAAGCGCGACTCACCGCCAGCCACAAAAAAGCGCACAGAAGATAAAAAGGTTTGTTTCTCATCACGCCCCCTTAACGACATTCAGCTGATAGCTGGGTTAATAACTGCTGCTGACTCTCTGGTGGCAGTTGATAATTGGCGACACAGTGAGCATTTTCCTCTTCTCCCCATTTCACCTGAACTTTTCCCGCTAAAGGCATTCCGCTGAGGTAAACCTGACCATTATCCGCAACAATGCCGCTACTCTGGCTACTCTCTGATGTCACCATCGCCCCAAACGGCAGCGGCTTATTATTGTGGGTTAGCGTCATGAGCAGTTTTATCCCAACGCGCGCTTTAAACTCTGCTCGCACGATCGCCCCACGGGTGGGAACAACGTTAGCGACCGCATTATCTAAATCGACGTTATCAGCCAGGGTATTGGTATCCAGCGCCACTCTGTTTTCCCGATATTCAGTGGCATATGGCAGCACGGCATAACCCCGCCAGTCGGTACGCACTCCTGTCTGGTTTTCGACTTTTGCATCTTTTGCGCCAGGCGCTTTAACAAGCACCACCGTATCGTTTAACGGCTGCCCCAGCGTTACGCCATTGGCATGAGCCAGTACCCCACCGCTGACTCCGTAATAGAGCTGCTTAATATCATCGCTATGGCTGTAACCGATATTGGCATTGCCGTAACCACCGCGATAATTCAGCGTGGCGTAGCCTGTACTTCCGCTATTTCCATCGCCTCCCCCGGCATAACCGGTTTGCACGCTATAGCTGAGGTTGTTGTCTTCCAGCAACGTACCGTATACACCGGCCAGATTGGTCATCCGACCGTTGAGATCGTGTGACATGCTGTAGCTGGCACTGGCATGTCGCCACTGAGATTTACTGTCAGAACGCAGCCAGTGGCTGAAAGGAATATTGACGTTAAGCGCTAACATCTGATCCCGTCCTTTTTGCCAGGCGTTTTTCGTCAGGCTATAGCTGAGCGTCCAGTTAATATCTTCGAACGCAGTATTTAATCCAGCCTGGAATTGCTCATCGACATTACTCGTTCCCCAATAAGTTTGATGGCTACCACTCAAATACAGTGTTGATGTGCGCCCGAGTTGCTGAGTAACGGTGAGTTGTAATTTCCCGCGTTTGTTATAAGCGAGATTGTAATAGTCGGTGAATTTCGGCTTAACCTGAATAACTCCATCCTGTGTTTCGATGTTGTAGCCATTCATTCGACTGTATGTTGTATCAGCGAAATTAAAATATCCACTGGTCGAATAACGGTAACCCACTAACTGAATATTCGTGCCTGACTCATTGAGCGATTTGTTATAAAGAAAACGCACCGATTGTCCGTCATGCTGACTGTCATCGGGAAGTGTGGAATTAGCCTGCGTCATATCCACAGACAGAGCGCCCAGTGCCCCCATGTTTTTCCCGATACCGAAATTAAACGCACGATAACGATCCGCAAGTTGCGTTCCACCATATATTGTCCAGCCAGCCGGAAGGCCGTGGAGTAATGTACTCTGGAAAAAGCGGGGTTTTTCCTGTTGCGCATTTCCACTACGGTATTCTCCTGCCGTAATGGAATAACGTGTATGCCCTTCACGTTGCAAGAGCGGGACTGACGAATAGGGTACGGTAAAAATCTGCGTACTGCCGTCAGCCTCTTTAATCGTTACCTGCAAGTCACCACTATTACCTGCGGCATAGATATCGTTGATGGTAAAAGGCCCCGGTGGCACCGTACTATTATAAATGTCATACCCATTTTGTTTAATAGTGACCTGTGCAGTACCACGAGCAATACCGTGGATCACCGGGGCAAATCCTCTTTGGCTATCGGGTAACATATTGTCATCTGAGGCCAATTGTGCGCCGCGAAAGTTAATACCATCGAAAATATCGCCCTGAGTATAACCATCACCCAGCGTCAGCCGGGAACGTAACGGTATTATGTCTCGCTCAAGCCAGGTATTGATATGCTGCCATTTATTTTTGCTACCTGATGAACTGTCGCTACTGTTATAACTCCAGGTGGTATTGTCGCGTAAACGCCACGCACCAATATTTAACCCACTCTGTAGGTTTAAATATGCATAATGGCTGTTACCCCCAATTCGATTCTGTACACTATTTCCGCTGAAATTATAATTGAGCAATCCGGCATTAATACCGGGATCCCATAACTCAGGAGGAATATAACCACGCGCGCGATTACTCATAAATGCCTGAGGGATCGTCAGGTTGAGTCGCTGCTGACCCACATCCAGTTGCGCAGTAGCGTCATGGATCATTGAGGTTAATGGCACGCAGACATCATCCGCCAGCAGATTCATACCGGAGACAGAAGCCGTATTCAGCCCCATACTGGCAAGTTGCGCGCGTGTCAGGCAGGGAACAATCCCTTGTTCGCTGTCGCCCGTATTAAATGTGACATCACGCGTTGCCATATAACCATTATTCAAATAGATATCAACACGATACGTCCCTGGCGGTAATTCTTGCCCATTTTCAAAACGCGATAAATCAGCCACAGCCTGGGGATCATCCGCTAAAAAACGCGGGTTAAAATAGAGTTCGGCAGATGACAAAGGTGCCTGTGCGGTAAAAGCACAGGCAACAAAGAGTCGGACAAAAAAACCAGCCAAACGATGCCTACGAATATGCAAGCATTGTGTGTTTCGCTGGTAAAGTCTTAAATTCAGATATGACATTATTCCTCCGGTTTAAATCACCCGGCAGTCAATTCTTTTTATTCAGGCGAAAAAATCCCCCTGCGTTATTCCATTACGCCCGTCATTTTGGGGGTAAGTGCGCCATAATCATTTATTGTTCGGTAAGTAATATTGCTTCCTGCATCAGAAGGCAATTTAACCGTGCTTTCGCCCATTGGAGGCACCAATGCATTTTCAAGAACCCGAGTTCCGGCATTCAACTCTGTTACCGTCAGGTAATAGGGTGTCGGGTTAATCAGCGTCAGAGAATTCGCGCTACGACGAAATCTTAATTTTTCTGCGGCCTGATCGGGTGGCAACGCTAATTTAGCCGGACGATAGTACAGTTTAATGCGGCTGATAATTGCGAGCTGTAGCGTATTCTCAGTCAATTTTGATTTATCCATTGACGGAATCGCTTTAACATTCATCCAGAATAAACTTTCCCGATCCTGTGGTAATTGGTTATTTGTTGCATCAAGAATACGCAAGGTATTCTCTTTTTTTCCTTTCATCGCAAACAGAGGTGGCGTCACGATAAAACGGCCATCCTTTACACCATCGGCATTTTCTACCCATGATTGAATTAAATAGGTGCTATTTTCATCATTATTTGTCACGGCAAGTTGCACTTGTTTTTGCCCTGCCGGATAAATTACGCGAGTCGCACCTAAGGCCACTCCCGCTTCAGCGCGTCCGGCAACCACCATTGCCATGAACATCAGGATACCTGCCAGCAAGCAGAATGTTATTTCCTGCGATTTCCTTACATTGACGTTTTTATTACTCACTGTCCTGTTCCTGTTATCACATTATCTGCTGAATAATTACTGATAGGTTAAAGAGAACCAGGCCTGGGCATTGGCGATGCCGCCAGTAACCCGACGCCCGGTAGCACGATATTTGGCGATGAAATGTAGCGACGTAGAGCCTGAGTAAAGCCGTTTCCAGTTTACTGGAGGACGATTAATCGGTACGAGGTTTCCTTCATCATCAAACAACGCTACGCCAATATTGGTGGCTATCCCTAGCCCCTCTCCCACGGAAAGCACATCCGGATTTTTACCATCCGCGACACCGTGAAACGCCACCCCCACACGTTCACTCACCACCGTGCTACATTCCCGTAAATGAATAACAAAAGGCACTGGTGCGCTATCTTCCCCTACCGCATGAAACCGGTTACTGCTGATTTGCCCCATATTGACCGTCATTTGTTTATCGCCGGCTTCAATCCGGCAAGTTTCCGCAATAATGACGCCCTGAAATTGCATATTTCCGCCAGGCAGCGTGGTATTCCATTTATTTCCGGCCAGAGCAAACATTGGCAGCAACGACGCTAACAGAAATAATCTCTTCCTTTTCATCGTTATTTTTATCGCACAAGGGTGGGCATCCCTGCCCGTAATGACGTCCCTGAACCTGGGTAGGTTATTGATACTGAACCTTGAAGGTCGCATCCGCATTAGCAGCACCCGGGGTTGCCTCGCCGATTGCATAATAACGCGCCTGGAACGGAATGGTGTTGGTACCGTTATTCAGGGTTGTTTGTGCACTAAATGTCGCACCGTCCAGCGCCAGCGCAGCACCCGTTCTGTCCAGGATCTGCACACCAACTTTTGTTGCACTACCCGCAGCTGAACTCTGCAAAGCTAATACGTTAGGATGAGTTCCATCAATTGCGGTACCAAGGAAGGCAATAGCTGCTTTGTCTGCAACAGTAGTGTCACAATCGTTCAGTTGAATGTTAAAACCGACAGCAGAACTGGTTGCTCCTTCCTGCGCCAGCGATGCGGTACGAACCTGACCTAACTGAACGGTTTGATCAACAGAGCCTGCATCAACTGCGCAAGCGGCGTTAACAACTTCCCCTTTAAAGTGAACGGTCCCACCATTAACCGTCGTGGCAGCGGCCAGAGCCGCTGTGGAACTGAGGGACAGAGCCGACAGAACAACAATTGCCAGAGTTTTAATTTTCATACTGCTTTCCTTTAAAAAAACTATTTCTAAATCGACATGGGCAGTCGTTCTGTACACTTTGTTTTGTCAACGAGTTTGACTGCCAACACTGCACAGTTTTCCCCCAAAAGATGAAACATTTGGGGCCATTTTGACTCATAGAGGAAAGCATCGCGCACAAACTTTTTCAGTTTATTTGTTGGCTTAATGTTCTATAGTTATCTTTATTTGCAGTTTTTTATATTGCATGAGGTGGTTTTTGGAGAGAAGAATGAGGAAGTTGCGTCGAGCTACAGAAACGTTAGCTTTACATATAGCGGAGGTGATGTGAAATTAATTTACAAGAGAAATAATTTACATATCAAACAGTTAGATGATTTTTGTCGTTTTTTAATATTTTTATGCTTGAGAAAAAATACGTAACTTATTTATGATATAGACAGTTTGGCCCCAATTGTCTTGTATTTATTTGTTTTTTAACTTTATTATCAATAAGTTAAATCAAACTTCTTCTCTTTTTAATTTTTCGTTTATGAGATTATTTCTTTCCCATAATCCGGCAAAACGAGCAGCATTACTGGCGGTATAACGCACAGTATGGCGAATATTTCGATGCCCGAGATAATCCTGAATTAAACGGGTATCTGCACCACGCTCCGCCAGTTCATAACCACAAGCATGCCTTAACATATGAGGATGAGTCTGCGTTACGGTTCCAGCTTCAATACCGGCATCGCGAATAATGCGATAGGCCTGCTGGCGAGAAAGCCGACTCCCGCGGCGAGAAATAAATATAGCGTCGGTCCGGTCAGCGCCTTTCCAGTTAGCACGTTCCTGGGTCCAGCGTTCCACAGCTTCACGCTCATCAAAACGTAACGGGTGAACGGTAGAAAATCCGTTCTTCAGTCGGCGAATATTTATTCGACCTTCATTAAGGTCAAGATCCTGATAATGCAGATCAAGCAGTTCACTAATACGCATCCCATGCCGATATGCCAACAGAATAAGACAATAATCTCTTGCTCCCGTTGCCCCGTAACACACCGCCTGCATCATGGCCTGAACTTCTTTACCGGTAAGATAACGACGTTTACTCACAATAGTAGTACTCCTGACTGAGATATATTTGAATGAATACCTATAGGAAACCTCAATCGGTCAAAATTAGCCCAATAGATAAAAAGATAACCACACACGAAGTGATGTGGCTATCAGTCAATTACATTAAATATCATACAAAAATAAAATATCACTGATGTGACAACATCTATTTTCATTGATTTGATTCAATATAACAATAGATTGCAGTGGATTAACTTCCAGTTGCTTAAAAAATAAAGAAAAAAGTATGAAAACAGGCGAATTTAAGTGATGTGTAAATTTATGAATGATTTTGTTTATTTATTTTGAAGAACATAAACCATTGTATTTTGTATGGATATGGTTAACTTAATGTTTATTATGATAATTAAGAATCATACTTACAATAACATCAATTAATAAATGGTTAATCATTTTTGATATATCGTAAGAATAATGTAGTTTTTAACACCATCCCTGGTATCTCAACTATCTCTATAAAACAGCGTGACGCTGTCGTCCTCTGGCTCTATCCCAGATGCCGTAAAAACGCCCTGCATTGCTGGCGGTATACCAGACAGTATGACGAATATTGCGATGTCCAAGATAATCCTGGATAAGTCGCGTATCTATTCCCATATTCGCCAAAGCAAAACCACACGAATGGCGTAACATGTGCGGATGAATCTCCAGTGACAACCCGGCATTACCACCGGAAGTCGAGATAATATGGTAAAACTGTTGCCGAGAAAGTGGATTCCCCTTACGTGATAAGAATACCCACTCGCTCTCAGCATGCGGATAAGAAGTACGGATACTCAACCAGTTTTTTAAAGCCTGAATTTCTTTGTTCAATAGCGGGTGCGTTGTTGAAAAGCCTTTTTTTAATCGATGGATATATATACACTTTGCCTTAAGATCAATATCCGAAATCCTCAATCGGCAAATTTCACTCGCCCGGAAACCATGAATAAAACAAAGTAATGTCAGACAATAATTACGTGCAGCATGAGGCCCGGTATTTGCTGCTTTAAGGAGTGATTCGATTTCACTATGGGTCAGGAAGTTCCTTTTTTTGTTATCAGCCTTATTCTTCATCGTTTTCCCTTATAATTACAGACGCGCACTAGCTGTGCTGGGTTAGCAATAATCCAACATTTTAATCCTGATTATGTTTATAAAAGCGAACGTTTGCTTAATAACTAACGTAAGTGGACCAGTTCTTCTGAGTGAACTTAAATGGAGTAGCGATAGTTACTTATAATAACTTTGCCATACAAACGCCATGCTCTTGCATGCTATGTACCTTTATATATTTATCAATCTGATACGAATCGAATAATAACCCTCATCATTAATGCAACTAATCTTATCTATATATCATGTGACATGTTCTGTAACAAGTAAAATCAACATAAAAAATTCAGCAAAATTTAATATTTGTTCAACTAGCCGTCTCACATATGACATTATTAGTCAACTGCATTTGCCACAAAATGGCTATTTCATGGAACGCAGTAATTTCTTAGTGGCTATTATCATGCTAATGCTTAGGTCCCTAGCGATTATTCCTGCCTGGTTCGTCAGCTTACGCCATGAGATTGTTTTCAGACTGTGTATTTCCTGGAGATATGGGGGAACGCAGGAGACGCTTTTTCATCTACATTCGTTGGTAAATATGGCTTTGGTCACTGCGACTTAAACCTTCCTCAATCACAGCTATTCGCCGGGCGATACGGCAAACAAACTATCTGAAACATCATCCTGAAAACACCAACATCTACAAGCCGTTCCAGATCGACTTCAGGGGTGACCACTTACAAGCCAAAAACCAGGAAACATATTTCATGATGAGAATTATGATCATCCTGATGGCGGGTAAACACTTGTTTTCACCACGCTCACTGAGTTAGCTTGCAAAGCTTCCCTTGTTTAGACCATAAATAAATTTTTTATAAAACAAATGGTTAAAAGAAAGCCTTTAGTTTTTTAAGACCACCTCAAGTGTTCGTCTGGCTTCACATGGCATCTTCCTCTTAGAAAAAGATCGACATATTTTGTGACACGAATTGCAAATCTCGTTTTGTTGTATGGATTGCGTGATTTTTGATCTGGTATAACAGGTATAAAGGTGCACCGCGATAGTCAATGAGACAGGGCATCTCGCAATCTATGGCAAACATCACTTCAGTTCTTTCTCATCGGGTGATGAAAACGCACTTCAGTCTGAAAGGAATATGAAAATGAGATCAACAGACACTCTATTTTATGACTCTGGGTAAAATGGATTGAGTAAGTGATATAGCTTACGAACATTCAAATCAATTAAACATCAGAAGAGATTTTATACTCAGGTATTTAATCTGGTTCTCTGTTTATTTAAATAATGTGGAAAGAGAATTTTCACAGGAGACCTTATACAAAAAATATAAAATACAGCTACTCGTTGCCAAAGACACTATAAGCCTGGCAAAAAATATTACACAACATAAATGCTAATTATTTATGCGGGCTTTGTATTGCTTTCTGTATCCTACAAATGAGTGAAATATATGAAAAAGGCTAAAATACTTTCTGGCGTATTATTACTGTGCTTCTCGTCACCACTAATTTCCCAGGCTGCGACACTGGACGTACGTGGTGGATATCGTAGTGGAAGCCACGCCTATGAGACTCGACTCAAAGTCAGTGAGGGATGGCAAAATGGATGGTGGGCAAGTATGGAAAGTAATACCTGGAATACCATTCATGATAATAAAAAGGAAAATGCCGCACTCAATGATGTTCAGGTTGAAGTTAATTACGCGATTAAACTTGATGATCAATGGACTGTGCGCCCGGGAATGTTAACGCATTTTAGCAGCAACGGTACACGCTACGGACCCTACGTAAAACTGTCCTGGGACGCGACAAAAGATCTTAATTTTGGCATTCGCTATCGTTACGACTGGAAAGCTTACCGACAACAAGACTTATCCGGTGATATGTCTCGTGATAACGTTCATCGTTGGGATGGATATGTCACTTACCATATTAATAGTGATTTCACCTTCGCATGGCAAACGACGCTATACAGCAAACAGAACGATTATCGCTATGCAAACCATAAGAAATGGGCGACGGAAAATGCATTTGTTCTACAATACCATATGACGCCCGATATTACGCCATACATAGAATATGACTACCTTGACCGTCAGGGTGTTTACAACGGCAGAGATAATTTATCGGAAAACAGTTATCGCATTGGTGTGTCATTTAAACTGTAGTAGACAGGAGACAGTCACAATGAATAAAACAATAACGGCGCTTACTATCATAATGGCTTCATTTGCCGCAAACGCGTCTGTATTACCGGAAACTCCAGTGCCATTTAAAAGTGGTACCGGAGCAATTGATAACGACACTGTCTACATTGGTTTAGGTAGCGCAGGTACGGCATGGTACAAGCTCGATACACAGGCCAAAGATAAAAAATGGACAGCGTTAGCTGCATTCCCTGGCGGACCGAGAGATCAAGCAACCTCTGCATTTATTGATGGCAATCTGTATGTGTTTGGCGGCATTGGCAAAAACAGCGAGGGCTTGACTCAGGTATTTAATGACGTACACAAATACAACCCCAAAACCAATAGCTGGGTTAAATTGATGTCGCACGCGCCGATGGGCATGGCGGGCCATGTGACTTTTGTACACAACGGCAAGGCTTATGTTACTGGCGGTGTTAACCAGAATATCTTCAATGGCTATTTTGAAGATCTCAACGAAGCTGGAAAAGATTCAACCACTATAGATAAAATCAACGCCCACTATTTTGACAAAAAAGCAGAAGATTATTTCTTCAATAAGTTTCTGTTGTCTTTTGATCCCTCTACACAGCAATGGAGTTACGCTGGCGAATCTCCCTGGTACGGAACGGCTGGTGCGGCGGTTGTGAATAAAGGTGATAAAACCTGGCTTATTAATGGCGAAGCCAAACCAGGATTGCGAACGGATGCCGTATTTGAACTTGATTTCACCGGTAATAATTTAAAATGGAATAAGCTTGCTCCCGTCGCATCACCAGATGGCGTCGCTGGCGGTTTTGCAGGCATGAGCAATGACTCACTTATATTTGCCGGAGGGGCCGGATTCAAAGGTTCACGAGAAAATTACCAGAACGGTAAGAACTATGCGCATGAAGGCCTGAAAAAATCATATAGCGCTGATATTCATCTTTGGCATAACGGGAAATGGGATAAATCTGGCGAATTATCGCAAGGTCGGGCCTACGGAGTATCATTGCCCTGGAATAATAGTTTATTAATTATTGGCGGTGAAACTGCAGGCGGCAAAGCGGTGACGGATTCAGTTTTAATTTCTGTGAAGGATAATAAAGTCACAGTACAAAACTAACGCTTCAGGGCCCCGGTAAAGGGGCCCTGCTATCAATTTGTCATTTGTATTACGCGAAAATTATATGAACGCAATAATATCGCCCGATTATTACTATGTTCTTACCGTTGCTGGTCAGTCTAATGCCATGGCGTATGGCGAAGGACTGCCATTACCGGACGGGGAAGATGCGCCTCATCCCAGAATTAAACAATTAGCGAGATTTGCGCATACGCATCCCGGAGGCCCGTCATGTCACTTTAACGACATTATTCCACTGACTCACTGCCCACACGATGTTCAGGATATGCAGGGTTATCACCATCCTCTGGCAACGAATCATCAAACACAGTACGGCACCGTTGGCCAGGCACTGCATATAGCACGGAAATTACTGCCCTTTATTCCTGATAATGCAGGGGTTCTCATCGTTCCGTGTTGCCGTGGCGGATCGGCTTTTACCGCGGGCAGCGAAGGAACATATTCAGAACGGCACGGAGCCAGCCATGATGCTTGTCGTTGGGGAACGGATACTCCGCTATATCAGGATTTAGTCAGCAGAACGCGAGCCGCACTGGCAAAAAATCCGCAGAACAAATTCCTCGGCGTATGCTGGATGCAAGGCGAATTTGACTTAATGACCTGTGACTACTCGTCACACCCTCAACACTTTAATCATATGGTTGAAGCCTTTCGTAGGGATCTAAAACAATACCATTCTCAGCTTAATAATATTACTGACGCACCGTGGTTTTGCGGCGATACCACCTGGTACTGGAAAGAAAATTTCCCTCATGCGTATGAAGCGATTTATGGCAATTATCAAAATAATGTTTTAGCCAATATTATTTTCGTCGACTTCCAGCAACAAGGTGAAAGAGGACTGACGAACGCGCCTGATGAAGACCCGGACGATTTAAGCACGGGATATTACGGTTCAGCGTACCGGTCACCGGAGAACTGGACGACGGCACTGCGAAGCAGTCATTTCAGCGCGGCAGCCCGTCAAGGGATTATTTCTGACAGGTTTGTAGAAGCAATTTTGCAGTTTTGGCGCGAAAGGTGAGCGTTCATTAATTTGATTTATTCGCATCCATCAGCGCTTTTAACTCCTCCGGCGTTGAACTGCACCCCAAAAGTTGGACACCCAACTGAGTCGGTGGAGGAGTATTCGTGATTAAGGGGCGAAGATTATAGACCGTGTTAATTCTCAACCATCAATCGGGAAAGCTTAGCAAAAATCGAACTCTTACTACTTTCGCCGCTCCTGAGCATATCCAGGGTGAAGCTATTGAGGTAAGCACCAGTTAACGGGTGGTTAAATACATCGACGGCCTTACCTTGAGCATCCCATATCAGCAGATTTTCTACCAGCTTAGGCCGTGCAATAGTAGGATTTGTAGGCTGAGCATCGCTTACCAGAACAAACACTCCATTCTCATGCGGTTGCAGGTAAATATGGTGATGCTTCATCTTTTGAGTTTTGGTCAACGAGTCGTATTTCGAGCGGCCCGGTGATATCAGATAGGGCAGTACGTTTTGCTCCAATTTTGCTGAGCGGGTAATGGTATACCCGTTAAATTTGTCACCTTGACGCTCCGCTAGCGCTTTTTTTTGTTCCTGATAATCGTATGAATCGACGATATTAAATTGCGCCGGGCCAATCAGGCGCGGTACGCGGGAGCTGTTATAGGTGGTAAGCAGCACATCTGCTGTATGGTCGTAGAGATAGAAGCTTTTATCGAATAATTTCTTTAGTCGTCCCAGAGCTGGATGATCAACTAATAGATACTCGAATTCACCTTCGACGACCCCGGTATCAACCCCCCTAAGTTGGCCGTGATCTATTTTTAGTTCAACATACCCAAGCAGATGGATATTACTTTTCGTTTTGCGTACCGCATAAGCGGTATAGTGCCCGTTCGCCAATTCTGGCAGTGGTATGTTATGTTGATTGAGTAAGCTCTCTTTGAACCATAGCTCGGTTTTTGTTCGACGTACCTTACTTTTCAATAAGGTAACTGCTGACTTGAGACGACTGTGTGGTTTCGTAAGTTCGATTTCGTATTGCGCAGGGTTGCTTACCAATTGTTCATTAATAAAATCAATCGCATCCAGCAACTTACGATCAATGTTCATTCCTTGTAAAACCACAGGCAGCGGTTGCTGATTTAGCCACCCTTGCAAACGATCTAGCTTAAGCTTGGTATAAATATCCCAGTTGAGTTCAGGTTGTTTTCGGACGTCGGCAAAGGCTGCATAGAAATCATTGTACTCAACAGATTCATTCTCTTGCTGCCGGATGCTGTTGCTTCGTTCTTCATCTACCGCATTGAGTACAAGAATAGATGTATTGACAGGCAGCCCGGCAAATCTGGTTTGCTGAGAATGTTTAAGCGATGCCAGCGGCCAGAGTTTGTACCCGGGGAACTGGTTGGCTAATGCGTCAAAGAAATAAGCTTCTTGCGTGGCGCTGAATTCGACGCCGTTATTAACCACCAACAGCGTATTAGCCAGCTGTTGATCGAGGTCGGTAGCAAACTGATCGACCTCGTGTGTAGCCTGAAATGGGATAGGTTGATGGGGGATCTCTAGTTCACTGAGCCGCTCGCAGGCAGCATTCATGACCACGTTATAGGTATAGGCCTGGCATTCGCCATAGCCGCTGCGCTCACGAAAGAATTCCAGTTTGCTATCCCGGGCATCGAGTTTGCGCCGGGCTTTAAGCCGACGATTATCGATGTTAAACCACATGCTGATATCGTCCAGAGATAGATGCATCTCATCCGCCAGTTCGACCAGGAATTTTCGTTTGTGCAGGGTAAAGGCGAGCTCGTTATATTCTGATGCATAAATGTCGAGCTCAAAGGCTTCCATCACCCCGGTGCTTTTTTTTGCGTGACGGGCTGACTCAGGCGAGCGTTAAGGTAAAGCGTTGAGTTGAAGTAAGTCGGCGATACCGAAAAGCGCTCACTGGCTTTTTCCAGCATTACCATTTTCAAATGCAGACTAAATAATCCCTGAATCAAGCGAGATAGGTCATAATTTTCAGCAGTGAGTTGCTGACAAAGCGTTTCAATACGTTCTGCCAACGTCCTGTGAACCGGGCTGTTCGGCGCAGTTGCAGGCGCCAGGAAAAAAAAGACGTGATGGTAATTTGGTAAGCAATGCAGTTCATATTTTACCTCCTGCCCGGCCTCCAGCCCAAGCTTCTGCCGCACGCAAGATTTTACCTCCTGATGAATTCGCACATAGTAATCAGCGGATTTTTCTTTTCGCTCTTTAGTAAAGCGCTGAACCATAAAGTCTATCGTATAGATATTAGATACAGGGACCAATAGACGCTGGATGGTCGTCAGCTGATCTTCTTCAAGCTTGATCAAATTGGTTCGGGCAATCGGAGTATCCGTCAGTTCATTCAAATTAGGGATCATGAGACTTTTCCTTTAGTCGGCAACTTTTCTACACCCAGCAGGGTTAGTAACATTGGGTTAATGTCCAATGTCATGCTCAGTTTCGAGTTTTCCTGAGCTCGCCCGCTCTCTCTATTTTTGGGCTGATAGTACTGGTAGTCGGTTTGCAACAGGTTAAGGTAGTGGATCGTGTGATCCACGTTATCTTGCCACATCAGATTATTGGGGTTCTGGCTGTAGGCGACGTTCAGATAGATAAATCGAATACGCTCATAATGGCCTGCCAGTGCCGTCTGGATCTGTTTCTGCCCCTCTGTATCCGCCTTTTGGCTGGTGATATTACGGATCTCGCGAATCTTGTTGTTGCTTTTCTCAAGCGTTTCTTCTGCCCGCGTTAAATCATCCAACTGCGTCGCCCAGCGTTTAACGTCGATGCAGAGCAGGTCGTTACCCACTTCAATAAAGCGGTCAAAAAACTCATATACTAGCGGTTCAAGGCGTTCAAACACCCGTTGATCAGAAAGTGGGGTAACGCCATAGCTTTTTAGCACTTTATCGAAGAGATATTCACCGACATTGCCTTTGAGCAACGGAACTAGCCTGGGGTTGGGTACCCATTTTTTGAATGCCGTTTCCTGGATGTTGTCACATTCACGAATCAACTCACCGACCAGGTTGCCGGGGGTAAAATCGACATCGTTTCTATACTGCGGAAAGAGGGTGAGCTCAGGCCGGTACTCTCTTGCGCCGCCAGCGAAATCCGACAGGGCGGCATAATCTCTGTGGACAAGTCCATCCGGGCCGCGTTTGTGGCAAAGTAAAATAGTTTGGTTGCCCTGATGGCGGTCGATAAACAGGGCGTGGTGGATTGATTGCATTTGCCGATTGGCGGCATACAAGGAATTAGCCTGAAGTTTTTCCAGCCAACGCATGGGATCGGTAAAGGAGTCAGAATCGCGGAATAAATTACACAATTCGAGATATTCAAGGTTGCCGGCGCGTACCTGATTTATCCAGTCGGTTTTCAGGACTCGCTTATGAACAGCATCGATGCGGCGACCATTTTCTACGATGGCCTGTTCAAACGCATACCGCTGTTCTGCATCACTAAATGACTGGTTCTGACTCAGCTTTTCGCACTCCTCCATTAGGCGGTGGTTAAGCAAGGACATGCTTTCTGATACTACCTCGTTACCGCTATCTTCACTGAGAGCGGCGAACTGGAATGCAACATTACGGAACACATCGCGGGGTAAAAAGATTTCTGTTTTCAATAGAGTGTCACGACGCTCGACTCGCCCTACGGCCTGCACGACGACTTTGAATAAGCTCATATCATGTTCGGCTATTAACAGGCGATAGTTTTCGCCGTGGGCGAAATTGACGTTGAAATCGGCCAGCTTGTGGACGGTAATATCGTCATCGGCGTAGTGTTTAAGCACGGTAACGTAGTTAGGTAATGTATTGAGGTTGCCGCTGTTGTCCTTTACTTCGCTGTAAAACGAGGAGTTGATGAGTACTAAGCGCTCAAAATCGACATCCAGACGTGGTGCATTGATATCATTAAGATCGCCGTCATGGTATTTAACAAAGTAGTTGAGGCCGGTGCCTGCACTTTTGTAGCTGCTCATAAATACCAGTACGGTATTGCTGTCCTGGAGATAGGTTTCTTGCCTGATATCTTCGACATTGGCCAGTGGTGAATCGAAAAAGACCAAATGGACTGTGTGACGCCCTTTGAATGGGGTAAAGGTCAGGATCTGGTCATGTTTCTTATCATTATCCGTTTTTTCATCGCACCGGGAGCGCATACCGTACTGCTGACGCCAGGCTGATTGATGAGTGCGCCAGGCGCTGATAAAGGCCCGCTTAAATGTCCCTGAAAGTGACAAAATCAGGCTGTTTTTACCCTCCCAGGCGGCAAGCAGTAACGCTTCCAGTTCCCGCTGGTACTGACGCCGTTTATAGGTATTTTTCAGGTCGTATTCCAGCGGTTTCTTCAGCGCGTCGAAAAAGTTGTCATACGTCCTGCGATAGAACTCACAATTTTGGTAGATATCGGTCAATTTTGACTGCTTATCATCGAACACCCTGAAGTCGACGTTGCGGATACTGGCTCTCAACTTGCGTAGTGCTCTAAGCGTATCGATATCTGTTTTTTTGCGTTCAACGACTCGATAGCCAAGATCACGACTATAACGCGCCAAGAATTGACGATTGAAGTTACCGTTTTTGGTGTGGCTAAAACCGCTGGTGGCGCTAAGCCCAATTACTTTATTGTGCGTGCTGGTTAATAAACGCAGCAGCATGGCTTCGGGCAACTCTTGTATCAGATCCATCTCGAACGCCAGGATAATTGTGCGCTCGGCTCCGCTGTTCACGTAATTGAGTTCAGCTATCGGCGTCATCGTGAATACGGTTTTGGGTTGCAGGTAAGTATAGAAATGATCAATCAACAAGTTTTCATCGGTGGTGCGATCGAAGATGTGGCGTACCACGCCAGCTACGTTATTGGCTGCGTCAACAAACTGGCCCAAAGGGGTATTCTGGCTGCTGGAGTTATCCTGGCCGCCATTCTTTACCCAGCGCTTAAAGTGTCGGTTGGTGATATCAGAACAGGCGGCGAGGATGACGGAGACCAACTGGAACAGATCGTGCAGGGTGGGATTGGTGTCGCTGGCATCATTTTCGACTTCGTAATACAGCTCGGTGCGCGTTATGTCGCCTTCGCTGTTGCGCATACGAATGCGTTTCAGCCCCTCTTCATTGACGTACATTTTGGGGTTAAAGCTGAACACGTTCCGGGTGATTGAGATGATGCGTTCAGCGGCGTCGCCGTTGACTTCAAATGCCCCTAACTGGTCGCGAAACATCTCCAGTATCGATCCCAGCGTTGTGCCGGGTGATAGTTCGCACTTTTCTGCCAGTAAATGGCGCAGAGTCGTGATGAATTTGACCATCTCTTGTTCAAAGGTCGTTTGCGATTCTTTGGGCTTGTTCCGGCGCTCAAGGCTGAGTACCGCGTTGTAAATACGTCCCGCGACAGAGATAACGTGCGCCAGGTTGTTTTCCTGTGTGATCAGCTTTACATGGCATGTTTCTTCAAGGCGAGTGTAGGCTTCATGTAGTTCATCAATGATCACCGTAAAGCGAATATTTTTCTTGCGAAAAGGACAATCTGGATTGTGTCTGAAGTGTTCGTCACGAAGATAGGCAACCTGCCCGGTATGACCGGCTGCCGCAACGGCGCTAATCTGTGGATCTTTGGGAGTCAGCTTACCACCAACCAGCAAGTCGAAACCTACGGACTCAAAACGCACGCCTTCGCCTCGCTGGCGAGGCACCAGTCGGTAAGTTGATGTGTCGAACTTATTCGTGGTCATTAATAGCACCGACGGGCGGTACTGGCAAACTTCGAAAGGCAATACCTGTTTGATAAGCTCGAAATAGACTTCGTGTACGCTTATCTTAGGTTCAGGCTTTCCTGGTTTTCGTGCTGTCTCCGCGTTTTGCATTCGCTCTTGGCGCGCCTGGAGCCCGCGACGAATGTACTCTTTAATGGAAGTTTTTTCACTATCTGGTCCAAATAGTAATTTACAGGCTGACTCAATCGTATTGCGGATACTGTGACGACAGTTTTTTAGCTGCTCTTCGATAATTTCTCTTTCGTAGTTGGTATCCTGAGAACCGTATGTTGTCAGCTTTTTTAACTGCTCTTCACAGCGATCAATTTGTGAAACATGATAATTGAGCGAACGCATAGCGCCGCCGATATATTTGCTACCTTTTGCACCTTCGTACCACTGAATATAGCGGTCGCGGTTTTTCAGGCCAGAGGCCCAGTCCATAAAGTCGAGATCGGCAATATCCTTACGAGAGAGAACGCAAATGAATTCGCCGCCAGCAGCCAGAATTTTGTCTTTCTGGCTGCTGTCCAGGTCGATTTGTGATTTTTGCGGCGACATGAACAGCAGGTTGGTAAAGCCACCTTCGGGAAACAGATCATCTGACTTTCGGTTTTTGGCGAAACGCTCCAGATATTCGACATACCCTTGAATTACGCCATAGCTTTTGCCGAATCCCGTGCCATCGGAACTGAAGATGACCTCAGCACCATCACATTCATGCACGTGGTAAAGTTGAGAGACTTGGGCACGGCAAGCGTTAATATCTTCAACCAGCGTTATGTCAGGAATTTGCCTGGAGATGAGATCTTGCAGATTATTATTTATAGTTATCTCTCCAACACGCTCACACTCACGGTAACTATTGATGGTTATTTGGCCACTATCGATCAGAAGCTTTTCTATCTGCATGGAGGAAAGATGCAAGGCTTTTGCAATTTCATTGATAGTATTGGACAGTGGTTCGTGTGGATTGCTATTCGTGAAGTGGTTTAGTGCTGCTGCAACGGTATCTGGATGCAATGCTTTTCTGAGAGAGGGAAAGGTGAGGCTGTAATCGTATAGCGCCAAATCATTGTTTATCAGACAGCGAAACAGCTGTTTAGTGGGATCGCCTCCAGGACGGCTGGCAAATCCCAGGATTTTTGCCTGTTCGAGTCGATACAACAATGCTGCGGCATCGCGATCAGGTGAGTCAAATGCATCGTGAAGCTGCTGGCTAAATGGCATTGTGGCATTCAGCCGGTTATGGCTGACCAACGCGGAAAAGTGCTGACGTACCAAGGTAAGCAGCTTACAATCTTCCTTTATAGTCCAGCTTTTTCTCATTCTTCTTCCCCTTAATATAAATGCACCTGCAACCACTCAGCCAAACGCTCAACGTCAAAAAACCGTAATCCATACTCCCACGCCAAAAACGTCTTCGATAAATATTCATCATATTTTCGAGGCACTTTTCAGCGATGCTCTTGGCAAGACGGGACTCAGGGGGTAAGCATCTGCTTAATTTCCCGAGCGTGTTTTTTCAATTTCAACTACGGCACAACAATATGAACGCACATCTCTTCATCGCCTGATCAAAGTAGCTGCCAACTATTTTTCGCCTCAACATTGATGTTTTTTTACTAACGATTTCGACTACCTTCCGAAGCGACCACAACAAATAAAATATTGGTTACATATCAGTCTTATATCACCGGAGCAAGTTGACTTTTGATAAGCTATTTCAAGATATTAATAGCTGATCATGCTTCCCCAAATTGCTTACTTATAGCAAAGTCATATAGCATAAACTGAAGGGCGAATTGTTAAATCATACCGTGACTGAGCTGAAGAACAAGCATAAAAATTATATCATTTACATAGCTTATGTATTTTAGTTAAATAATAAATAGGCAGTATACAATCCAATTCAACAGCCGAGTTCAAGCGATTAATTTTTTAATGAGCTTATCAAGCACGAGCAGCGATACCAGCAAATCCACTTAGTTGCTGGAAGATTATGAGTCCTTCAACACATAGCAGATTATCTCCGCCGTTGGTAGAGAACCGTTCACCGTTGTTAGCCCACAGTTATAAATTTATATTAATGACTTGAAGAATCTATCTTGGGTAGAGCATCAACATTACTTATTCTAAACCACGTTACACATGATCTCCGGGGCAGCGAAGTCATCAAAAAAGAGTATTATAAAACTCCGCCCTTAAGGAGAAAGGTTTCCTGGCAGTTGTAATGCCGTTGACGATACAGCGCACAACACGGATATAAACAGCCATTTGATTGATAAATATCTGAAGGGCTGTTTATATTCAATCAAGCTAACGATTCATTAATCTTTACATAGAGATGAGGTAATGTGGCCTCATTGCGATTCGCATCCAGATAATCCGCCCCCACTGCAGCATCTGCCGCTCTACCGCATCTCTCGGCCATAGCCCCGACTCAATCAACGACTACACGCCATTGCCCTGAAACCATGCCCACAAAAAGCAGCTCTCAATTTCCATTCATGCTTTATACCTTTTCTAATAGGCTTTTGCTTCAGGCTTAGCCGAACGAACCTTCACATCACTCAAAGCCATGATGAATACCCTTTCAAGGGTTTTGTGTGGCTACAAACATTATCGAATCGGGATATACCCGCAGCTGTAGCTGTACCTGCATCAGTAAGTTGATGTAGGTTGGCTTATGTTGAGCGAAAAATAGCGGAAACCCTGTGTGACACTGATTTCAGGCACAAAAAAAGACGTCTATTGATGTTCCGATGGTGCGAAGGCCGGACTCGAACATACAACTTAACCTCATGATTTAAAACAGTTAATAATAAACACCGAAATCTTATACCACCGCAGATACCAACACGAAAATTCATTGATTTTCGGCATCGAACCAGGACAAAGTTGACTGAGTTGTATTAACTCAGATTTGACCTGACAAAGCTATGGCACAGATCTAAACCTAATCTAACAGACAGCTCAGTGCCAAGAGCGGACACTAGCGATTGTACTTTGCATTAATACCACTGCGAGGCAGTTTTTTTGCTCCCTTTTTGCGAGTATTCGGTAAAACGCCTATTATGCATGAACCATGCACTCTGACGCCCAGCTGCACTGTGCTGAACTGGGCGTTACCGATATAATGGCTGGCGAAATTCATTCATCAAAAGGAACTAAAATGGCTGACCGGGTGATATTGCAGCGTGAGTTTTCTGAGCTTATGAACGGGCTGCACGGAAGCATCTTAAAATATGCTATTGACCGAGCCGAACACCATCAATGTGAGGTTTATCTGTGCGTGAACAACAAATCACACTGTGATCAAATACTAGAACGCATCTTTGAAAAAAGAGTTGTTAATAAACTTAAGTCAAATCAGGTTATCTCCGTTAACGGACGGAAATTGAGCTTATATTCGCCCCTGACCCTGAATAAGAGTTATCTGCCGGAAGCGGTGTATTTATTGATGTTCCCAGGCCCTGAACTGCTTAAATCTGTTGAATATCAGGCGAGCCTCAACCCCGTTCATGAAATTATCGTGTTTACTGAATCAGACGGGCATACGGAGGCTACGGATAACTGGATGTCGGAACATGAGGTGCGCATGCTGGGAATCAAAAAAACAGTCTAATACAAGCAGCCAGCAGGAGGTTTTTTACATCTGTTTTCGAGCATATCTTTCGGCGGGTCGTTGACAATCCGGGTCGCAGTGTAGGCTTCCAACGACTAACCAAACAATAAAATTCCACCTCTCCCTCCCGAGGACTTGACCTGCTCCCTGTCGGTTAACACACGGGAAGGTGAGTAGAGCATTATCAATGTCGATGACAGTTGCGAACGTCTGCTCCTCGCTCACTGCGGACCTCCAGCTAAGTTCGCCATGTCATAACAGGAAAGCCCATTATACACGTGTATAATGGGCTTTCCTGTGCTGATTCGTTGGCTTGCTTCCCTTCATTATTAAGTGATGCCACCATTGAGAACTTGTTCCATAGGGAAGCATGACAGCTCTTCGCTCACAGTGGACTTTCTGCTCAGTGAATCTGTCCACTCCGTGCCAGGAGCGGACGTTAGTAAACCTGAACCGCATCAATTGGAGGGGGGCTGGTCAGTGCTTAAAAGCGCCTGTCCCTGCAGACGCTTTTAGCAAATTAGTTTACAAGCCAGCAGCACTTACCAATAACCCCATCAGAATCGCTTTTCCTGCGTCAACGGCAACATCACTGACACCATGAAAAACCTTTGATATCAGTTGCTTTACTTTCCCACCATTACCTTTCTCAGCTTCACTAACGATTTCAATCAATTCGCGCTGTTTTGTATCATCAATAGTCACACCTTCTTTTTGAAGAAGCGCTAAAATTTCACGCACTGATTGGCTATCGTTATGACTGTCAACATTCATGGTTTGTGAGTTGTTATTACCAGCAACAAACTGTGCATTGCTTACAGGTGCATGAAAGTTATTATTATTAATCACAGTTGCCCAGTTCCTTGAAGTGGTTTTAATATTAGATGCGCTCTGATAGCCTTTCTCTGTTAAATTAACGTACTCCTTTTTCGAAGCAAAGAACGGCATAATAAAAATAGATGGATCATCATTTTTAATTTTGACAAGTTCCATAGGCCCGGTGCTTATTAGGCCTTTGGAAGTTAAATCATCAATAGCAATGTCGAGGTCAATACGATCATGATCGGTTAATGCTGCGAATAACGGCTCCAGTTTGGGACCTTCATAGCCATCCCGCAAATGTTCACGGGTATAGCCTCGTTCAATAAATTCTGCTTTTAAAAATGAAAGAATATCCTTCTCTACACTACTCAATGTTTTTGTAGCCATTACAGCGCCTTCTTCTATAGTGATGTACTGAAACCATACTATAACCAATACGTTAGTCATGTGAAGACTACAAATACTTCTTAAAACTGCCCATCGTCACAGAAATCGCCAATCCTGTCTGTAGCGCAGCCGGTAGCAAGAGCAGTTACCATGAGGCTTGAACTTTAGCGGCGGCTATAGCTCCGTCTGCTGTATTTTTGCCAAGTATAAGTGGGGCGTCGCTCGGGACGAGTGTAGCGCGCGGATGCGATGCAACAGTTGAGCAGTACGCGAAATAGCTGGAAAGTGAGCCCTCGCGGGGGCTCATACCGATAATAAGGGTACACCGCCAGTACCCAAAGCTTCGCTGTGAATATTCTCTTGAGTAATACCCATTTCCAAAGTGACATTATCAGACAACACTTAATGAGCGGTGCCCGTAGTGGATGTTATGTTTAATGTAATGTAAACACCCAGTCGTCATAAACTAAACGTCTGCTCCTCGCTCACCGCAGATCTTCATCTTCGTGAGCACGTCCGCTTCGTGCCAAAAGCGGAAGTAGCCAACAGCACTTAGTGTTGATTTACGAGGAGTAGGTCACGCGTTCTTCGTTTCATGGTAACGTCCCCCCACCTCGTTTAAGTATAGCGTTGCTTCCACCTGTTGAACTCACAGCTCATTGAAGACTTAGATTCCTTTACACTAGTTCGTTTCATGCTAAGAACGGAGGTTACTTAAATCATGCTATTTTTGGCTGAAGCCAATTTGGATACAATAATATTATGTTTGATAGCCTTTCAATTTATTTATCAAAGCATTAAAAGATGGGTTGTCGGATAATAGCTGCTCTACGTTTGCATTACGAGCATACCGACGTGCCATTTTCCCTTTTCTGCTAGACAACATGAAAGTAGCATTGTGGTATTCCGTTGTAATATAATTATCAAGCCAATCCTCGAGTGGAGCTGGTAAAATTATTATTTCTATTTCAAGAGCTTTAAGCTCTGCAATTTGCATTGATTGAACTTTGGGATTTTTGATGGGTGTAACAATCGCTGCCACGTTAGTATTTCCAGTATTTACTAAGTGTGCAGAAAGGGAGGGAACAGATAGTTGGCCACCCGCAGGGAAAATAGTAAAACCACTATTTATTTCAAAGCGAGAGAGTAATTCTTTAATTGTACCAACATCCTCTTCACCTTCAACTATTATACTCCATGCTCGCTTAGAATTTAGGTCTTTTTCTAATTTGGTTGATGTTACAATATTTGATAAATAAGATTCTATTGAATAGAAGGGCTGTCCATAGGTAGCGGCAAAGCGAAGTTTTATTTTCAATGCTTCACGCATAGTAATCTTTCTTTTTTCTATTGATAAAAGATCATTATGACCAAATAGAATTATGTTCAGTTCTTTTCCTTTAAGAAGCGCATCTACAGCTTCAGTACTATAATCAGACATTGAGAAAAAAACCCCGATTGTTCCGATTAGCTTACCGTCGACCTTCCCTTTGAAAGCGTATAAATCTGATGCTGGAATAGGGTCTTTATGCCACTTCGCCTCAAGTAAAAAGTAACGATCATCCAAAACAAATGAACCATCAATTTCTTCACCCTTTGGACGCATACTCGTGTGAGGATCCATTTTCTCATTCAATAAAAACTGATTAAGGACTCGCTCAAAATGTTTACCACGACTACGGAACCACACAGGATCAGCCGAGGTTGGAGGGGTTAGCAAATCGCTTAATGTTAAGTCTGCCACAAATCAGTCCTTATTGATGGTGTATTAAAAGGTTAATAAATACTATCAGGAATTGATAGTTAGTAAAAAATCGGATGTTTTGAGAGACGAATCTCCTAGCGTTTTAGTTTGAAATTACTCTATCTGAATGCAACTTTGCTACTCTATACATGTGCAAGCATAGCTTCCGCTTTTCTCTCTTAGCAGACTGTCAGATTTGATTGTGTGCTGCCAGTGAAAACCGTCAGATCAAGTCTGAGCTAATACAACTCAGTTGAGATGCCGAACGCTGTTACTCGTCATCTTCCTCGACAGGCTCCAGCGCATCAAGTGGTACTCGCACCATCGCGATAGACCCAATACGGATAAAAGCATCTTCTCCATCTATGTCGGTTAACTGATATCGCTCTGTTGATTCAGGCTCTGATTCCAGAATGTCAAAAAATGCATTCAACTGACCGATATCACCATCACTTTCGTCCTCAGACTCATCAGGCTCACAACAAAGTTCAATTACTGGGCCACCATTCACCATGGTAATATGGACATTCCCATATCTTCCTTCATTTGCATCCTCGTCATCAGGGATAGGTGGAAACACTTCAAACAAGAACTGGTGGAAAATGACCTCTCGTGCATTTAAGGCATAACGATGCTGTTCAGAGTCGAAAACAAAGAAATGCTCATAACCAGGCACTGCTCTTTCTTGAAAGTATGAGTAAAAACGACGCTTATCAGCAGGGGAAATAGGTAACAGCAAATAATCTTGCTGCCCTCGTAACCAGAGTTTCACCGTCCAAATGCAGCCATCCATTTCAATACCACTATCGGCGATGCTTTTCAGATCATCATCACTACGGCTACTTTGGTTGCGCACTTTTTGCAATAAAGTATCGTTACCAGGAAAAACCGCATTCAATGGTTTCTTTAAAACAGCACTTATCGCCTGCGCCAGTCCTAACTTGGCCGCAACTTTCCCTGTCTCTATACGTTGGATCTGTTGTTGGCTGGTGCCAACCATATCTGCCAATTCACGCTGAGTGATTGATAGTTGAGTACGAAGTTCTTTGATTTTGTTTTGCATGATGCCCCCTCACTTGCCAAGAAGTAATGGATATCATTAAAACACAAAAAAGAGTAAAAAACACAAAAATGAGTTTTTAAGCTAGTGGGCTATACTCGCTAATGTGAAGAGCAGCTCTTCAGCGTTCTTCTTTGGTATGCCAGAGATCGACTATATAGATGTCATCGCCACGAAGTTCGTAGTGAACCTCATAGTCATCAAATAGCACTTTTCGGACTTCCCGAGGTTCATACCGAGTCTGCTGTACGCCAATTGCTGGATGTGCTGTAAGACCAGCACAACCAGTAATCAGGCGCTCCAAAACGTCATCGGCGTGCTGGCGGCTATACTGAAGGGCAAATCGGTAGATACGTTCTAGGTCATCCTGAGCTTTAAGCGTCCAGTAAATTTCCATTTATCAGGATTTCTTTAAGCGATTAGCAAAATCCACCATGTCCGAGTGACTCATCACGCGACCGGCATCCACATCCGCAAGACCGGCCTGGATGCTCTGGTGACGCCGTTCTCTTTCGGCCAGCATACTGGTCAACGCTTCCTTAATAATCCAGCTTTTAGAACGATCTAACTCAATTGCCAGATTCTCAACAGCAGCGGCCAATTCAATAGGTATCTGTGCGCTGATGGTTTGTTTAGTAAGCGAACCCATAGGGATTACCTCGTTTAATAACATTTAATAACTCCTATTAATATTAGCATAGAGGTGCCTATAAAAACATCACATCTCATTTCGCAGGTAACATCCCCGGAAAGTGCTTCGCCACGATATCATTCATCTTATCCACCAGATCCAGTCGCTTGAATGTGATATGCCCACTGCCCTTCTGAAAGTAGCGAATAGTGAACAACTCATCTTCGAAAATCTGCTGATGCGGATTATCGCGCACAAAATCCATAAACCGGATGGAGATATCATGCCGGTTATCGGGAATGGCCTTCCCATCCAGCAGGTAGAACATACGTTCCAGATCGGCAAGCTGATCTCGCCGCCAGCCCCAGTTCAGGCTGTAGCCCCATCTGTCATGCTTCACCAGATTGTTAACGATAATCTTCTTACCGAAATAACAGGGATTATTGGTTTTGTAGTCCCAGCTCAATCCCTTAAATACATTGATAATCCCACGTTCGAAAACGTCCTGCTTATTGTGGTGAAGTTGTTCAAAGGTACTCAGGATGTTGGCTTCGCTAATCGCCGGGAGATCGCCCTCCTCCAGGTTCTTTGCCCACTGACTGCGAGCTTCGGCATCCATCAGAGTCAACATCCCGGACTTCAGCATGAGATCGCGCCAGATGCTGCGATCGATATTGCGGGTGATCACCGGCATGGCTTTATCCACCGGCTGCACTAGCCAGCAGTCGAAGGAATGGCCCTGACGCATCGCCCAATGCTCCGCCACATCACCACCGATGCTGGAGGTTAGCCGTGAGATATAATCAAGCTTATGGATCAGGATTTCTATCAGACTCAACGCAGCATCACGACCCGTCACGATACGCTCAACATTGGTCGAGCAAATTAGCTCGTTATGATCGGTTAAGACTTCAGCTTCTGTTTGCATAATCTTTTGTCCGTATAAAAGCAAATGCGCCAGCCATGAACAGCAGGCGCATTATGCAGGGAGTTACGAGGGAAGTAATTTTGGCGATGTAAATCGGGAAGGAGACTCGCAGATTCACCGTGCCGTGGTGTTATGGCAGCGACGCAGCAGACCTGTAGCCTGCCTCGCCCGCAAAATATCGACCGCACGAAGATAAGGCGTCTGTTCCTGCCAGCTAAATCCTTTCCTGTCGATACGGATCAATTCGTACTTCTCCACCAGAAAATTGACGGCATCAACCAGAGTGATCCCGGCGTCTATGTGTTCCTGAATCACCTTTTCATTGTTGAATGGTGTGTCATTAAGGTTCAGTCCGTAGTGCTGCTCCAGCAGGCGGGCCAGTAATGTTTGCCAGACCACGACGGGCGACAGATATGACGTCGTCGCCCGCAGCGTCGTTGCAGGAATAATTTTCATAACGATGTTCCGTATTAAGGAGGTTAAAACTCAGCGTTGAGTGGGATAAATAGCGATATAGACGTAACCACAGGAACCCAGCGTATCGGCTTCGCAGGTTAGTCCTTTGGCGTATAGCGTGACGGTACGTTGTTGGCAGGGGGAGAGTTCACCGTCAGCCAGTTTCAGCTCCAGTTGTTTCATCAGCACCGGAAAAGCCTGGTCGATATGCAGCAGATCCGGGGAGCTGAATTTCCCGGTGATTGCGGCCCGATCAGCCAGGTAATGCAGGTTATGTCTTTCCTGTACCAGTCGTGCAGTGAAGCGTGGTGTAACGGTACAGGGAAGCCCCCATTCTTGTTGCATGACCTTGTCCTTTTGCAGCATTACAGCCAGCCCCGTTCGGCAAAAGAGAGGACATCCCCCGCCCCAATAATGAAATGATCCAGCACCCTCACTTTCACCAAATCCAGTGTCTTAACAATATTCGTTGTAATAAGTCTGTCGGCCCGACTGGGTTCCGCCACGCCGGAGGGATGGTTATGCGCAAGGATTACTGCTGCGGCATTGTGCCGTAGCGCAGATTTCACAATCTCACGGGGATGTACTTCTGTACTGTTAATCGTACCGAGAAATAGCGTTTCGTGTTCCAGCAGTCGGTTCTGGTTATCGAGGTAGAGCACAACAAACATTTCCCGCTCCTGTCGTGCCAGATGCAGTTGCAGCCAGGTTTTTGTGGCGTCAGAGGAAAGAAAAGATTCGCCAGGATTGCGTTGATATTTCTCCAGCAGACGCATCGCACGGCGGATAACGCGTTGTTCACTCACCGAAAATACCGGTGTTAGCATCAGTTCAGACATCGTGTTTCCTTTACCATTAATAGCGTTGTTTATGAGGCCAGTTGCAACATGTTTTCAGCCATCACCCACAGGGCGCGGTTGAGCCTGACATCGCCGTCGATGCCTTTAATGGCGCGGGTGTGCGTGCGACCACCTTTTGCCGTGCGCCCGTTTAAACCGCCTTTGATCAGATTCTCCTGAATTCGCTGGTAGGTCGTCCACAGATCGCCGGATTCATCCTGCCAGCGGCGGGGAGCCAGCAACTGGGATTCCGTCACCGGCTGGTGCTCTTCGCCAAAGCGGTAAGTCAGCGCCGCCTTTGCCAGCGCCCGTTGCGCAGGGGGAGGCAGCATCAGCGACTGCATGGCATCACGTTTCTCTTCAACCTGGTCAAAAACACTGAGGACTTCATAAGCGCCTTCAATCACTTTCTCCACCACATTGCCTTTATGCGGTACCCGTACTTCACCAAACGACTCGCCGCAGACCAGTCCGTTACAACAAACAGAACGAAACAGCCCTGGCAGCATCTGATAAGAACTGGAACCGTCATGGCTGTTGAGCAGAATAATTTCCGGCACCTGGTTGTGATTGATCTGGTCTTCCCGGCGCAGACGCAGCATGTGTTTTGTATGCTCACGTTTACCCACATCACGAACGCGGGTCTGGCAGGCAAAGAAAGGATGAAATCCTTCACGCTGGAGGTTATCGAGCAGGGTAATGGTGGGAATATAGGTATAGCGTTCGCTGCGTGATTCGTGCTTATTTTCCCCGAATACGCTGGGAACATACTGCATCAATTCGTCATGCGTTAATGGGCGATCGCGACGGATTTGATTTACGCGACCAAAGCGGCTGGCTAATTTCATGGCAAATTCCTTAATAAAGAATATCAAAAACAGGCCGCATCTTCTGAAAAATTGCGGCTAATTTAATGCGTGATTAAAACGGACGGTAGTATAGGTGGGATAAAATAATAGGTGCGAGCAGATATTAAATTACATTCCGGCAGTACATATATGAGCGTGATATAGTGCTGAAATAATACATATCTGAATTCTCCCGGTGATTATCACCGGGAGAATTTAAGTTTGAAATAACACCTCAACCACGGGATAATCTTGTTTCTATTCCCTGAACCCTTTCGTCTATTAGCCTTTCAATAACAGATATTTTATTTGACTTGTAAAATTTAACCAGAAAATCCAGACGTTCTTTATGCGTATCACTGATAGACTCCCGTTCCCGTTTTTCAGAAAGTTTACGTCTGAAGTTTTTTTGGTAAAACGCTTTATTTATTTTCTTTACCGCTTTCTGCTGGAGGTCATCATCCGCTGACCATAAATCCAGCATGGCATAAATGGCATGATAGGTTTCTACACTATTCAGTGGTTCCGGAATCTGAACGGGGTCTAAATGGTTTCCTGTATTACCGCCGTGCTCTTTCTGGAATTTATTAATGTAATTATAAGCCCATGTACAGACTTCACTATTATCCTCAGTAAGCCAGCGTAATTTTTTTCTCTGATGTTCATTTGCCCTCCAGAATACAAGCCTCTCATATAGCCACTGTCTCATCAACGGTGCCTGATTAGTCTCAATATTAATATAGTCCAGTAATGCAACGATGATTGAGTATCTTTCGCTATGGCTTGCAGGAGAGTCTGTTATTCCGGCTTTCTGATACCAGTTAGTGTTTAAATTTGTGCCCAGCTTTTCGTTAATTGACTCCATACAGCGGTAATCAAGACACATCACACCCCATAGCCAGAACGTCGCTCTTTCATTTTCTTTTAACCAACTAAAATATTTCTCCGGCAGAAGCGTCGTATTAATCGCCAGCTCCAGTGAGCGAATAAAATTACTCCGCTGAATGGGATCGGGATACCCGGCTTCGAGGGCTGTATTAATAATTCTCTCCGAAAGAGATGTATCTGGATTGTTCCCGTCAAATGCGAATTGATTTGCTCCCTGAATGTTTTTCCTGATGTACCAGAAGAGGAACCTGCTGGTTCGGATATCCTTCACTGCTATTGATGAGCGCACATTAACGGCCATTGTTCTACCTCGTCATCCTTGTTAAATCAGTCGAAATAAATAGCGTAATTATGATGTGTTTTCGAAGTAAAACCGTAGCAATAAATCAATAAAAGTGGAAAATACGTAGTAATATCGTGTTATTCCATAGTAATAGAGTACCATTAACGTAGTTTTTTATTTATCACCATACTCACAGATCCCGCCTGTAGAAAACGGCTGGATAGTCTTAAACTTTTCCACGTATAGCCCTGGTGGCTTTACGGGTGAAACCTCCCAGGATAACGAGTTGACATCTGGAAGATATCATTTATGACTGCAACCAATAGATTAGGTCAATGTATTAATTATAACTTAAGAGTAAAACTCTTTGTCTTCAAGAACAGATAATTAACTACGAACACCAGTAAATACCGGGCTTCTACTCTTTTTATCACCCTTTCTTTATGAATCAACATTGCCGGTATTAATATTATGTTTATCACTCATTCATTAGATTCAGCATATAGAGGGATGACACCAAAGACAGGGAAAAGTAATCCAGATCGGCATAGCTCAGTGAAAAGTTACTACAGCACTTATGGATATGTAACCAACCACAAGGAACTGAAGCATGAAACTGAATGAACGATATGGCAAGCCTAATGCACACTATATGAAACGTCTGGAAGAGATTACCCGTTATGCGATGGATGATTACGCCAGAATACTGGCTTTCAGAGTGGATTTATTACTGCCAGTGGATAATAGCCATAAAGGGTATGACTCAGCGGTTATTACCCGTTTTATAGCCTCACTGAAAGCGCAGATAGCCGCATATTTACAACGGCGCAGGAGAGACGGTAAACGTGTTTATCCCTGTAAGCTGCGATATGCATGGGTAAGAGAATTTGGTGAACTGAATGGCAACAAGCATTATCACATGCTGTTGTTGGTTAATCGGGAAGTATTCAGAAACACCATGCTGAATACGGAGAATTCAGCGCAACCTCGCGGATTGCTGGTGGGAATGGTGGCGCGTGCATGGGCTGTGGCGCTTAGGCGTACCGGAGATATGGCAAATAAAGTCCCCTTTCATTTACCAGGCGTCTCTTATGAACTTGATCGCAGAAATGGCACAAATACGGACTTTTTCCGCAGTTACATATACCACATCAGTTATCTGGCGAAGGAGTACACCAAAAACCACAATGACGGTGAACGTAACTTTGGTTGTAGTCAGGGATAAGTAATTTATTACCGGAGAAGTGATTGTAATGGCGGAGTATGCAACATCATCTTAAATCAACGGGTTAGTGTTGCTGCTCCTGTCTTTTATCAACGTAAAGACAGAAGGACAATCGTCATGAACAATCAACCGAATACCTATACTGACCTGATGAATGACAAACTGGTGACGATGGCATTTATTACCACGTTTACTGGCCTGACCGACAAATGGTTTTATAAACTGATTAGTGAAGGAAAGTTCCCGAAGCCTATCAAACTGGGGCGTAGTTCCCGCTGGCGGGAAAGTGAAGTTAAACGCTGGCTGACGGAACGTATTGCAGAATCCCGCTATTAATCCCCCTGACACTATCTCTACACGCTTTACCCATAACGCTATATCAGTAAACGCCTGACAGGGTCGTTGCTGTGCATCTATCGACGCGTAGCTTCATTATACCCGGATAAAATACGTTTCGTTTAACATTGTCGGGAAATAATTAACCGGGGAATAGCCTGCTTATTTAGCAGGAATTCCTCGGATACAGCCACAGATAAAATTAGGAATTAAATGTCCAGCTACCCGTATCGGTCACAATGTCAGCTTCAATGATACGGTCACACTTCATATATTTGAACGTAGCCACATCACCGAATTTATATTTAGCTGGCAGGGTTCTGTTACCGGCGCTCTCCATTTTACAGTTCCCTCTGTTTACCCGAATAGATTTCAGCACCACGTTGTCATCAGTGATAGTGAGCTGAATAACACCATATTTGGTATTCCAACCTTCATTGCTGACGGAGCTGCCGAACTGAACTTTAAACGGTGGTGTCGTAGATTGCTGTGCCTGCTGTTGCTGAGAGGGATCAGGTTTATTAGCCTGCTGGCTACCAACGCCATTAATGCCATTCTGAAGGAGACTTCTGGAAACCTTAATGGTACCCGGCTTGCATGATACTGTGCTGGTTTCCTGCCCCATTGCATTCATGACAGTGTAATAAGCATCACCTGTACCATCATATTCTGAGTAATTGACTGCAACCGCGCCTTCGATATCTTCATTTTCTCCACGTAATGTGAAAGAAGCGGTTCCTGCTCCCGGATTAGCCGCCAGAGTCTGTTTCGCTTCGCCGGAAGGAATATCCAGTTTAATAACAGAGCCGCTCTCTTCGGAGTCACCGCCAGGATTTTCAAAACTGATATAAACGGTATTGCTGACGTGGCTGAGTGTCATTTGCTCGCCGTTATCAAGCAGACATTGCAGGTCATAGGCCCCGACTGCATAAGCAGGGTGGAATGCAAATAAAGATACAAACAATGCAGATATAATAATTGGTTTCATTAAGCACTTCCCTATCCAAAAAAATGGTCCCAGGCATTACCAGCCCACTCGATAAGTTTGTCTTTCCCCTTACGGGTAAGCTCTTTGACAGGCTTTGGTAACGGAAAAGAATCAATAACGTCGTCGAGTATCCCGGAGATTACGCTGCCGAAGCCGTTTTTTGCTTCCGTCTTGACCTCTTCGGTTTTGAACTCATCATTAAACTGCGAAGCCGTGCTACTTTTAGCCCGATCAGGCAAAGCCCGAATAATAGTCTCTACCAGACGAAGAATGTTGTAGCCCTCATCGGCGGAGACAGGTGTCACCGGATAGTGCGTAAAACCAAATCGTTCAGTAATGTAGGCTTCTTTCTTTTCGATGTTGATGCGCTGTGCAGGAGATGGCTGATGCAGATGAGTATCCCACTCGCGGAATGGCTCAATTTTATCAACCTGGTTAAGGACGAATAAAACGCGCTCACCCCCACCAGCAGGGAGCAGAACATTGTTGTAGAAATGCTCATCCGCAGAAAAGGCCCGATCGTCTCCTTTTATTACCCACAGGATGAGATCCAGGGAGGGAAGCAAATTACGGTATAAATCTTCATACTCCTTATCCCGCCGGGCATTCTCACCGACACCAGGTATATCAATGATCTTTAGCGAATGTTTGCCGAAGCGTATACGCAATTCCTGAACTTCGCGAGTACATGCCTCAACGTCGCTAACTGCACAAACTTCCCCTTTAAACAGCGCATTACATACGCTGCTTTTCCCCGCGCCTGTTTTTCCCATGACACCAATCACGGGTTCATAGTCGATGGCTTCACTGATTTTGTTCAACAGCTTTTCCCGCAGTGGCTGAGGGAAAATATCAAGAATATCTCTGATGTCGGGTATGTGCGGTGTGCTATCACCTTTTTGCTCGTTGCTACCATTACGTTCTGGAAATATATTGCCCCACATTCCAAAAATCCCGCCTTCCCTTATGGTGACGCCACTGGCATCAGTAATCATCCGGCCTTCGCCCTTTACCGGGTCATCCATACGATGTCTCCTTTTTAATTTGAAATGAACGTTGTCTGTTACTCTCTGAAGGTCTGAATTACGTCACTTATGAAACGAAAGTGAGGGAGGGCTGAAATGAACTCTTCACTGGCAGTCAGAGCGTCAAGTTCAGGCTTTCTGCGAAAAGAAGTATCCAGAACGGTTACAGCGTTAACGTCTTCCATCCGAAATACCTGTAGATTTCTGGTGCGGGTAGCAACAAGAAACCAGTTTTTGGACTGAAATATCAGACGGCGGGGAGCTACTGCTTCGTAGCTTTTACCGTTAACTAATAATGTAACGGTGCGGTAGTCACGGATAGCTTCCGCCAGTTCCAGAAAACTTGTGGTTTGTGTAACTGGAGATGGCAGCCCTCCATGCCCTATAAGGCACGGTGAGCTTCCGGAGTTACTGGTAATCAGTCGAATTAACCTGCGATTCTGAGCCGGAATAATCCCCGAAATCCCGGAATTACGGATAAACGCAAATGTATTGGGTAAATGCTCCCGGCCCGTTCGGCGGGTAAGTCGGTAGCTTCCGCTGGAATGTTCGAGATCCAGATGGATCAGGCGTTGCTGAAAATCCCGCTGTAGGGTGCGTTCTGAGACACCAAATTCATCAGCTAACGCTTTAAGCTCCAGAGATTCGCCAGCCAGTAAGCGGGAGATAATGACCGATAGCCTGACAGACAGGCGGTCATAATGATCATGCTGTGTTTTCATAGTGGGGACAGTCCTGTTCTCCCAAAATATCATGGTATTGATACGAGAGATTATGCCGTACAGGTACGACACGTTATGTCGTGCCAAAGCGAAGTGGATAGAAAAAATGGCGAAGAGGCGAAGAGGCGAAGAGGCGAAGAGTTGATTAATTCATTGAAACAAAATGAATTAATAACAATTTTGGGTAAAGGCGCCATCAAAATACGACACGACTTGTCGTATTTTGTGTTAGCCGGAAAAAAATATCTGCTACTTACTAAAATGATTTAGTGCTGAAAATATTTATAAGCCAATAAATAGACCGGTATTACGGAGTAACACCCAGGCTATGTTAACGAGCCCGCTGTTTTATTGGCTCAAAAAACATATCCCATAGATGTTCAGCCATACCTTCATTGGTGAGCAAGGTATCCTGTGAGTAGCCAAGGCTGAAGACGCCCATTGATGGGCGAAAACCAAGGATCTGGTCGTTAGAGCAGTTATGTCGTTAAACGCATCACCACCATATGTCATCCGGCTCACTTCGTCGGCCAAATTAGTGTGATATTCTTTCCAGAAATGCTGTTGTATCCACGACATAAGGCGATGATTGATGGGGCAGTCTCTCAATTTTGAAATGTTGCGCAGCCAGTGGCCGGAACTGGCTGAACTCGCGTGTATGGCAGAACGCTATGTTCACTCCGATCCGGAAAGCTGTCTGGTCAAACTGCGCAACTACACCGAATTGATGGTGCGCTGGTTATACCGCCAGGAGCGGTTGCCGGAAGGTATTAAGGCGAATCTTTACGATTTAATGAATGCTGATGTCTTTACCAGCATGATGCCGGAAGCCATCATCATGAAAATGGATGCGCTGCGTATCCATGGCAACCGTGCCGCGCACGGCGGACGTATCAAAGCTAAAGATACCTACTGGCTGCTCAAAGAAGCGTATTTGTTAGGAATTTGGCTGTATGTTCGCTACGCCCACGGTAATGTTGATGACTGCCCCAAATTCACTCTCCCTCCATTAACACCATCTTCAGATCGTGCAGATGAAAAACGTCTGGAAGATGCAATCAAGGCTCAGGATGAAAGCCGTGAGCGCGAACTGGCGTTACAACGCGCACTACAGCAAGAGCAGGAAAAGGCCGAACACCTTACTCAGCGCCTGAATGAAGCCAGAGCTCGCAACCAGCATGTTGCCGATATTCTCTCTATTGATGAAGCGGAAACCCGCCGTCGCCTGATTGACTCTCGCCTGCTTGCTGCTGACTGGAATGTAGGCGAAGAGCTTAATAATACCGATCAGGTTACACAGGAACACCCAGTTAAAGAACAACCTACCACGACCGGTGACGGTTATGCGGACTATGTCTTGTGGGATGAGGCACACAAACCGCTGGCGGTGGTGGAAGCAAAAAAAACCAGCGTCAATGCCGAGCAAGGACGAATTCAGGCCCGGCTGTATGCAGACTGGCTGGAAAAAGAATACGGTCAGCGTCCGGTCATCTTCTACACCAACGGCTACGATATCTGGCTGTGGGATGACCATAAAACTCATGGTTATCCCCCGCGTCGGGTGTTTGGCTTCTACAGCAAGGAAAGCCTGCAATATCTTATTCAGCAGCGTGAAACCCGTCTGCCGCTGAACAGTGTGCCGCACGTAAAAGATAACGAAGGTAAGGCCGTTGCCGGACGTTTGTACCAGCTTGAAACCATTGCCCGTGTCAGCGAGCGGTTTACCAACAAGTACCGACAATCGTTAATTGTTCAGGCTACGGGTACAGGCAAAACTCGCGTGGCAATTGCACTAAGCAAACTGATGATTGATGCCCGCTGGGTAAAACGCGTCCTGTTTCTTTGTGACCGCAAAGAACTACGTAAACAGGCGGCGAATGCCTTTAATCAATTCACCAATGAGCCGCTGTATGTAGTTGGAAAATCGAAAAAAGCAGACAGGCAGAACGCCAGGATCTACATCGCCACCTATCCCGGTATGATGAAAATCATGGACCATTTCGATGTCGGTTATTTCGATTTGATCATCGCCGATGAATCTCACCGCTCTATCTACAACGTCTACGGCGATCTGTTTAAGTATTTTGATGCCCTCCAGATTGGCCTGACGGCCACGCCGATTGACATGGTGAGTAAAACCACTTTCGGCCTGTTTGGTTGTGAAGGACGTATTCCTACTGCCAACTACAGCCTGGAAGATGCCATCGCCGATAACAATCTGGTTCCCTATGAGGTTGTCACACACACCACAGAATTCCTGCGCGAAGGCATCAAACGGGAGAAATTAAGCGACGCACAAATCCGCGAGTTGGAAGAACAAGGTATAGATCCCAATACGCTGGAGTTTGATGGCAAGGCGCTGGATGAGGCGATCTACAACAAAGACACCAACCGCTATATCCTGCGTAACCTGATGGAAAATGGCCTGAAAGATCGGGACGGCCAGTTGCCAGGTAAAACCATCATTTTCGCCCGTAACCACAAACACGCGCTGCTGTTGAATGAATTGTTCGACGATATGTATCCGCAGTTTGCCGGACGCTTCTGCCAGGTCATCGACAACTACGATCCCCGTGCCGAGCAACTGATTGATGATTTTAAAGGGCTGGATGAAAGCACCAACAAAGAGCTAACCATCGCTATCTCCGTTGACATGCTCGATACCGGTATTGATGTCCCGGAGATTGTGAATCTGGTCTTTGCCAAACCGGTCAAATCAAAAGTGAAGTTCTGGCAGATGATTGGCCGTGGTACGCGCCTCTGTCCGGGGTTGTACGGTTACGACGACAACGGCAAACCGCTGGATAAACAGAAATTCCGCATTTTCGATCACTGGGGCAATTTTGAGTATCACGAGCTGCATACCGAAGAGGCCGAAGTCACAGCGACAAAATCGCTTGCGCAAAAACGCTTCGAAGCGTGGGTTATGCTGGGGGCCGCAGCACAACGTAAATTCGACAAACAGGCGGTGGATTTAGTTGCTCACCAGCTTCGTGAGCAAATCAGCGCACTGGATGAAAAGTCGATTGCCGTACAGGAAAAGTGGCAGCAAAAAGCGCAGTACAGTGATGAAAAGGTGCTGCGCCAGCTTTCTCCGAAAACACAGCAGGATCTGCTATCTATTCTGGCCCCGCTGATGCAGTGGCTGGACGTGCGCGGGCAAAGCGATGCTATGCGTTTCGATATGGATATTCTGGCGGCGCAAACTGCCCGTTATACCAACCCGGAAGAGCTGGATGTGCTCTGGCCGGTCATCGTCGAAAAAGTGGAGCGCCTGCCGCCGCATTTGGCGCAGGTGCAGCAACAGGGACAACGAATCAATCAGCTTCGTGATCTAGGCTGGTGGAAGCAAGCCAGCCTGGAAGAGCTGGAGGATATTCGCATTCATCTGCGTGGGATCATGCACCTGATGGAAAAAGACGCGACGCCAAAATTTGGTTCGATACAGGTGGATATTACCGAAGATGCGAACCTCATCCAGACAGAAACCCGCAAAACTAATATCCGCTCGATTGATTTCAAACTCTATCGCCAGCAGGTTCAGGGGGCATTGGAGCCGCTGTTCCAGCAAAATCCGGTGCTGAAGAAAATCCGCAACGGCGAGCCAGTCACGCAAAACGAGCTGGATGAGCTAGCGAAGCTTGTGCTGATCCAGAACCCCAACGTTGATATTCGTGCGCTGAAAGAGTTCTATCCGCAGGCAACCGCCAGCCTGGATAAACTTTTGCGTACCATCATCGGGATGGACAGCGACGCGGTGGAAGTGCGCTTTGCTCAGTTCGCCGCTGATAACAGTCTGACCAGCCAACAACTGCGCTTCCTGTCATTGCTAAAAAACCACATCCGCGATTACGGCACCATTGAAATGCGGCAGCTCTTTGAACAGCCTTTTACGCATATCCACAACGAAGGCGTTACCGGTGTGTTCCCTGATATAGAGCAGATCGCCCGCTTGCAAAAGATAGTCGAAGAGCTGGGTGTTGTGACCGACGCAGCGACGGTATAATACGTACATGACAAGCCCCGGCAGCGGGGCTTTTGTATTTAAAACAGGATATAAAAGCTAACAATGATCACTGGTGACTTAAAAAGTAAAATCGACGGCCTGTGGGAAGATTTCTGGGTGGGTGGTATCACCAACCCGCTGACCGTAATCGAACAGATCACCTATCTGATGTATTCCCGGATGCTGGATACCCAGGAACAACGCGACGAGAAGCGTAAACAAATCGCGGGTATTGATTTTAAACCGCGTTTTGCGCCAGAACAGCAGGAGTTCCGTTTCAGCCACTATAGCAATCTTGGCTCGGATGAGATGATGGAAGTGGTGCGCGATGGTGTATTCCAGCATTTTCGTCAGCTCGGCCAGGCCGATGCGTCGAAGGTAACGCTGCTGGGCAACTTTATGAAAGATGCTCGTCTGGAGATTGTTAAGCCGTCATTACTGACCAAAGCGGTTGAGGTGATCAAAAACCTGCCATTGGATCGCGGCGATACCAAAGGCGATCTCTACGAATACCTGTTAAGCAAGCTGACCACTGCCGGGATCAACGGCCAGTTCCGCACGCCGCGCCACATTATCCGCACGATGGTTGAAATGATGGAGCCAAACCCGGCCCGCGGCGAGACGATTTGCGATCCGGCCTGCGGCACCGGTGGTTTTCTGGCAACCAGCTATGAATATCTGCTGGAGAAGTACAGCTCGCTGGAATCCATCCATACTGAGATTAGCACCAACGAACGTGGCGAGCTGGAAGAACAAAAAATCTTTACCGGCGATCTGCTGACACCGTGGCGTAACCATGTAGATAACAATATGTTCCACGGTTACGATTTTGATACCACCATGCTGCGTATCGCCGCTATGAACCTGATTATGCACGGTGTGGAAGCGCCGGATATTCACTATCAGGACACCATGAGCCAGAGCTTCAGCACTAACTTCCCTCAGGCAAGTAAAAACGCTTTCAACCTGATTCTGGCGAACCCGCCGTTTACCGGTTCACTGGACGAGGAAGATATCGACTCCACGCTGTCGGCAATGGTGAAAACCAAAAAAACCGAGCTGCTGTTCCTGGCACGTATTCTGCAAATGCTGAAAGTGGGCGGGCGCAGTGCCACTATCGTGCCGCAGGGCGTGCTGTTTGGCTCCAGTAAGGCACACCAGTCACTTCGCAAAACGCTGGTGGAAGATAACCAATTGGAAGCGGTGATCAACTTACCTTCCGGTGTATTTAAGCCTTATGCAGGCGTAGCAACGGCAATCCTGATCTTCACCAAAGGCGGTCAGACGGATGAGGTCTGGTTCTACGATCTGCAAAATGATGGCTACAGCCTGGATGACAAGCGTAACCCGATTAAAGACAACGACCTGCCGCATCTGCTGGCAAGCTGGAAGCATTACCGTACTTTACGCGGGCTACCGGTTGATAACTTTATGGGTGAGAAGTTAGCCTCGTTGCTGAAACAGCAGTACCCGGAAGGGATTGATGTGGGCGTTGATTTTAAAGATCGCACGCAGGCGGCGTTTGTAGTACCGAAAGCGGATATTGCTGCGCAGAAATACGATTTCTCCATTAATCGTTATAAAGAAGTGGTGTATCAGGCGGAGGAGTATGAAGATCCGAAGGTGATACTGAAACGATTAAAAGATCTGGAAAAAGAGATTCTGGCAGATCTGGATGAACTGGAGGGGATGCAGTGAGTTGTCGTTATTTAAAAATTGAGGATTTTTGTAGCACCGGTAGCGGTGGAACACCCAGTAGGTCAAAGCCTGAGTATTATGAGGGGGGAGATATCCCTTGGATTAAATCAGGAGACCTTAAAGATTCAAAAATTTATGAAGCAAATGAGTACATTACAGCCGCAGGGCTAGAAAATAGCAGCGCGAAAATAGTTGAGAAAGACTCAATCTTAATAGCAATGTATGGAGCCACTGTTGGTCGCTTAGCAATTTTAGGAATTAATGCAGCCACGAATCAAGCTATTTGCAATATCAGGCCAGATACGACAATTGCTGATATGAAGTATCTCTATTACTTCTTGAAGAGCAAGTTCAGCTATTTTGTCGAAAATGCGGTTGGTGGGGCTCAACCTAATATTAGCCAAGGATTGATTAAGTCATTAGAAGTTCCCCTACCTTCTTTAGATGAACAAAAGCGTATCGCAGATATTCTTGATAAAGCTGCTGGTGTATGCCAAAAACGCGAGCAAGCTATCAAACTGGCTGATGATTTTTTGCGTGCTACGTTTCTGGAAATTTTTGGCGATCCCGTTAAAAACCCTAAAGGATGGAAAAAGAATAAAATAAAAAAAGGTGTATTAGACATTACTTCAGGTTGGAGTGCCACTGGCGAGAATATTCCCTGTAAATCGGATGAATTTGGCGTATTGAAAATAAGCTCGGTAACTTCTGGAATATTCAAGCCGGAAGAAAATAAAATGGTAGACAGTGAAACTATTCTTGCTTCGAAAAAACTTATATTCCCTAAGAAGGGAGATTTGCTATTTAGCCGTGCAAACACCAGAGAGTTAGTTGCTGCGATATGTATGGTCCATCAGGATTATGATAACCTTTTCCTTCCGGATAAGTTATGGTCGATTAAGCTAGATCATGATCTATTGCTACCAGAGTTTTTTCTTGTTTTGATACAAAATGAAAAAATCCGTGATTTATTAACAAAACAAGCGACTGGAACAAGTGGGTCGATGCTAAATATATCTAAAAATAAATTTGAAGAAACTGAGATTATCTTCCCAGAGATCAATGTTCAAAAATATTTTCGCAATACTTTCAGAAAGACAATAAATTTGAAAGAAAAGTTAATAAAAAGTAATGAATTAGCCAATGAATCATTTAATTCATTATCTCAAAAGGTATTTTTGCAATGAAAATTGTTTATACACCCAATCTCTACTGGAAATATGCTCCGCCAGCAAAGCCAGAGTTTGGTGATGTTTTATCTCTGAGCAGTAATAATTGGGACGATTATGGTTATAAAACTAGTTTAAACGCACAGATATACATTAGTAATGAACTGATCTCATTTGACTTTTCAATTAAATTATTGATTGAAAATATCGACAACACAGCAAATAAACTTGATGAATTATGTAAGGGTGGATGGAATGGAGTATTCCCCATACCTAATACTAACTATATAGCACTTCCATCTGATATTGATTTTTATAAGATACTTATATCTAAAATCGGCGAAAATGAAACAATTATTCTTCTTAATGAACTACACGATGCTGGTTTTACATTCAATATAAATCACGATAAAAATACTGAGGCATTAATTGAAACAGATGCCTTTAAAACATCATTGCTTCGTGAAGGTGGCTCCAGTAAAGCATTTCAAGATGGCTACCTTATTTTCAATAACATCCTGTCTGAAATAAGAGATTTTCAATTAAATATTATCGCAAAAGATAAACATGTTAGAATAGTACCATTTAAGTTCACTTCATCACTTTTACCCTATGATATTAATGTTATTATAGGGCCTAATGGTATTGGTAAGTCTCACTGTATTAAATCACTAGTTGAATATTGGTTACAAACAGGAATGGGTGACTTTTCTGTTTTAAACGAAAACAAACATACTCCTTTTGATGAAAGACCAAATATTAGTAAGTTAGTACTTGTGTCCTATAGTCCGTTTGAAGATTTTAACCTTGATATGGAAAATAATAATCTTCAAGATAAACAAGCTTATCAATATTTTGGATTTCGACAGAAAAGAGATGATGGTAGTATTGGTATTAGTCGTAACTTACCAGCATTAAACTCAAGTAATTCATTGATTGAGATGATATATGATGATGAGAAATATAAATTTATAAAAGGAAGGGTAAATAAATTAAATACAATAAATAATGTATTAAAATCAGCTATTGATTATGAACAATGCGCACTAAAACTAAAGTCATCAGAACATCCTACATTTTTCCACGACCAAGCTATCCCTATAAATGGTGAACAGTTTTTTTTAGCTAAAGATATATCAACCTGGATACCTAATATAGATTTGCTTCGTGAAGCATGTAGTCTTAATGATGGTGTTATTTTTATAAAAAATGATCAGATCGTTCCATTAAGTTCGGGGCAGCGATTATTTGCCTACATCGTAATCAACGTTGTTGCATCAATTAAAGATAATAGCTTGATTGTTATTGATGAACCTGAACTTTTCTTACACCCAACATTAGAAATCGAATTTGTTGGACTTTTGAAAAAGATACTTAAGCCATTTCGTTCTAAAGCAATTCTTGCCACACATTCTTTATCGATTACTCGAGAAGTTCCTTCTAAGTGCGTACATATATTTCATGATGAAGGTGAAGGCTTAGAAATACTACCTCCTCCATTTGAAACATTCGGTGGTAATGTTCAACGCATTTCATCCTATGTTTTCGGTGATAAATCGATTTCTAAACCTTTTGATGAATGGCTTGAGATGCAGTTGCAAGATATTGGAGATCCTGAAAAATTAATTGAAATGCTAAATGAAGAAATTAATGAAGAAATAATCATGAAAATCATGAGTTTAGGGAAAAAGTATCATGGTCACTAAGTTACAACTTCCCGAATATGACTCTATTAAGGTACTCCGAACCATCATTTCAGAAAGAGAGAGATATAAAGATTTCTATGATAGCTTATCGAATGATTGGATAGCACATGTAGAAAGCTATTTGGAACATCATGGTGATCCACGCTTTATTACACCTCTCGACCTCTCTCTGTATATTTCAGAAGAATTAGTACAAAATGAAGAAGAGAAAACAACTGATGCCAATAGGCATATATCGGCGCAAGAAAGACTGACGCAAAAAAGGAAACAAACTCTAATTAATTTATACTCTCCTGCTGAGGGGAAAACTCCCTACGATATTCTTGATACTTTAAGACGAGGACATGGCCTGTTATTTTGCCCATGTTGTGGGGAACCAGGAAAGCCGACAACGTTAGACCATTATTTGCCTAAAACTATCTATCCTGAATTAGCTATAATTATTGCTAACTTAACGCCGATGTGTAATGAATGTCAGCAGAATAAAAGTTCTGATTATTTTGATGAGGATGGTAACAAGATTTACATACATCCTTATTTTGATCCTATTGAACAAGTTAATTTAATCATTGATATAGAAGAACCCTATGCTACTCCAACATTCAGGCTAAACATTATTGAGGATGGAGATGATAATGAGATTTATGAATTGCTAAGGCGACATATAAATGGTGTTAAATTTTTAGAGCGATTCGATGAGTTTTGTCGAAATGAATATATGGCATTATTGCGCACAATGTCATTAGAACGTCAAGATGCTCAACCGGATAGAGCGTCAAGAATAATTTGTCGATTCAAACGCCAATATGAGGGTCAGTCTCCAAATAGATGGGAGGCTATTTTCTATAGAGGGATATTGAATAATGCCGACCTACTTAATTATCTAGATCATGGAAACTTGCCTGATTTTACATAAGAGTTAAATATATTACATCAATCAAAAATTGATAACGATTTCATAATGATAAAATTAAAACAAAGGCATTTACTGTTATTTTAATTATATATATAAGACAGATACAATGCCTTTTAATTTCTATAAGGCTGTTTTTCTCATAAAAATCACTTTATATAGATTAAAAACACCATCCAATAAAGCATCATTCTACTTTCATAGATACTATAATAACAAAATTAACATTATTTCATGTTTTTTAAGCAAGCTTAATAATAATTATAGTATAACCGTTTAATTGCCTTGTTCAATATAGTTTCATACTCATTTTCTGACATATTCAACCAAGCAGTTATACTTTTTAATCCACTAGACTGATAATCTATAAACTCGCGCATTTTATTATAATCAATACTTACCTGCGTATTTGTATCAGCTATAACTTTAGGTTCCCCATTACACCACCCTAAAATAAGAAAACTACTCATTGTGCTTGACATGTCACAAAAGAAAAAAAGATCGGGTATTATTTTACCTAATTGCTTTGCATAACTGACTACCTCAGGTATTTCAAGCAACTCTCTGGGGTCATCATCATACCCCCCAAATAATATTTCAACCTTACCCTGTTGACTATAAGCAAATTCCTTTGTCACTTTTAATCTTTTAAAAACGCTAATAACAAAATCAAAATCAAATCTTAAAACATCTTCTTTAGGAATAATTAGGCGAGTGATATCTATATTCTCATTAAATATTTTGTTTACACACCAAAACATTTCAAACTCCGAGTAATAATCAACTTCTTCAGGAAGAAGTGCCAATATCTCATCTCTACTATCAATCAATTGACGTTTTGGAATATTAATCTTCCATGATTTTTTTGTTCTTTCAATTTTGACAGGATCAAAACATTCCCAAAACACTTCTTTTTTTTCAGGATTACAAAGCAAAACCAAAACAGGTATTGGACAGTTGGATAAATAATTAAAGTGCTTATTTTCACCTCTGTAAACATACCCCCACCGATTTTCTTCCGAAAAAAATGAAGCTCCACATTTGATTTGTACAGCAAGCATTTTCCCCGTTACGGCTCCATCATCTCGTACTATTTCGATAAAACCATCGATACCGAAATCCATTTCTTGATGGTTTCTCTTAAAAATCCATCCAAAATTTTCATTAATTACTGATTTTACTATATTTACTCCAAGCTCACCTAATTGAGCTTCTTTTTGGTATTTTGGGAATTTATCTATCATAAATAACCTCAAATTTCAAAAATATATTAACCGTAACTATATATTTTTAAATAGTTAGCATTTTTAACGCCTGAACTTTATTTCATGTGCATATCTAATAATGAATATTACAATAATTAAACATTAAAATTTATTAAACAAGAATGTTCATAACGATATTTATGTTTTAGACATTATTGTAAACATCCTTATATTCTATTCCATCTGTACTAGCGATGGAATTATGATAACAATAGTACCCAGCGACCAACTAGCCCTATCGGGCTAGTTGGTCAACATGATATTACAATCAACCAAAAAATAAAGGCATTCAACTCACTCGCCATTACCCCGATTGATCTTCGCATAGTCAAACGGCGTAATCCCCTTCTCCCGGTTCGCATCCAGAAAATCCGCCCACCACCGCAACATCAGCTTGCGCTCATCCAGATGTTCCGCTTTATGGATATACGCCGCCCTCACCGAATTGCGTTCCATATGGCTCATCTGCCTTTCCACCGCATCCTTCGACCATAGTCCTGACTCAATTAACGAACTACAGGCCATTGTACGGAAGCCGTGGCCGCAAACTTCAACCTTAGTGTCATAACCCATCACCCGTAGCGCACTGTTTACCGTGTTCTCGCTCATGGGCTTACGCGGATCGTGATCGCCAATAAAAATCAGCTCATGTTCGCCACAGAACTGTTTTATCTGCTTCAGGATCGCCAGCGCCTGCTTTGAAAGCGGCACCAGATGCGGTGTACGCATCTTTGAACCTCGCTGAGAATGTTTCACATCAGGAATAGGCTCTCGCTCGGGCGGGATAGTCCACATTGACGTTTCAAAATCGATTTCTGACCAGCGAGCAAAACGCAGCTCACTGGACCGAATAAAGATAAGCAGAGTGAGTTCTGTCGCCCAGCGGGTTAGCGGCCTGCCGGTATAGCCGTCTATTTTCTCAAGCAACTCAGGAATGCGCTTTAATTCCAGCGCCGGACGATGCTGTCGATTACTGGAAGCAACCGCCCCCGCCATCTCTTGCGCCGGATTGTAATCAATTAACCCGCTTTGCACTGCATAACGCATGATGGCCGTGGTGCGCTGTTGAAGGCGGGAAGCCACTTCAAGACGTCCGGATGTCTCTACGGCTTTGATGGGTACTAATAAATCACGAGTTTTTAGCTCAGCGATATTACGCTCACCAAGTGCTGCGAAGAGATTATCTTCCAGGCTTTTTAGCACACGATGGGCGTGATCTTCAGACCACTTTTTATTGGTGCCATGCCACTCGATCGCGACCTCTTTAAAGGTTCGTGCTTTACTCTGTTCAACCTTATCATTTTTCTTTTTGTCTCCCGGATCGACGCCATTCGCTAGCAGCTTACGCGCTTCGTCACGACGTGCTCTGGCATCCGCCAGTGTTATTTCAGGGTAAACCCCAAGTGCCAACATCTTTTGCTTGCCGTCATAACGGTACTGCAAACGCCAGTACTTAGAACCATTAGGATGGACAAGTAGGTGCATACCGCTGCCATCGGTCAGTTTGTATTGTTTATCCGTTGGCCTGGCTGTTCTGACCTTGATATCTGTTAACGCCATGCTTATCCCCTCCCTGTTGGTACAAGCATTATCGAACCGGAAATACCATCATCTGTACCAACATGTGTTGGTAGATGTACGTTGATGTCGGTTGACCTTGAGAGAGTTAATATAGCGGGAAAGGTAGGTAAATACTGGATTTCAGGCATAAAAAAAGACCTCAGTTGAGGTCTATTTACATACTTTTGGTGCCGAAGGCCGGACTCGAACCGGCACGTATTTCTACGGTTGATTTTGAATCAACTGCGTCTACCGATTTCGCCACTTCGGCACTGAAGAGGTATGCGGAAAACGTTGTGGATTATACCTGTCGCACGCCACCATGCAAGCGCCAGCTTGCTCGCATCTCGCTAAGTGCTGAAATTTTCAGCATTGCATACAGCGATGTGTAACCTTTGTCACACTCCAGGCACCCCGCCCTGCCATGCTCTACACTTCCCAGACCACACCAGAGAAGGACCAAAAAATGTCGATGATAAAAAGCTATGCCGCAAAAGAAGCGGGTGGCGAACTGGAAGTTTATGAGTACGATCCCGGTGAACTGAAGCCACAAGATGTTGAAGTGCAGGTGGATTACTGCGGGATCTGTCATTCCGATCTGTCAATGATCGATAACGAATGGGGATTTTCACAATATCCGCTGGTTGCCGGGCATGAGGTGATTGGTCGCGTGGTGGCGCTCGGGAGCGCCGCGCAGGATAAAGGTTTGCTGGTCGGTCAGCGTGTCGGGATTGGCTGGACGGCGCGTAGCTGTGGTCACTGCGATGCCTGTATTAGCGGTAATCAGATCAACTGCGAGCAAGGCGCGGTGCCAACAATTATGAATCGCGGTGGCTTTGCCGAGAAGCTGCGTGCAGACTGGCAATGGGTGATCCCACTGCCAGAAAATATTGATATCGAATCTGCCGGGCCGCTATTGTGCGGCGGTATCCCGGTCTTTAAGCCACTGTTAATGCACCATATCACCGCCACCAGCCGCGTCGGGGTCATTGGTATAGGCGGGCTGGGGCATATCGCTATAAAACTTCTGCACGCAATGGGATGCGAGGTGACAGCCTTTAGTTCAAATCCGGCGAAAGAGCAGGAAGTACTGGCGATGGGTGCCGATAAAGTGGTGAATAGCCGCGATCCGCAGGCACTGAAAACTCTGGCGGGGCAGTTTGATCTCATTATCAATACTGTGAACGTCAGCCTCGACTGGCAGCCTTATTTTGAGGCGCTGACGTACGGCGGTAATTTCCATACGGTCGGTGCAGTTCTCACGCCGCTGTCTGTTCCGGCCTTTACGTTAATTGCGGGCGACCGCAGCGTCTCTGGTTCAGCAACCGGTACACCTTATGAGCTGCGTAAGCTGATGCACTTTGCCGCCCGCAGCAAGGTTGCGCCGACCACCGAACTGTTCCCAATGTCGAAAATTAACGACGCCATTCAGCATGTACGCGATGGTAAAGCGCGCTACCGAGTGGTCCTGAAAGCCGACTTCTGATCCCTTTGCCGGGTGCCTGTCGCCCGGCTTTTAAATCTCTTTGGAAGGCGTCTCGCAATGTGCTGAATTTAGCGGTGAAGAGTGCACAGCCGTTGCCTATACTCCAGGCAGGAAACTGGAGGAAATCTCATGAGCGAACCCCTGTTAATTGCCCGCACGCCGGACACAGAACTGTTTTTACTGCCGGGAATGGCTAACCGTCACGGGCTGATTACTGGCGCAACGGGGACGGGTAAAACTGTCACGTTGCAAAAACTGGCAGAGTCATTGTCGGAAATCGGTGTTCCGGTGTTTATGGCCGATGTGAAAGGCGATCTGACCGGCATCGCGCAGGCAGGAACGGCGTCGGAAAAACTGCTCGCAAGACTGAAAAATATCGGCGTCAACGACTGGCAACCGCATGCCAATCCGGTGGTGGTGTGGGATATCTTTGGCGAGAAAGGCCATCCGGTGCGGGCGACGGTTTCGGATCTGGGGCCGCTGTTGCTGGCACGACTGTTGAATCTCAACGATGTGCAATCTGGCGTGCTGAATATCATTTTCCGCATTGCTGACGATCAGGGATTGTTGCTGCTCGACTTTAAAGATCTGCGGGCTATTACCCAGTACATCGGCGATAACGCCAAATCCTTCCAGAATCAGTACGGTAATATCAGTAGTGCATCGGTTGGTGCCATCCAGCGCGGGCTGTTGTCGCTGGAACAGCAAGGCGCAGCACACTTCTTTGGTGAGCCGATGCTGGATATCAAAGACTGGATGCGCACCGATGCCAACGGTAAAGGCGTTATCAATATCCTTAGCGCCGAAAAACTCTACCAGATGCCGAAACTGTACGCCGCCAGCCTGTTGTGGATGCTTTCAGAGTTGTATGAACAATTGCCGGAAGCGGGCGATCTGGAGAAACCAAAACTGGTGTTTTTCTTCGACGAAGCGCATCTGCTGTTTAACGATGCACCGCAGGTACTGCTGGATAAGATTGAGCAGGTGATAAGGCTTATTCGCTCAAAAGGCGTGGGCGTCTGGTTCGTTTCGCAAAACCCGTCAGATATCCCGGATAACGTGCTCGGGCAGCTCGGTAATCGCGTTCAACACGCTTTGCGTGCTTTTACGCCTAAAGATCAGAAAGCAGTAAAAGCTTCGGCGCAAACCATGCGCCCCAACCCTGCATTTGATACGGAAAAGGCGATTCAGGAACTAGGAACCGGCGAAGCGTTAATCTCGTTTCTCGATGCGAAAGGAAGCCCTTCAGTGGTGGAACGGGCGATGGTGATTGCCCCCTGTTCACGAATGGGGCCGGTGACGGAAGATGAGCGCAATGGCTTGATTAACCACTCCCCGGTGTATGGCAAGTACGAGGATGACGTGGACCGGGAATCCGCCTATGAGATGTTGCAAAAAGGCTTTCAGGCCAGTATCGAGCAGCAAAATAATCCTCCCGCGAAAGGGAAAGAGGTGGCGGTGGATGACGGTATTCTCGGTGGATTGAAGGATATTTTGTTTGGCACTACTGGACCACGCGGCGGGAAGAAAGATGGTGTGGTGCAAACAATGGCAAAAAGCGCCGCCCGCCAGGTGACGAATCAGATTGTGCGCGGGATGTTGGGGAGTTTGCTGGGAGGGAGAAGAAGGTAAGCCAGGTGCGATTTGTCTTTGCCTGATGCGACGCTGGCGCGCCTTATCATGCCAACACCACTGCAATATATTGAATTTTCATGATTTTTCAGACATGAACGAAGCACACTTTGCTAACAATAATAAAGGGAGCTTTCGCTCCCTTTATTCGTTCATCAGGTTACGATTTTCTCATTAACAGCCACAGGCTGATTAAGAAGAAGCTGGCGCTTGGCAACAGTGCGCCGATGATCGGCGGGATGCCGTAAACCAACGTCAGCGGGCCGAAGATCTGGTCCAGTACGTAGAAGACAAAACCGAAGCTAATACCAGTGACCACACGCACGCCCATCGGTACGCTACGCAGTGGGCCAAAGATGAACGACAGCGCCATCAGCATCATCACCGCCACGGATAGCGGCTGGAAGATTTTGCTCCACATGTTGAGCTGATAACGTCCGGCATCCTGACCGCTCGACTTCAGATACTTCACATAGTTGTGCAAACCGCTGATAGAGAGTGCATCCGGGTCCAGCGCCACCACGCCCAGTTTGTCTGGCGTGAGGTTGGTTTTCCAGGTGCCGCTCACCGTCTGCGAACCGGTGATCTGTTTCGGATTGGTCAAATCAGATTCATCAACCTGCGACAGACGCCAGACTTTATGTTCCGGGTCAAACTTCGCGGTAGCGGCATAGCGTACGGATTGCAGACGACGATTATCGTTAAAGGCATAAATACTGATGCCACCTAACTCTTCGTCACCTTTAACCCGCTCAATGTAGACGAAGTTGTTGCCATCTTTCGCCCATAAACCTTGCTGGGTAGAGAGCAACGAGCCGCCGTACATCGCCTGCGCACGGTAGTTACGCGCCATCTGCTCGCCCTGTGGCGCGACCCATTCACCAATCGCCATCGTCAGCAAGACCAGCGGAATGGCGGTTTTCATCACCGACAGCGCCACCTGCATACGGGTAAAACCAGAAGCCTGCATGACTACCAGTTCGCTGCGCTGCGCCAGCATCCCAAGACCAAGCAACGCCCCAAGCAGAGCCGCCATCGGGAAGAAGATTTGCACATCTTTCGGCACGCTCAGCAAGGTATACATTCCTGCGCCTAACGCGTCGTAACTCCCCTGCCCGGCTTTTTTCAGCTGATCGACAAACTTGATAATGCCCGACAGCGACACCAGCATGAACAGTGTCATCATGATGGTGGTGAAAATAGTTTTACCGATATAGCGGTCAAGTACGCCAAAAGGTTGCATCACACCGCTCCTTTACGCGAAAAACTGGCGCGCAGGCGGCGGACCGGCACGGTGTCCCAAAGGTTGAGAACAATCGCCAAAGCCAGATAAATCAGGTTAACGGTCCACATCCACAGTGTCGGGTCCCGCCTACCTTTTCCGCCGCTCGATTTCAGGGAGGGCTGGATCAGGAAGAACAACAGATACAGCAGCATGGCTGGCAGCATCGATAGTACGCGTCCCTGACGCGGGTTAACCACGCTCAGCGGTACGACCATAAGTGCCATCATAAACACGGTGAACACCAACGTGATACGCCAGTTCAGTTCTGCGCGAGCACGATCGGTGTCAGTGTTCCACAATGTGCGCATGTCCATCTGGTCGGTATCGTTCGGGTCGAGCGCCACCGCCTGGTGACCAATGATCGCCTGATAATCCTGGAAATCCGTAATGCGGAAATCACGTAACAGTGCAGTGCCTTCGAAGCGCGTTCCCTGGTTGAGAGTGACGACCTGGGAGCCGTCGCGCAGCTGGGTTAAATGTCCGGAATCGGCCACCACCACAGAAGGTCGTGCATTACCTTTTGGTCGAATTTGCGCGAGGAACACATCTTTGAAATCGCTGCCGTCAACGCTTTCGATGAACAGCACCGAGCTGCCATTAGTCGCTTGCTGGAATTGCCCTTGCGCCAGCGCCGCCATGCCAGGGTTCGCTTTCGCTTCTGCTAACACTTCATCCTGATGACGCGATGACCATGGTCCCGCCCACATCACGTTAACCGCCGCGACGATTGCCGTGAACACCGCAAGGATCATTGCCGCTTTCACCAGCACCGCTTTGCTCAGACCGCAGGCATGCATTACCGTAATTTCACTTTCGGTATACAGTTTGCCCAGCGTCATCAGCAGCCCGAGGAACAGGCTTAATGGCAGGATAAGCTGCGCCATTTCCGGCACGCCCAACCCGAGAAGGGAGAGCACCAGATTCGCCGGAATATC
>ERZ781270.3-NODE-3-length-89177-cov-31.633379_pt1 | contig 89177 bp, 127 predicted proteins | sample MGYA00375848_ERZ781270 | MGnify/ENA primary metagenome ERZ781270 (study PRJEB29790, sample SAMN06051249) | human gut metagenome | host: Homo sapiens | place: USA: Cincinnati, Ohio | collected 2013-09-24 | study: EMG produced TPA metagenomics assembly of the Gut... | reverse complement strand
GGGGCTTATAGTTCGATAAAGTAAGCCCCAGATAAAGAGCTTTACCACTAAATCCTAAATTGGAGATTCAAAAATGGCTACTATCAAAAACGTTGTAATTCCTGTAAAAACTCGTGATGACGCTCGCATCATGGCGAAAAAGTTAGGCGGGAAAGTGGTTGACAACGGAAAACAATCTGCTGTAAGATGGGGTGTGAAGGCTGATAAACAGTTGAAGTTAAAAAATTCACCAATGAATCTTTTTACATGTGTAAACACTATCGGAAAGACAAATGTATACACGAAAAAGGCATATATTAGACGCGTAGCCTTAACATCTCCAATTCGTACAATGAGAAGTCATGCAAAGCTGAAAATTAACTGATAAAGTACTTTACAAGGGGCTTAAAAGTTGATACCTTAAGCCCCAGATAAAGAGCTTTACCACTAATCCTAAACTGGAGATTCAAAAATGAACATTAATCAAAAACTGAAAACCGCCTCACAAGTCCTATTCACAGATGATGACTATTTCAATAAAGACCTTACAGGTTTGAAATCTCTCAAAGAGATTAAAGAGCGCATGAAAATTTATGGAAAACCTCGGTTAGTTGGTGTATTCTCTAACTGTTATGTTTATCAGCTTAATGGTCATTACAATTTTACGATTACTATTTTATCCTAAACTGGAGATTCAAAAATGAAATTATCAAATAAAGTTCGTGAAAATCTAAGCAAATTACTCAACAAAATTGATTTCATTGAAACATCAAGAAATAGCCATGATGTTATGGAATGGTTACACGGCAAAATAAAAGGTCGTCGTGTAGTGATTTGCTTATGGAATAGTTGCAGGGAGTATAAAAAACCTGTATTGCAAGTCAATATCTATGATAATACTCTTAAAAGTCCTGTCAAATCTAAAAGCGATTTACTAGATTCTTATGAGATAACTGTAAATGGCAAAGTGTCACGTAAAGAGGAAGCACCATGTTAATGACTGGTATCACTGCAATCATTGCCATTTTCGCGCTCTATAAGGCATATAAAGCCTATAATCTAGCAAATAAGGCAATTACACAACAGGTTAGCAATAGCCTTGTAATGAGCTTTCTAGAGCGGTTGAGCGATGAACAATTAAAGCGGTTAGAAATGAGCTTCAGATTCAGGGCGAGAACTTATCAAATCAGCGACATTTTCAAAGATGATTTTCAATTAGTCGATGATTATAATTCTCTGATAAATGCTTTAAATATTAGTGACTTAAAAGACTATCATACTGTAATTGTTCAAGAGTTGAGCAAACGAAAACAAAACTGTTGACACTGATTTTTAGATAGATTAAATTGCACATCAACGGGGAGGCAATAAACACCCTACTAAATAAAGTCCTTAAACTAGGAGATTCTAAAATGTATACTACTAACAACGGTCGCACTTTAAATGTCACTCTACGTCACTATGTAGACGGTGTGATGCACTTTGAGGATTTACAGGCTGAGCAACATATCTTAGATTGGCAAGTCGCAGGACTCCAAAAAACTGCTACCGGATACGGCAAAAAGATTCCAACTAGCTGGAAAGTATACTATGAAGGACGTTTGCGCAGAATTTATCAGGATGTATGTAGCAATAGCACATCAAGTTACATCATAGTAAAAGGTAAAAAACTGCATTTAGTATAAAGTACTTTACAGGGGGCTTATTAGTCTGTACAGTAAGCCCCAGATAAAGAGCTTTACCACTCAATCCTAAATTGGAGATTCTAAAATGACTATTAATAATCGTGAGTTGTCAATCTTAAAAGCACGTTTAACCGTTAATCGAATCAATGTTATTACATCATCAGCACCGGATGAAACATTGCACAACATTATCGGAAAGATTCAAAGCGTTATCTTAGACGTTGAAAACGTAAAAAACTCATTGGCTGACGTTGCAGCAGGTATCACGCTAGACGGTGCACAATATGAAATGGCCGACATGTTAGGCAAATCTAAGGTAATGAATAAAGAGTTAGACTTGAAAATGTTTAGATTTGCCGTGAAAGTGTGGCTATCTGTTGAGTATGATGCTAATTTTGCAATCGCTGATTTCTTTGCCACTTGGTTACAACGTAATTTGGCAAATCATGACTTTCGTGACATCTGCGACGCAATTTATGCAGAACTCTAAAAATTTTATTGACACTGATTTTTAGATAGATTAAATTACACATCAACGGGGAGGGAATGACCCTCCCCACTAAGTAAAGTCCTTAAACTAGGAGACTCAAAATGGCTATTATCAACGGTTTAACCATTGAAACCACGCACATCAAAGACATTAAAGTTGGTGATGTAGTTCTTTCCCACGGCGTAGAAAAAACAGTCACTGCAAAGGATATCAAAGATGATTCTTTCATGGGTAGAACTCTCTTCGGTGATTCTTATTGCTTAGGTTATCTTGCAGTTTTAAAAGTTGTCAAAAATTAACTGATAAAGTACTTTACAAGGGGCTTATAGTTCGATAAAGTAAGCCCCAGATAAAGAGCTTTACCACTAAATCCTTAAACTAGGAGATTCAAAATGAAATGCTTTCACGGTACTACTCAAGAAAACTTTATCAACCTGATTAATAACGGTGATAAACCATCAGGTGTATGGAATTGTTCGGATATGGACGGCAATTTTTACGTGTACCCAGAAAATAAACTCTATGGTGATGATGAGGAAGAGATAGCATCGGAAGGTATCCAGCAAGCTCTAGGAAATGCCACTATCACGGCAGCTTTTCAGATGAAAACTCAAAATATTGTTATCTTAGAACTTGACATTCCAGAGGATGAGCTAAATGATGATTATTCTTGTGATAACATGTCAAATATAGCAAGCTTTACAGAGTACTTTGATGTAAATTGGATTAAAAAGGTCTATACAACAGAGTTCAACGCTATGTATTCACCTTTTTGTCTCCCTTCACTGGATAACCCAAATTTAAATTATCTTGATGAAACATTGGAGCTACTTGCTAAAAGTATCCAACAATCCGACAGTATTCAGGTTTTTTGTGACATCATGGATACACTGACAGAAAACATTGTAGAGAGTGATTTAAAGGTCTTTTTCTAAAAACCTATACATTCACCTTATAAACACTGATTAACCCCTTACAGGGGCTTTTAGAGGGCTTAAATCATGCTTACAACCATTTATCTCATCCTTTCTATCTGTAGCGGTCATTCATGTGACTTTAAAGGGCTTGAAGAGTTTACAGGAAGTAAAGAAAATGCTATTCAGGTTTGCCAGATAGCAAGACAAGACTATCCCGCCAGTGATGATATACAATGCTACTTTAAGACAGAAGATGAAGAAGGAATCTATTTCGACAGTGTTGATGGTCAATATGAAATTATCATTGAAAAAGACTAGACAAGCCTGATAAAAGTCTGTAAATTACACATCAACGGGGAGGGAATGACCTTCCCCACTAAATAAAGTCCTAAACTGGAGATTCTAAAAATGGCTTATGTAACCGTAATTACTGATAAAGAGAATTCATCTTGGTCAACTCAGGTTAGTGACAAGATGTCACCTATGCAGTGCCTAAAATACTTTGAGCAGTGGAATAAAGGCGAGGATGTAAGCCCATTTCAAGTGATGCAGGTTATCCATGTAGATAACGAAGGGAATAAAACGGTTTTAAATAGTGAGTACTACGCAAGCCGTTTTGAAACTAGAAGTAAAACAATGAAGCTTTTACGTGAATCCGGTTATGCCCATATCGCCGCGCTAATCTGGGATGACCTGCTAAAAAGTCAGCGTATCAGCTATGTAAAACCTGAAAAAATATTCATCAGTTAATCAATAACTTATAAAAAACTTTTAAAAAAGTGTTGACAATACCCCTTGACAATAGTACATTTGTTCGAGGGGGTTTATCTAAAAGGGATTCACTTAAAAGATTCTTTATAGATAAACTTAAAAAATTGCTTGCAATCATCTTCCAAAAACTTTATAGTTTATCTCAAGCAATAATGCTTTCCTAAACTGGAGATTCAAAAATGAACAAGTTCAAAGCTATCAACTACATTCGCTCAAATAGTGTCATGTCTAAGCCTGTTAAGGATACCTACGAATTCCGTTGCAATGGTGAACACTTTGCTACCATCACCAAATCAAACAACGGGGCTTATTATATCCATCGTCGTAATGTTTCTACGGTTGTAGTTTCTAACTTTATGCAAGCTGTAGCGGAACTCCTCCCGCTCTTCTTAGAAAAGTATGCCGTACAGTGTGAAAGTGTTCGTGAATGCACTAAAACAGTGTTAAACGGTTATCGTATGGCTTACGAGCGCTCTTTAAAGAATCTCAATAAATACTACAAAGCACCGGAAGGCACTTCATCCACAGCCTACGGGGTAGGGGGCTTCAATGTCAGCCTTTACGAAGTGGAAGAAATCGAGCTTTATGACCATCGCCCAAATGGTTACGCTAAGACACTGGGAGAGGGGTTAATGCTGAATATCAAGAACTTAGAAAAAACTTTAAGAGAAATTGAAAAAGATATTGACGAGACAATCAAAAGTCTGTAAATTATCAATCAACGGGGAGGGAATAACCTTCCCCACTAAGTAAAGTCCTAAACTGGAGATTCAAAATGGAACACGTAGAACTGACCACACTCTTACAAATCGCAACCGACAAGGAAGACGTAGCATTATTTCACCGTATAGAGAGTGATTTGTTCAATGGTGAAATCATCAAAGAATCTTACGAAGTTGTCGGATTCAAAGATGGTAAAGCATTTGGCTTTTTTGACCTCGACAAAAGCAAAGCGGTTACAAAGTACGATGTTCTATCTTGTGAGATTCTTACAAAATACAACGAAAAAAGGCTTGCAACCTACGCCAACATGCAGTAAATTACTAATCAACGGGGAGGGATGACCTCCCTACTAAATAAAAACCTTAAACTAGGAGATTCTAAAATGGCTACTATCCGCGCAACTGTTAACGAATTCGGCTTTTGCTCTCTGGATGTTAAATTTGACCTTGTAGGTACTGATAACGCCTTTGAGATGGTGAAAGGTCTTATCAGTCAAACCATCAAAGACTATAACCCTTCTGATGAGTTCTGGAAAGAAACAAAACAGGAAGTTCTCAAAGATGGTTATTCTTATCACTATTGGGGTGAAAAAATTGTCTCCCTATACTACGACAAAGATGGCACTAACTAATCGACGCAACGGGGCTAAATAGCCCCAGATACCTTAAAAGCTCCTTCTCATAGGGGCTTTTTTACGTCTATAAAGAAACTCTATACAATCTCTTTCCTTTCCTTCCTAGAATCTATCCCATACCTTAAAAGCAATAACTCTATAGTCTACTCTATAGCCTTTTATCAAATCAACTTAAATATAAGCCCATAACCCGAAAGGGAAGGGCAACCATTAAAACGCTCTATAACGCTCTATAACAGCCTTATCAACCTAACTTAAGCAATCATATTAACCCACTCTAAAAAGCCCTTTATAGAGCTTCCCAGAGCCTTAGAAGAATCTTATAAGGGTACAAGCTTATAAGCTGGCTAGTATCTTGTGAATATCTAAACAATCCCTTGATAGTCACTAAAAAGTATGTTATAGGGGCTATAAAGTTACGTGATAGATAGCTTAAAAGCTACGTAAATGCTAGCCCCCTTAACATTTTCTTAACAATTTCTTAACAATCCCTACATAGTTATGCTTGTTAGAGACTTGTTAGCCCCTTGTTAAATCTCTGTTAAGACCACGTAAAAGCCTTGTAAGAGTCTTTGACATAGCCTTAAAAGCTCCTGTAAAGCCCTATAAAGAGCTATCCATACAGTTGAGGGGTAAATACTAGGAAGAGGCTTAAAAGAACTTATAAGGGGCTATAGAGAGCTTTTAAGAGGTATGTTTAAGGAATCACTAAGAAGTAAAGGGAACGATAAGAAAAGAGATAGTGACCATGTTAATAGCTTGTTAAAAAGATTAAACACTTGTTAGAAACTTGTTAATTATCTTAACAAAATAACCCTTTAAAATTAACTTGTTAGCTCTTGTTAGTCATCTGTTAAGATTCTGTAAAGCCTATGTATCAACTGTTAAGAACTTGTTACAACCTTGTTAGTTCTGTTAAGAATCTGTTAAGACCTCTGAAGAGATGTTAAGAACTTGAGAGAGTTGTTAAGAGATTGTTAATGATATTTTAAGATTTTGCAAAGTACTTGTAAGGGAGCTGTTAAGGGCTACCAAGCAGATATACATCTTCTACAGATATTTTTCAGTTCCTTCAAAGACCCTAAAAAATGACTTGATAGTCCTATTTTATAAAAATTTTAAGATTCTGAATAATTACCTATACAGCCTTTTAAAAATACAGGCAGAAACAGGCTTATAAGATACCTTGTTAGTACCGTGTTAGACCTTGTGAGATAAGGTCTGTAAAGATATTCCTGTTAAGTTTGTTAAAACAGTCTATATAGAGGCTTAGTAATACCTAGTGAACACCTATAGAGGGTATCATAGCTGACATAGAGATTAAGAGGTGTATAGGAGCTTCTAAGAGGGTATAGAGAGATGGTTAAGGTGATTGTATAGGTTGTTAAGAAGACTTGTTAGAGGGCTTGTTAGAAGGGTTATACAGAGGGACTATTAAGACCACTAGATAGTTACTAAGATACTATATAGTACTATATAACTATATAGAGAGTAAGATTAAGAAGGTTGTTAAGAAGGATAGATATTTTGTTCACATATGATGGTGACCCAGAGGTTGGGACAACCGATAAAATTTTATAAAAATTAAAAAGCCCCCGATTAAGGAGGCTCTTAAGATATTTTAAATCAGTGTTTCCAGAACTGTTTTTAGGGATGACTTAGTTGTCTGATAAAAATGAGTGAGTCCGTTGTTGTTATCGAATATCTGCATCATGATATCATCTCCCTTGATTGGATACACTCGGATATCATAGTGAAACCCATTAAAGACAGCAGACCCATTACAGAATGCACTAAAGTCATCCACTGAGATATACTCTTCATGTCCTGTGATTTTTATACAAACACCTTTACTCGGTCTCTTAGGGTTGATGTCTTCCATCACAGACATACTCTGTCCACCAAGAGAAACCATAGTGACCACTTTACGGTTCTTCTGTTTAAAGTACATCTTAACTTTCTGCAAAGTGTCTTCATAGAACGGATAAGATTTCTCTACAAAGACTCCTTCAAGTGGGTCTTTACCATTTTTAACTTCTCTGTAACCCCGTACTGCAAAAACAATCTGTTTTAATCTGTCAAGACTTTCTTCAGAGAGTGCTTCTTGAGCATCACTCCAATCAAGGACTAGATAGTTACCTTCAACATCTTTTAAGTTATCTTTTCCCATAGCTATCACACCATTATCGTAAAACTTGGTAAGCTGGAACTGCAAACTTGTTGCCGTTGTTCTTAATGAGGTCTTCTTCTGTTACTAAGAATGTAATCCCGCATAAGTGTGTGTAGTGGCTATCATACTCAAATATTTTAAATAAGTATTTACCATCGTGATAAACAGATTCTACTACACCTTTTGCAACAATCTTTCCAGTCTTGAAGTCTTTAAGGTGGTATACATTACCAACTTTAGGAACTGTTTTCATCTCAGGTTCTTTTAGCTCCTCACCAGCTTCTACATCGCCTAGTAAGTAAGAACTCTCAAACGCTACATATTGCATATAAGCTTCTGAACATTCCCAGATAAAACAATGTACAAGAACCTTAGCAGCATGTCTTGAGCAATTCAACTCATCACAGATTTCTTTGTACATTTCATCTTTAGTTGAATTGGTAAGCATTGCTTTTCGAACTGTTTCTTTAATTTTCATAAGCTCTCCGAATAACCCTATTAAGCATCTCTAAAGTCAGCTTTCCAGATTCTAAATGCGGCATAACAAGCTTTAAAGCTTTTTCAACATCATGCACAACATCTATTATACCTTCTTCATAGGCTTCTACAAGGATATCTTTTACACCGATATAGCCTTCATTGATAAGGATTTGCATATCAAAATCTTTTGATTGCTTGTTTAACTTACCTCTCCAGTACCCATTAGCATTAAAAGATATCACTTCACACTCTTTAAAATCCATACCATCTGCATTGAATGGAGTAATTATTGTGCATTGGATTGGGTACTCTACACCAGTGGTGTCAACATCAAAGACCTTCACAGAAGTAAGTGGTTTCTTCGTTTTAGAGCAGTAAACTGTCAATCTTTTACCAATAAGCTCTTTCATTTCGCTACCTTCTGCATAGGCTTCTACAAGGATATCTTTTACGTTTTGTGGATTACCTTTTTGTGGTATCACTAGGCGCATATCAAACTCATTTGCTTGAGGATGGTTCTTACCTTGCCAATAACCGTCTTTGTTAAAGCTGATGTAGTCACCATGATAAAAGTGTATACCATTAGCTTTAAACTTTTCCAGCACAAGGCATTGAATGGGGTATTCAGTACTCCAATCCCTAACTCCTATAGCCTTCACTGTTGCAATATACTTCTGTGTTTTTGCATCTATGATGTCAAGTTCTTGACCAGCTATGATTTGCATATTCGATACCTTCTAAGTTTCTACAAAGGGGCTATCAAGTAACCCCTCAAGTTATTACTCAGACTTTTCAGTCTTCTTGTCGGATTTCTTACTAGTCTTCTTCTCAGCTTTCTGCTCAGGCTCCTTCTCAGAAGTTGCCTTAATAACCATATCAAGAAGCTCTGATAAGTCACTCTTCAGTAAAGTAACAGGCTGCTCATTGTAGAAGTTTTTGTCAAGATAGACTTTGAACTCTTCAATAGATGGAAATCCAAAAATTGGTACAGGTGTCTTAATCATTACTTAGTTTCTCCATAAGCATCTTTCAAGATTGCCTTGTTAATCATTTCAGCGATTGCAAAACGAACACATACAGCTATAATTGTAGGTTGCATTCTTTACTTACCTCTTCAAGTTTAACCTCAGAGTCCTTAAGTCGTTTCTTATGAACTCTGAATCTCATTAGTGAGATGATGATACCAGCTAAAGGAACAGTATACAAGTACCAGATATCATGTAGCTTTGCAGTAATCTGTGTAATGGTCAAATCTTGAGCTATGTAGCTGATTGCTGATACGGCTAGTAATGTTGCTAAGAAGAAAACCAGTATCATAACAATATTCAGACAACCTCTGGCGTGGTATTCATGCTTAATGCACTTATTCTTCTCTTCAACAACCCTGTTGTAGTCATTTGTAAAGTCTCTGTAGAAAGCTTTCAAGTATTCTTGAGTGTATCCTTCAAAGCAACCTGTACCGTACCAATAATCACCACCAAAATGTGCTATGATACCGGTATCTCCATTTGGTTTGGTTACTCTTAGAGAGACATGATGACCAGTCTTCTGGTAATCTATCTTATATCTTTCTTCGTAAATCATTTTTCAACCCCTCTCAATCTCTTGTTCCATTCAAGGTCAACAAATCTTTGCAGAACTTTTCCTCTAGGTGTTACACCTTTTAAATCTGCATCGTAACAATGGTAAAAGTCACCTTCAGCATGTTTACCATAGCATTTTCTGATATTCTGGCTTCTGCGATACTGTTCTAACAAGGACAGTTTGTAGTAATCTTCAACTGTAGTTAGTTTTTTCATTCTTTCACCGTAGTGTTTCTCTAGAAACTAAAAAGGGAACTACCTCTCGATAGCTCCCATCATAATCAATATTGTATACTCGGTCAAGAGTATTTTTTAGGCAGTAATGCACTGCGCTTGTTGCTCTCTTCACTCAGCAGTGCGATAAATTCATCACCTTTACCCTTCCACGGGCTAAATGTAGGGATGTGTTCTCTGATAGCGTCAATCACTGTTTTCAGGGCATTGTTTTTTAGCCACCAATCAGACACTGCTGAAGCTACAATATAATAAGCACCATCATCTGTGAAGATTGGCTCAGAGATACATGGTGAAATCATAGTGGTGATGATAGAGCCGTTATTCATGTAATATGTTCTTTTTTCAACCTTATCAAGAAGCTTATGAAGGTCTGCAAAGAGACTCACCACCTCTTTATGGTCAATATCTTTTTCAAGATTTGCTCTATATTTCAATAGTGCAGCATCGACCTCTTTGTCATTGAATTTGAAGTATTGAACTTCTTCATTCACACATACACTGATGTTGTTGGTGTTTATCGTCAATTTGCACAGTTTGACTGGAGAGTTAATGTTGGTCTGAAAAAGTGCTACACAGCCTTCTACATTCCCGAAATGTTTGACTAATGTAACTTCTGGTTGGATGTGCTCATGTTCTTCTGACATTACAGTTTCCTCATTAAATACTTTTTAAGTTGTGTGTTAGGTTTCTCAAAAACTTCTATAGAAGATATCTTAACAGACTCACCACGCATACCAGTATGTTTGAATATGTAGTACTCTAACATCCCTATGTACTTTGCTGGTAAGTCATGCTTGACATATACCGTCACAGAATCTTCAAACTCAACAACCTTTGTACCATCTTTGTAGTTGAACTCTTTAGGATGGTTGTAGTTGTCTATATCGTACATTAAAAAGAGTCTTTTACGTTGTAAGTCAAGCTTATTTGTTAAAGACTCTTTGATATCTGAGAAGTTTTTGTACACTGTGATATGGAGCTTACTCATCATTAAACTCTCTGACGAAGAAATAGTTGACTTTATTATTGCCTACCATAAGGTCAAAGCAGGTATTTTCAAAAGGCTTGTTGTAGGCATCATATGAAGTGTACGTATCAGCTACTTGTTTAGTATTGAGCTTTTTACTTGATGGGTTTAAGAGGCCACCATACAGTTTCTTGATAGCCTCTTCTACAACAGACCAGATAATTTCGTCAGTAATTTCTTCGTACAGGTCAAGTTCACGCTCTAGTGAGAAGTCACAAATAGGGAAAACAACCTGTACTTTACTCATTAACGAATAACCTGTGAGACTTGAATTGCTTCAGTTACAGACAAATCACCAACTTTCTCTTCTTTGATAAAAGTGAAGGTGAGTTCAACAGGTTCTTGCTCTTCTTGCTCAACTGGAACACCATTAAGCTCATCAAAGATTGATTGAGTTGTCCAGTCTTCTCCACCATCTGGGTAGTGGATTGCGTAGAGAGGGAACTCTAAATTATACCAAGCAAAAACAGGACAACCATCGGCATCATCTCGGCATCTGTGGAGATATGTGTTTGTACCTTCAAAATGCAAATGAAGATTGCCATTCTTCTCAAAGAGAAGAGCATCTTGCAGGTCTAGTTTCTCATTTTCGCTGTAACGACTGACATCAACTTTAACGTGGATATGACTGTTATTATTCATAAAAACCTCTCTCTGCTTGTTCGATTTTTGCTCTTAAAGCTTCGCAATGTTGTAAATGATAGTTAGCTTCTTGTTCATGTGTTGCTAACTGCCTTTCCAGAACAGTTTTATAATAACTTGCGAGTTGCTCTTTTGTCAATGGGTGCTCTGAAATAATATCAAGTCCACTTTCACCGAGAGGGTTGAATTGTCCATGTTCGTTGACATTGTAAGTCTCAAACTTGAACAGGCCATTGTTCACAGACTCAATAGGTGACAATTCAACAAGTTCTACAGTAAACCGTGTATATACCTTGTCGCCTCTTGAAACCACATTGTTTCCTACAATGCGTACAAGCGAGCCATTACGAGTGTACTTAAAAGTTCCAAAGTCACTAGCCCAAAGTTTCATAGTTTTCTCCTTAGAAAATAAAAAAGGCTCCCGAAGGAGCCTATGAAGATATTACTTTGGGTATACACTGTCAAGATAAATGTCAGCTTCCATCCTACGTCTGTTTTTAAGACCGTTTGAAGTGACCTTCTTACCTTTGACTGTAACCTTGTTCCACCATTGCATAGCTTCTGCACAACCCACCTTATTACCAGCATTGTGGCGCTTGATAAATGTGGAATCCTGCATAGCTGTGATACCAATGTTGTATGTTTCACTTACAAGTGCGTCAAACTCATTCTGAGAAGTTGGAACATTGACGGCTTTGTTCACTGCTGCAACAAACTTTTCAACATCTGCGAGAAGATACTGTTCAGCTTGTTCAGCGGTAATCTTCATACCCATCTTAACAGGTTTTCCGTCAATACGGATTGTCCCATACCCGATTGTTGGGATTCCGGCAGAATCTTCGTAAGCCTCTAACTCCAGACCTTCGAAGAACTTAATAGCATCTAAACCTTTTCTTGAGAGTTGCATTACGCCTCCCCTGCTGGGTTAACTGTAACTGTTGCTGCATTAGATGTTACAGAGCCACCTGCACCAGTAACTACACAGGTGTAGCTTCCTGCATCAGCAGCGGTCGCACCTTCTTTGGTGTAAGTTGCAGTAGTTGCGTCTGGGATGTTTTCCTCACCCTTCTTCCACTGATAGCCTGTTGCACCTGTTGCCACAACATTCAGACTTAAGGTCTCACCTTCAGTGATTTCTTGATTGGTTGGCTGTTGAGTGATTACCGGAAGTGCGTTAACAGTAACCGTTGCAGGGCTAGAAGTGACAGAACCACCTGCACCTGTTACAACGCAAGTGTATGAACCTGCATCTGCTGGCAGAGCACCAGACTTACTATAGGTTGCATCTGTAGCCGAAGGAATGTCAGAGCCATCTTTCTTCCACTGATAACCTGTTGCACCTGTTGCAGTCACTTCCAAGTTGATGTTTCCACCCTCATTGACGGTCTGACCAGAAGGTTGCTGTGTAATAACAGGCAGTGCGTTGACAGTAACTGTTGCCGCATCTGAGGTAACACTTGTCCCAGCCTCTCCAGACACAACACAAGTATAAGAACCAGCATCAGAAGGTGCTACAGATTGTTTTGTGTAGGTTGCAGATGTGGCGCTAGTGATATCCTCACCATCCTTTTTCCATTGATATCCAGTGGCATTGGTTGCAATAACGCTTAGGGTAAGTGTATCACCTTCATTTACTGTTTGATTGGTTGGTTGCTGAGTGATTGATGGTGGCTTGATAGCATCCTTCAACTTAGCATTCAGCATTGAGAATGGTTTAACTCTTGCCAGCCATTCACAATAAACTGTATCAACATCTTTACCATTGATAATTGCATATTGTAAGTCCATGAAGAAGTCAGAAGTTCTCATTTGAGCACCAACGCTGTAAAGCAACTCATCACTAAATGGAACTTTGTAGTCTGGTTTGTAGTCAAACTTCTCAACTTCTGCAATATCAGCTTCAGGCCAATACGAACTATAGGTGAGTGGTAAAATAGCCTCTTGATATGTTCTAAAATCATATCTCTTACCAGCCTTTACATTTGCAACGAAGCCCTTCACAAACTCTTTGAAGTCTGGGTAAGTCTTTGCTTTAATCATTTCTTTTCAGCCTCTAAATGTGCGTTTAGTCTAAAATAACCTTTGTGATTCGGAGATACATCACCAACGACAATACCTTTAACCTTATAACCTTTACCAATTACATACTGGATATCCATAAGGAATCTTCCAAGACCAACAATATGGAACATTGGGTATAATAGATTCTCAGAGTCTGGAATATTGATTTCAGGTTTGTAGGTACGCTGTTCGATTGTTGGTGTAATATCTTCTTCAGGCCATTTACTGAGTCTCCATGTCAAAGGTGTTGGGATAACATCATTAAGGTTGTACCTTTCACCATTTTGCACGGAATTGATATAGGATTGTAGGAAGCAATAAAAGTCTTTTGCACTCTTAGCTTTCATTAAATATCCTTATAAATAGTTAAAGGGGCATAAGCCCCTATTCACACTTAAGCTTTGGTCTTAAGTAGGTTCTTAAGTTTTTTAAGATTCATACTCTCATCAAACTTAAAACCAAATCCATTGACATAATCAATGAACTCGGATTTCTTACTGAGTGACAATGCGTAACTCATATCAAAGTTCTTACTTGTTTCTGCATCTGGACTAGAGTTCACATCAAATGAAATTTCCGTAGGCTCTTGCTTACTTTTTCTCATATTATCAACCAACAAACATGTATAGTTTGCTGGATAGAAATTTACACTACCATCAACGTAGCTGTACTTATTATTATGGATAAGGTTGGAAAATACCTTAAGGAATGTTTCTGAGTCGTGGCAAACAAGTTTGAATTGGCTGCTCTCTCCAAGCGCAACTAATGAGTACGGGCTTTCACTATCAAAGTCATAATTTGGATTCGATGACGTTACTGTTACACGCATCAAGTTATTAGCAATAGTCTTCTGTTTAAAAGAATTTGGAACATAGTGAAGACCTCTATCACACTGATTAACTAATTCTTTCAATAGGTCATTTGCATAAGGTGAATTAATTGATACAGAGCCATCACTATTGTAATTAAAACTTACTGTTAACATTTTTCAGTTCTCCTGCGATTTATAATTTTGCTGCAATAGAGAAACGAAGTAAACTCACTGGAAGAAACCATTAAGTGTTGTTCACTAGATTGAGCCATTGCCCTGAAATACATTCCAGTCAAAGCATCATAGTGACTATTCTTTCCAATTGAGGTTATATAGCCATGACTCTTTGCAGTTTGATATAAATCTATAATATCTGCGATTTCTAATTGGGAACTACACATAGATAATCCTCTTGTCTTCTGTAATTTTGAAAGAACAGGTACAGACCAATTTCAGAGGATGAATAGTAGATTAACTCTACCCTTTTTGATTCCTTACAGTGATTGGTATTCTTACCTTTCTTCGGTTTATTTGATTTTCTCATTAAGTCTCCTTTGTAGAACAAGGCAGACCTACAGCTTTAACTAAGATGGTACAGTAATCCATACAACAAGTCAAGAACTATTGCAAGTTAAAAAAGTTGTTGACAAAGTACTTGACAAGGTGTAGGCTTATAAATACTTAGAAGATAACTTAAAAGGTTCCTCTAAAAAGGCTATTTAAACAGATATCTTTCTGGATATCTATCTTTTATCTTAAAAGCCTTTTAAGAGGTCTTATAAGAGGCATACCAATGAAAAACAGAACAAACAAAGGCCAGTTTAAAAAAGGCCAGTCTGGAAACCCATCTGGAAGACCAAAAGGCTCTCGTAACAAAAGCTCACTTGTAAAAGCTCAACTGACCATTGATAATTCTGCTGAGTTTGCTGCAAAGTTGTTTGAGGCGATTGTTACAAGGGACGCGGCTAAGCTTGCAGAGTTTGGGTTAAACACAGACGACGTAACCATCAAGAGCATGATTGAGGTCGGTAAAACTATCATGACTCACTCAGCAGGTGAGATGAAAGCCATTGCAGCAGACACTAAGAAGACTCCTGATAACGGTGGTCAGTCTCAGACAGATAACAAACCAACGTTCTCTGCTGTTGCAACCCTCAAAAAATAATTTTAAAAGATGTTGACAGACTCTACAAAGTTGCTCTAAAGTCTGTCACATCAAACAACAAATGAGAGAAGAGAGTAAAATATGAGCGAATTATTTAAACATGCGCACCTTCATGCAGGTCGAACTGAAAATGGTGCTGTAAACCATACTTCATCAATGTCTGCTCTTGTAGACTTTTACAAAGCTGCTGGTTCAAGCCGTAGCAACGTAGAAATCTTACCAGACCTGTTCTACAAAGCTTTGCGTGAGGATGTTGATGTTGCAGTTCGTATTTTGCTTCATATGCGAGATGTACGAGAAGGTATGGGTGAGCGTAAAGCCTTCAGAACTGTTTTGCTTCAAGCAATTGAAGATAAAGTTTTAGAGCCTACACAGGTTCTTCGCATTATGGATAAGATTGCAGAACTTGGTCGTTTTGATGACTTCAAAATCTTCGTGGGTACTTGTTTCGAGACAGATGCCTTCAAACATTTAGAAGCAGCATTACTAGACCCTGCAACAGCAGGTTTGGCGGCTAAGTGGTTACCACGAGTCAAACCACGTCATAAGCAGTTTGTAAAACGTTTCTGCAAGTTTGCCAACTTGAGTGAGAAAGAGTACCGCACACTGTTGTCTGCACTATCTGATACAGTTGAGCAAAAAATCTCTGCTAATGAGTTTGGTAAGATTGACTACAGTAAGATTCCTTCACTTGCTGCTGCACGTTACCAAAAACTGTTTAACCGTAAAGATGGAGAGCGTTACAAAGCTTACATCGAGTCCTTATCAAAAGGTGAGACTAAGATTAGCGCTGGTGCTGTTTACCCATACGATGTGATTAAATCTGTCAAGCATGGTAATGCAGATGTTGCTAATGAGCAGTGGAAAGCACTACCAAACTGGATGGCAGAAGGTGAAAACATCTTGTGTATGTCTGATGTATCAAGTTCAATGTCTTGGGTGAATTTTGGCTCCATTACTGCTCTGGATATTGGTGTATCACTTGCCTTGTATGTAGCAGAACGCAATACAGGTTGCTTTAAGAATGAGTTGATGGTTTATTCAACAAACCCTCACTTCATCGAACTGAGTGGTGATTTACGAAACCGTCATCGTCAGGTGATGCGACACGTTGAATATGGCTCAACTAACTTACAAGCAGCTTTTGACCGCATTCTTGAGACAGGCAAAAGAAACAACTTGACTCAGAAAGATATGCCAAGTAAGCTTATCATCTTCTCCGATATGGAGTTTAATCAGGTTGATGGGGCTAACGGTCGTACAAACTTTGAAGCAATTCAGAGTAAGTACAAAAAAGCTGGATATGAGATGCCACAACTGGTATTCTGGTACTTAGCAAACCGTAATGGTACTTGCGAAGTATCTGTTAAGGATAACGGTGTAGCAATGGTATCAGGGTTCTCTCCAGCCACTTTAAAAGCTCTGCTTGGTGGTGAGAAGTTTGACCCAATCAGTGTAATGCTCAAAGCAGTAATGATTGACCGTTATATCTGGTAAAAAGTTTTAAAAAGGGTATTGACAATGTGTTTAATACCCTTTAATATGTTCTACATAGAAACGAAATGAGAGCTTTTCTAAGATACTGAAAAATATTTTAAAAAAGTTCTTGACAACCACTAAAAAATAATGTTAAAGTGGTTACATAGAGTTTGAAAAGTTTATCTCTGTTTAGCTCAGCTTGGTAGAGCGTTCCGTTTGGGGCGGTAAGGCCGGAGGTTCAAGTCCTCCAACAGAGACCAAATTAATGTTCCAGTGGACAAAATGGTAAAGTCACCACTCTTTCAAAGTGGATATTTGAGGGTTCAAATCCCTTCTGGAACGCCAGTTTTGACAGAAGACCAATTACAGCAAACTTAATCTTATTCATCTGAAGGTAAATCGGACAAAGAAGAGATTTGGTCTGGTCATTAAGAATTGCGGGTATAGAGAAAGGGCGTCTCACATGTCTCATTAGCATGGTATCGGCAGGTTCGACTCCTGCACCCGCCTCCAAATTTACAGAAGACCGTTTACAGCAATATTTATTAAATTTTTAGCGGAAAAATTGAAAGATACGGTCTGGTAATACTAAACATGGTTAGGAAGCACATAAGGTATGTGCGGTCGCCTGTTAAGCGAATGGCACAGGGTTCGAATCCCTGACTAACCGCCAAATTTAGGAGAGAAGCGATTGCTCACCGATTTGTAAGGTGCAAGTCCTTAGCCTGAATAGAAATTAAATGTGTCGTTATCCCGTAGATGGTAGCGGTGGGGACTGTAAATCCCTTGTCATTGAGACTCGGTAGGTTCGACTCCTACACGGCACACCAATAAAGGCTATGTAGTTTAACTGGAGAAAATACTCCCCTGTCACGGGAGATGATGTGAGTTCAAGTCTCATCGTAGCCGCCAATTTTGAGAGGGCTATTTAGCCCCTCCCTTAAAGGGTTCTTACGAGTATCCTTTAAAGGAGCAGAAGACCAAATTCAGCAAGTTACTTAAAATTTCAAGCCAATTTAATTTTGAAAAATTTAAAACTTGGTCTGGCTCAACAAATTTACAGAAGACCGTTTACAGCAAAACTTAAACAATCTATTTCTCCGGTAAAGAAAAGGCGAAGGTTCGATTCCTTCACTCGGCAGATGTCGAGTTGGTGTAATGGTAGCACTTAAGATGATAAACAACGGTCTGGTAATTATCTTTGTAGATAAGTTATTAAGCTTACCTGTGAGTATGCGACCACAAAGGGTGAATGGGTAAATTCTAGATTTAAACCCAAAAAGGCACATCGCTACAGACCTTAAGCAAGTCTGGGTAGCTTATCTACAAAGGTAATTTAATGGAAGTGTAGCAGAATGGTGATGCGGCAGACTTTTAATCTGACAGGCGATGGGTTCGAATCCCTCCACTTCTACCAATATGGTTCAGTCGCAGATAAGGTAATGCAAGGGTCTCATAAGCCCTATGAATGTGGGTTCGATTCCCATCTGAACCTCCAAGCTGGTATAGTTAAGAAGGTTATAACACTCCCCTGATAAGGGAACATCGGTGGTTCGATTCCACCTACCAGTACCAATTTCAATAAAGTTGTTGACATTGAGATGTGACTACTTTATAGTAACCTTAGTTTTCGTTGCGTAGCGTCTATTTTGCAAATTTAAAATAAATGCAAACGACAATGTTTTTCTGGCAGTAGCTTGATAGGCTAAACACCAGTGAGGTCTTCCAATCCCTCATCAAAGAATTTGGCGTACTCGCCCACGGTATGATTAATAAGGTGGGCATCTTTAAGGGCTTTCTAAGAGAGTCTTTAAAGATAATTACGGGGCGTATCTCAGCGGTCTTCTAAACCGCCGTTAACCGAGTAAGTGGAGTATGCGGGTTCGAGTCCTGCCGCCTCGACCAATTTTGGAGAAATCATGAAAACTTGTATTAGGTGCAAACTTAGCAAGGATGAAAATGATTTCTACATGAAAGATGGTAGGAGAACTCATTCATACTGTAAAAAGTGTGTTAATGAGCAAACCATAGAAAGACAAAGAGCACTTAAACTCTTAGCTATTGAGTACAAAGGTGGGGTTTGTCATGATTGTGGTAAGAAGTATCATCCAGCAGTGTATGACTTCCATCATTTGAATCCTTCAGATAAAGATTTTAACATTGGTCATAGGAAAAGCCTTAAGTTCTCTCAAGAACTAAAAGATGAACTTGACAAATGTGTTTTGCTATGTTCAAATTGCCATAGGGTAAGACATGCAAAATATTAGTTAGCAGATTACTTAGACGACCTTAGCGGGTCTTCCTGTAGGGAGGTGGTCTGTATCTCATGTTTTCCAGAACATGTAAATAATCTGAGAAGGGGCTTTACAGTGTTGAGATAATACGGTAAGCTTCGAATTATAGTATGGGACGATGTTAAGACTCTAAGGCATGAGCAACGGCTTCCAACACCGTTTCAAAGGGGTTCAACTCCTCCGTCCCATGCCAAAGTCTTATTAGGGGTAGGTAGCGGCTAATGGTAGCCAAACTGTCTTGAAAACAGTTGCCACTGTAGAGATACGGTGAGGGTTCGACTCCTTTACTTACCGCCTAATAAGATTTAAAGCCAAGCTTCATTCGGATGTTGCTTTGGTATCCCTCGTGTATTGTCGTACACACTGATAAAACACCTAGTAGGTGTCACGGAGAAGAGATAATATCAAGCTCTCCAAAGGTTCTAGTCACCGGATTAAACAAGACTATGCAAAGACCTATTTAGGTCTTTTTAGAGGGCTTCTAAGGTTATTAGTCGCTTGTTGTGGAACCTTGTTGCTCAGGTTCTTAGAAGTTCTCTAAAAAGATTTAATGCACCTATAGCCCAACTGGTAGAGGCAGCAGACTTAGAATCTGCTCAGTGTGAGTTCGAATCTCTCTAGGTGTACCAAATTAATGCAGGTGTAGCAGAATGGTTATGCGGCTGACTCTTAATCAGTAAGACGATGGGTTCAATTCCCTCCACCTGTACCAAACATTGGGGATGTAGTTTACATGGTTAAAACATAAGTTTTGCAAACTTAAGTACAGGGTTCAATTCCCTGCTTCTCCACCAATTAGTGCATCCATAGTTTAAACGGGAAAATTACAGTCTTCCAAACTGAGGTTGAGGGTTCGATTCCCTCTGGATGCTCCAAACAATGCTGCTTTCGTATAATTGGCTATTACACATCCCTTGTAAGGATGGAAATGCAGGTTCGAGTCCTGTGAGCAGCACCAATTCAGAGGTCAAGTGAAAGACCGCTTTGAGTCAACTGAAGACCGTAACAAATACCACGGAGTTGAGTTAGCGGCACAACTTCAGACCTCTTTCATACTCGCTTAGTTTATATGGTAAAACATCACCCTTACAAGATGAAGAAAAAGGTTCAAGTCCTTTAGTGAGTACCATGTTCCAGTATCCCAATTGGCAGAGGATGCAAGCTCAAACCTTGTATTAGTGACGGTTCGAATCCGTCTTGGAACACCAATTTTGCAGGATTAGTTCAAATGGAAAGAGCAACAGTCTACGAAGCTGTTAATAGGGGTTCGAATCCCTTATCCTGCGCCAGATAAAAAGGTGATACTATGCAAACATTAACAGTAGTTGAACATGAAAACTGTGAGAGTATTGAGTTTGTCAGGGTCATTGGTGTTGAACACCACATTTTCTTAAAAGTGGGATACTTATGCGACCCCGCTAGAGTAGAAAGATTTATACGTGATTGTTTTGGTGGTAGACATCTGAAGAGTGTTATTTTTGAGACAGTTTTACCAGAAGGTTTAGAAACGAATAATAACATTTACCTCCTTACGAGGATTAGACAATGAGATACTTAAAGTATGCTTCATGGATTTTCTTAGCTTTGTTAGAGCCATTTGCAGCAATCTTAGCAGTTATCTTAGCACCTTTTGTAGTTCCATTCTACAGTGAGAAGAAAGGACACTTACCTTTCGGGTTCAGATGGATGGAGACATATGACAACCCAATTGATGGTGATGAAGGTCACGTTAAAAGATGGGCTAATATTAGATGGATTGGTAAACTAGGTGTCTACATGCAAAGAGTCGGATGGCTCTGGAGAAACAAAGCTTATAACTTCTCTTACCATGTATTAGGAAGAGATGTAAGAGATGTTACTAAGTGGAAAGGTAATATCAACGTAAGTTCTAACCCTGAAGATAATCAGACTGGTTATCTCCTAATGTGGAACAGTAATGCTTGGGGATTATTCGCTTTTATCCCATCAATTAAAGTCTTCGGTAAACAGTTTTACTGGAGAATTTATGTTGGATGGAAACTTAAAAGTGTTGTCCCAGAAGAAAGAGCATTCTCAAGGGAAAGAGTTATGTTGGCATTCTTTATTCATCCACTGAGAAAGTAAAGATTTAAAGGGGATTAGTTTACAAGGTTAAAACCTCGGTCTTTGAAATCGAAGAAGTTGGTTCAATTCCAACATCCCCCGCCAATGCTCCATTACTCCAATTGGCAGAGAGGCCAGACTTAAAATCTGTGTTATGTATCGGTTCGAATCCGATATGGAGTACCAAATTTAGCGGTATAGCATAACTGGCAATGCAGCAGTCTCTGAAGCTGTCCTATTAAGGTTCAAATCCTTATGCCGCTGCCACTTCTAAGGATTCTTACGAGAGTCCTTAAATGTGGCCTTATCATAAATGGTAATGACCCATGCTGTGAACATGGTCTATACGGGTTCAAATCCCGTAGGTCACCCCAATTTATAGTCCAAGTAGCTTATATGGTTAAAGCGCGTGTCTGAAAAACATGAGAAGAGGGTTCAAATCCCACTGGACTACCAATTTCAAAGGTGCTTAATGAAAGAGATGACAGAACAAGGTAAGGAGATTTTCAATCTCTTAAAAACCGGTAAAGGGTTTTCTAACCCCCTTATTACTGGTGCAGCAGTTCTCGGTGGAACCGTAGCTGCCTCTACATCACTTGTAAGCTCTATTAGCTCTGTATCAGACCCTACAGTAAAGGATAAGCTTGTTGCTGCTGGACTTACAACAGTTCTGCTTAACAGCTTTACCACGAGTCTGACAAGCACTACATCAACTACCAAAACACTAACAGATTACGGTCAAAAGTCCATTGATGAGTTTTCATCACGTATGCAGGTAGCAAAAGGTTACTCTAATGTTATGGGTGCAGCAGGTGAACAAGTTGGCTGTACACCATTTAGTGGTATTATGGGTGTTGCTACAGAGTATGGTCAAAAAACTATTGATACGATTAACAGTGCACTAGATAGTGTTAATGGTGTGTTAAGTGACTTACAAGATGCTATTGACAAAGGTCTTGATACTATTTCTGATTTAGCTGAGCAAGCTGTTAGTAAGATTAATGAAGGTATTTCAAAAATTACAGCTTATGCAGATGAAGTTGTGCAGATGATTGAAGAAGAAGCTGCTCTTATTGCAGAGTACCTTAAAACGAATATCAATGGGTTCTTAGCAGGTATCTTACCAGACTGGTTTGATGATGCTTGTAAAACTGGTGTAATTGACACTATTGCAACACCAGAAATGAAGAACGCATTACAGAAATAAATGGAAGATTAACCCTAAAAGGTAAGGGAGCAGTTTGCTAAACTGCCAGTAGCTGAGAAATCGGTGTACCAGTTCAAGTCTGGTATCTTCCTCCAATTTGAATCCGTGACAGAAACGGCTATGTGCCTGTCTGCAAAACAGGTTTATAAGGGTTCGAGTCCCTTCGGATTCTCCAAGTTATTTTACTCTCTCTCAATTAAAATAATAATAATGCCCTGCTATAAGTATTCTTCCTTTCGCTACCGAAGAGTATTTTTAGACAGGGCTTTTTTACAGAGTTATACTTTATAGGAAGACTTATACAGTATGTCTCTGACGTACATTGTGGTTTCTCCTTGACGGTCTCTGTGCCGTCTTTTTTAAGGGGAAACATGATTAACTATTTGGAGAAAACATAATGAGCGAGACCGTTTATAAAGAACTTTATGAAGCTAATAAAAAGCTAGAATTTATGCAGAATACTATCATGGCAATTGCAGACAGATTGTCTGTAGCAACAGGTATTGATATTAAAGAAGCATCTATGGATGCACTTCTTGATGCTGTTGATGCAAAGTTCGAAGTTAAGAAAGAAGAGACTGCTACAGACTCTGAATAATTCTATTTGCGGAGGTGCTTAATGGACTTAAATGCTGTTAAGCAGAAGCGAGTGGAAGATGTTAGGAAAGTCCTAGCTGGAGAGTTGGGGCTTTCTGATGAAGTAAAAGAAATTATTAAATCATTCGGTAAAGACCCCTCTAAATTCCTTCCAACTCAAATTCTGACTTTATTAAGATACACACCAGACCAAGTTCGCCTTATCTTTAAATTGATGACTGATAAGAATTATGTAGCCCCTCAGCCGGGTTCTCAAGAGGTCTTTTTAAATACTAATGCTGACTTGGTTCTCTATGGTGGTGCTGCGGGTGCTGGTAAGACTGCTGCATTGTTAATGGACTCTTTAAGGTTTATTGATGACCCTAATTATAATGCTGTATATTTCCGTCGAAATACAACACAGCTACAAGGTGGTTTGTGGCCTGCTGCAAAGAAACTATTTGGTAAGTTTGGTGGGGTTCCTCACGAGCAGAAGATGACTATCACATTCCCTTCTGGGGCAACTATCAAGTTTACCTATCTAGAGCTTGAAAAGCACGCTGAAGGTCATCAGGGTATTGAGTATTCAGCTATTTACTTTGACGAAGGTACTCACTTCTCTGCTTCACAGATTTCATACCTACAGACTCGTCTACGTTCTGGGGCTGAAGGTGATTCATACATGAAGATTTCTATGAACCCAGACAGAGACCACTTTATTTACGATTGGGTAGAACCATTCTTAGATGAAGAAGGTTACCCAGACCCTGAAAAGTGTGGTCGTATTCGTTGGTATGTAATGAATGATGGTGTTATGGTTTCTGATTGGGAGAGAGACAAGATTCTTGAAATGTTTCCTCTTGAGATTCCTCAAACATATACATTCATCTCTGGTACGATTGATGATAACCCAATTCTTGACTTCTTAGAACCTAAATATCGTGGTAAGTTGGAAAACAACACCCCTGTAAACGTTGCAAGACTTCGTTTCGGTAACTGGAAGGCTCGTGCAGAAGGTTCAAACTATTGGCAAAGACAATGGTGTGAAATTGTTGATTCACTCCCAGAAGATGTATTCGATGTCAGAGCATGGGACTTAGCAGCAACTTTACCATCTGAGATTAACCCTAACCCAGACTGGACAGCAGGTGTTAAGATGGGTAAATCTAAAAAAGACGGTTGCTATTATATCATTGATGTAGTAAGATTTAGAGATAGACCCTCTGGAGTCGAAACACAAATTAATTTGACTGCTGAAAGTGACGGTAAGCGAACTGGTATTTTTATCCCTCAAGACCCAGGCGCTGCTGGTAAATCCTACGCAACATCCCTCATCAGGAAACTTGCCGAGAAAGGTTATCGAGCAAGAGCTAAACCAACAAATAAAGACAAAGTTACCCGATTTGCGGGGTTTTCTGCTGCTTCTGAAGCTGGACTTGTAAAAGTCTTGAGAGGTAGTTGGAACGAAGCTTACTTTCAAGAACTTGAAGGTTTTTGTGGTGATGGTAAAACTAAAGATGACCAAGTGGATGCTACCAGTGATGCTTTCAACAGTCTTAACGAAGTTAAATTATTCAAGCCACCATCAATGGGTGCTCACACAGACTTAGTGAGAGGAAACCCATATGAGGGGCTTAGACGTTGATAGCTAGGTGAGAAGAATGGCAGATATTACAGAAACACAAGAAAGCTTACCACCATTTAGAATGGGTGAAGTAGGTTCTTTGGGTCTGAAGGTTAAGAATGGAAGAATCTATGAAGAACCTCGTCAGGCACTAAGGTTCCCTGAAAGTATTAAAACTTTCCAATTAATGATGCGTGACCCTGCTGTAGCAGCATCTGTAAATATTATTAAGATGTTTGTCAGAAAAGTCAACTGGAGATTCGTACCTCCAAAGGGAAAAGAGCAAGACCCTAAAATGCTTGAAAGAGCAGACTTCTTTAATTCTTTAATGGATGACATGGAGCATGATTGGGCAGATTTTATTAATTCTGTAATGTCATTCTGCACTTATGGGTTCTGTGTTAACGAGAAAGTTTATAAGAAGCGTCAGGGTAAAAAAGGAAAGTACCAGTCTAAATTTGATGATGGTCTAATTGGATGGGCTAAATTACCAATCAGAAACCAATCAACACTTGATAAGTGGTATTTTGACGAAGACTTTAGAAAAGTTACAGGTGTTAGGCAGAATCTGAGAAATGTTTCACATATTGCTGGAGCAATTAATCTCGGAGAAAGACCACTAACAAGAAAACTTCCACGAGCTAAATTCATGCTGTTCAAGTATGACGATGAATATGGAAATCCAGAAGGTCGTTCACCATTACTTAATGCTTATGTACCGTGGAAGTATAAAGTACAGATTGAAGAGTATGAAGCTGTTGGTGTTTCAAGAGACTTGGTAGGTATGCCAAAGATTGGTTTACCACCAGATTATCTGGATGAAAATGCAGAACCTGAAAAGAAAGCTTTCGTACAATACTGCAAAACTGTTGTCAACGATATGATTGCTAATGACAGAGCAGGTTTAATCTGGCCTAGATATATCGACCCAGATACTAAAGAGGATATTTTCGAGTTCTCATTAGTTTCTAGACAGGGTGCTAAAGCATACGATACAGGTTCTATTATTGACAGATACTCCAAGCAGATTATGATGGCATTTATGTCAGATGTTCTTGCTATGGGTCAGTCAAAATACGGTTCATTCTCTCTTGCAGATTCTAAGACAAGCTTATTAGCGATGTCAGTAGATATTCTGCTGAAGCAAATTAAGAACGTAATTAACCGTGACTTAGTTGCACAGACTTATGCTCTTAATATGTGGGATGATGAAGAACATGTACAAATCACATATGATGATATCGAAACTCCAGACCTTGAAGCAATTGGTTCTTATATTCAGAAGACTGTTGCAGTAGGTGCTTTGGAAGTTGACAAAGAACTATCTAACAAGCTTAGAGAGCATATTGGTCTTCCTCCTGCTGATGAGTCTCAGCCAGTATCTGAAAAGCTTTCTCCAAATAGCCAAAGCCGTTCAGGAGATGGTTATAAGACCGCTGGAGAAGGTACTGCAAAGACACCTTCAGCGAAAGACCCAAGCACAGCAAATAAGGCAAATAAATAATGGCTGAAGTTATCTCTATTTCAAATGCTACACGAGTGCATTCGTATAGAGGTGTTCTTATTATCACTGACAAATTATCTGTAGAGGTTGGCTCAAGGGTCAGCCTTTCAGGTTATGTAAGTGATGGTGAAACCTCTGACGTTTTCACTATTTGCAGGTTACTTGATGCTCCAATGAGTGGGAAACCGTTTATTTCAGGAAATTGTAGTGAAATTGTTAAAATTCCATTTGACAGTTCATGCCTTTTGGGTGTAAAGTTATATAACTGCGAGAATAAACGTATCAATGTTAATAGCATTGAAGCCGCTTTCATTACCCTCGACACTGCATTTCAATCTCCAATGACAGTTAATAAAGAAACAAACAGACTTGAATACATTTTTTCACAAAATGATTACAAAGTACTTGTCAAAGGTAAAGTATATGATATGATTGTAAATGTGGTAGATGAATCTGGTAACCATTCAACAGTCCTTAAACAAAAAGTAAGGTTTAATTAATGGGAACATTAACTATTGATGGTAAGAATAAAATCCTCGCCACGCTAACCCCAACGACTATTATTTTACACAATGTAGACCCAACGGCAGACCCTACAGCAAATAAGGTTACTCAGCCAGTGGCTATTTATTTTTCTGAACCGGATAACGGCTTAATTGCCTCAGAAGACACAGTTAATATTACTGTTCCAGCTTCTGCAACGGTCTCACACTATAGCTTGTGGGATGCTAACGATAAATGCGTGGCAACTGGTGCTCTTAGCAAACCTCAATTCTTTGCTGAAGAAGGTATTTATGTTATCTCTTCAGTCTCTGTAGATTTAAACAAATAGGGTGAGTAAAAATGAGTTCGAATATCTTCAGACTTGCTGATAGATTATTCAACCAACCTTTACTAGCCACTGAATCATTAGCTCACTCAGCAGCAACTTATGTGAATAACAGATTGCTGGGTGATGTCCAAGCAGCAGTAAACTTTGATAAACCCAAAGGTGACGCAAGAAGTCTTTTAAAAGTAAAAGATGACATTGCTATTATCCCTATTATGGGTGGTTTAACTCATCGTATGACGTTCATTGATGCAATGTGTACAGGTGGATTAAGCTCTTATGAGGGTTTACGTAGAGGCTTTGACGAAGCTTTAGCAGATGAGTCAATCAAGACTATTGTTCTGCATATTGATTCTGGTGGTGGTGAAGCTTCAGGTTGCTTTGAATTAGCACGTCACATCATGGCTTCAAGAGGCCAAAAGAAAATTATTGCTTATGTAGATGAGTTCGCTTGTTCCGCTGCATATGCTCTTGCATCTTCTGCTGAAGAAATTATTGCATCACCAGATGCAGATGTTGGTTCTATTGGTGTAATCATGGTTCATCAGGAATTAACTAAGGCATTTGAAAAGAATGGCGTAACAATTAACGTCATCAAAGCTGGTGAGTTTAAAGGTATGGGTTCACCATTCCAAGCACTTTCAGAAGAAAGCAAAGAAAGACTTCAAAAGAGAATTAATGATACCTACGCAACCTTTACAGGTTTTGTAGCTGAAGCTCGTAATATCTCTGAAGAAGCTGTAAAGAATACTGAGGCGAATGTTTATTCTGCTCAGGAAGCTCTTGAACTTGGTTTAATTAACTCAATCATGTCTCAAGATGATTTCTTAAATTACTTACAAGGTTCTGAAGAGGCTCCTGTAAGTTTAAACGTTAACAATTCAGGTGAAGAAATGACTGAACAAGAAAAGCAAGAACTAGAAGCTTTGCGTCTTCAGGTTGCTCAAATGAAAGCTAAAGAACAGGAAGCTGCTTTGTCAGATTTGACTAATAAGATTTCTGCTTCTGCTGAAGCTTTTGGATTTGATGCAAAAGAAGCTGCAACGACTATTTTAGGTGCTGGTCTTGATAACCCTCTGAGTGTTCTGTTTATGAATGCTATGGAAGGTGCTAACCAGAAACTTAATGAAACTATCGCGTCCCATGCTTCTGCAATGGAAGAAAAAGAATCAGAAATTACCAAGCTGAAAGAAACTGCTGGTGCTGTTCTTGAACATTCCAACGCTATGGAAGAAGTGGGTAATGACGGCGAAGCTGATTTAGTTGAAGAAGAAAAAGAACCAGCTAAGAATGCTTCCGAAGACACCGCTGAACAACGCAAACTGGCTCTCCAGAATGCTCTAAAATCTCTTATCAAATAAGGAACACAATAATGGCATATCAAGGTTTTACTAAGTTAGGTAAAAGAGAACCTCTGAATGATATCATTCTTTGGGAACAGGTTACCCCAACAGGCCACTCTCGTAAAGAGTACACCCCACAGGCATCTACAGAATATCGTGTAGGTGAAGTTCTGAAAGCAGATGGTACTAAAGTTGCAGCAGGGGAAGAAGCTCAGGCTGATTCTGTATGTATCGTTAACTTTTATGCAGACCTGCAACTGTCTTACCACGGTCAGTTGAAAGTTGTTGGTATTTACCGTGACGCAGAACTGAAAGACATGCTGACTCTTGAGTCTGGTGTTAATGCCGAGAGCGTCAAGACAGCTCTGGCTGCTAAAGGTATTGATTTCGTACCAACTGGCCTGTAATAACAATAATAAGACATTCTGGAGAATTTTACAATGTTGACTAATTCTGAAAAAAGCAGATTTTTCCTTGCTGACCTGACTGGTGAAGTCCAGTCTATCCCAAATACTTATGGGTATATTTCCAACTTAGGTCTGTTCCGTTCAGCACCAATCACCCAAACTACTTTCCTTATGGACTTGACTGATTGGGATGTTAGCTTGCTTGATGCGGTAGACCGTGATAGCCGTAAAGCAGAGACTAGCGCACCTGAGCGTGTTCGTCAAATCAGCTTCCCAATGATGTACTTCAAAGAAGTTGAAAGCATTACTCCTGATGAAATTCAGGGTGTACGTCAGCCAGGCACTGCAAACGAACTGACTACTGAAGCTGTAGTACGTGCTAAGAAGCTGATGAAGATTCGTACCAAGTTCGATATTACTCGTGAGTTCCTGTTTATGCAAGCTCTGAAGGGTAAAGTTGTTGATGCTCGTGGTACTCTGTATGCTGACCTGTACAAGCAGTTCGACGTTGAGAAGAAGACTGTTTACTTCGACCTTGACAACCCTAATGCTGACATCGACGCTTCTATTGAAGAACTGCGTATGCACATGGAAGACGAAGCTAAGACTGGCACTGTAATCAACGGTGAAGAAATTCACGTAGTTGTTGACCGTGTATTCTTCAGCAAGCTGACTAAACACCCTAAGATTCGTGATGCCTATCTTGCACAGCAGACCCCACTGGCTTGGCAACAGATTACTGGTTCTCTGAGAACTGGTGGTACTGACGGCGTTCAGGCTCACATGAACACTTTCTACTACGGTGGTGTTAAGTTTGTCCAGTACAACGGTAAGTTCAAAGACAAGCGTGGTAAGGTTCATACTCTGGTGAGCATTGATGGTGCTGGTGCAGAGGTTGGTGTAGGACACGCTTTCCCTAACGTTTCTATGCTGGGTGAAGCAAACAACATCTTCGAAGTGGCTTATGGCCCATGCCCTAAGATGGGTTACGCAAATACACTTGGTCAGGAACTGTATGTATTCGAATACGAAAAAGACCGTGATGAAGGTATTGACTTCGAAGCTCACTCTTACATGCTGCCATACTGTACTCGTCCTCAGTTGCTGGTAGACGTTCGTTCTGACGCTAAAGACGAATAATATTCTTAAGGAGGGTTATGAATGTGTTATACAGGCGACCCAGCCAATAACCCTCTTGATAGAGTAAGAATCCTCTGCACAGACACCAATAATGATGAAATTCTTATTGAACAGTCTGTGCTAGAGTGGTTCTATCTAGAATCTGGAAAGGATGAAAAGAAAGCAGCCATCAAAGCTCTTAAATATTTACTCTTTCAAGTAGCCAAGATGGGAGATGAGAAGGTTGGTGGTGTTTATTTACGTAACTCTTCCAGATTCAAATCTCTGAAAGCTGTTTATGATGACCTTGTTAAAAGCTCTGTTTCAGGACTACCCTATGCAGGTGGTATTAACCAGTGCGATATTGATATGCGTCGTCAGAATCCTTGCTCTGTCAAGAAATACACAGAATATGGTGATGCTGCCAGATACGAAGGCAGAGATTACTGCAACCGTGTTAATGGCGTATTTATTATCGAGCGAGATGAATAATGGTTAAAAGGGTTATTCACCCCGCTAGAGCAAAATTAGTCGGGGCTATGAAGAACTTGCAAACGGCTAATGCTCAAGTTGGGTATTTTCAAGAACAAGGTCAACATAGCTCTGGTTTTTCTTATCCTGCTTTAATGTATTTGCAAGAAGTTATTGGGGTTCCCTCAGCTTCTGGTAAAGTATATCGTAGGTTGTTTGAAATCACTATGATGCTAAACAGACAGACCTTGTTAGAGCAGACTAAGAAGAATCTATATAAGCAACTTAGCAGTCTCAACACAGACCCTTCAAATACCCTAGAAGCATTTGCAAAGAATGCTCAAAAGGCAATTAAAAGAGGTTTTGGTAATTCTGCTATCCTCCCTCCTAACGCACCTTCCACAGTCAAGAAAAAAGGCTTTAATGCACCTCTTGTTGAGACAGGTGACTTAAGGGATAACCTTGCTTATAAAATTTCTACTAAGAAGGGTATTAAGAAATGAGACTCTTAAACAGACACAGCTTTGTAGTAAAGCGTAAAGTCTCTGAAGACGGTTATTACAATGATGATGGTGATTGGGTAGCTTCACAAGATATTGTAGAGGTTAACTGCAAAGGTAATATCCAGCCATATATCAAAGGTTCTGTAAAGAACGGTACACAGATTGCTTTACCGGAAGGTATCAGGCTTACCGATACAAGAATCCTGTATACTACATATAAACTTAGAACTTCAGATGATGTAGAGTGGAATGAGTCTGACATTGTTATGATTGATGGTCATGAGTATGAAGTATTTATGACTATGGATTGGTCACAGCAATTAGCCCATACGTCCCATTATGAATATATCATTATTAGAAGGGATAAAATGAATGCAGTTAGAAACAGCAGAACTTGAAAAAGGTCTAGTTAGAACCTTAGTGGATGTTATTGGTCACAGACTAGCTCGTGATAAAAATAATAGACCAAATGTAATTAGAGCTTACCCTTCTGATAACTCAAATGACAAAGGTTTAAAACCTGACCAGCCATTTATTACCGTATATTGTCAAGATGCTGCAACACCTTATGGTTGGGTTCTTGATAAGTTTGTTGAGGATGATGTAGTTTGCTACAGAATTGCTTTTCAGATTCCAGTATTAATTACGGTAAATGGTAAAGGTGCTCACAGTATTATGCTTGAGCTTAAACAACGATTAGAGATGAGTTCAGTCAGAGATTTAATTCTTGAAGAGACAGGAGCTACAGTTTTAGACACTGGAGCTATCCCGAATGACTATACCTATCTCAATACAGATTTCGAAAATTCTGCGCCTCTTGTTGTAACTCTTGTAAAAAATTCAGTCCTGAAAGATGAACGTGGGGGAATTATTGAACGTGTCATTGTTGATGGTGAATTAGTTTACGAAGAAGGACAAGAGCCACCAGAATATACTATCCATCTAGATGTAGACTCCAAAGGGGTAAAATAAATGTGGAATCCAATTGTTAATGTAGATATTACATTGAACACCGCAGGAACTACAAGAGAAGGTTTTGGGCTACCACTATTTTTAGCTTCAACAGATAACTTTGAAGAAAGAGTCCGTGGTTACACTTCCTTAACTGAAGTTGCTGAAGATTTCGATGAAAACTCTGCTGCATATAAGGCTGCTAAACAACTTTGGAGTCAGACTCCTAAAGTAACTCAGCTTTATATTGGTAGACGTGCTATGCAGTACACTGTATCAATTCCTGATGAGGTTACTGAGAGCACCGACTATTCTTTAACTGTAGCTGTGAGCGGTGGAGTTTCTCAGCCATTCCAGTACACTTCACAGTCAGAAGATACTGCTGAGAAGGTGCTACAGCAGCTTAAAACTCAGATTGAAGCAGAGCCTTCTGTAAAAGACCTTGTTACCGTCAATGTAACTGGTGCTGGTGGTTCAGCAACAATGGTAATCACCAAAGCGGGTGACAATGACTTCGTGAAGGTTACCACTACAGCACAAACAGTGTCAATTGCAAGTACAACTGCTGACACAGCATCGACTGCTCTGGCAGCTATTGAGGCTTATTCAACTGACTGGTATTTCATTGCAGCAGAAGATAGAACTCAACAGTTTGTCTTAGCAATGGCTTCTGAGATTCAAGCTCGTAAGAAGATTTTCTTTACAGCTAACTCTGATGTAACAGCCCTACAAGGTACAGAATTATCCAGTGCAAATGATGTTCCAGCACAACTTGCTAAGAATAAGTACACTCATACAGTTTGCTTGTGGCATCACACAGCAGCAGAAGATTATCCAGAAATGGCATACATTGCTTATGGTGCTCCTTATGATGCAGGTTCAATTGCTTGGGGTAACGCACAGTTAACTGGTGTAGCTGCTTCTCTACAGCCATCTAATCAGAGACCTCTGACAAGTATTCAGAAGTCAGCTTTAGATGCACGTCACTGTAACTTTATTGACCTTGATGGTGGTGTTCCAGTGGTTCGTAGAGGGATTACTTCTGGTGGGGAATGGATTGATATCATCCGTGGTGTTGACTGGTTAGAATCAGACCTGAAAACTTCTCTGAGAGACTTGCTAATTAACCAGAAGGGTGGTAAGATTACTTATGATGATACTGGTATTACCCGTATTCGTCAAGTCATTGAAACCTCTCTGCAAAGAGCAGTCAACAGAAACTTCCTGTCATCTTACACAGTTAATGTTCCTAAAGCCTCTCAAGTTGCTTTGGCAGACAAGAAAGCTCGTATCCTGAAAGACGTTACCTTCTCAGGTATCTTAGCAGGGGCTATCTTGGATGTTGACTTGAAAGGTACAGTGGCTTACGAATAATAGAGGTAAATTGGAATGGCTATGTATCAGCAATATTCCCCTAAAGACGTTGTGTGTAGCTGGAATGGTATTGCCATTGAAGGCTTTGCCCCAGACTCATTCTTACGTCTACAGAGAACATCACCACTTGTGACACCAGTTGTAGGTGCAGGTGGTCAAGTTGCTCTGACAAGAAATGCAGACAAGACAGGTACTATTGAGATTGAGCTAATGCAGACTTCTCTCTCTAACCAGATGCTTTCTGCAATTCAAGCTAAACAAGACAATATGGAACTTGAAGAAGATATCTCTTCTAACTTCGTAATCTACGACCCATCAGGCTCTGTTCTGGCAACTGGTATTAATGCTTGGTTGCAGGAATTACCACAGATTGAACTTGGTCGTGACCAGAACTCTAAGACTTGGATTTTTGGTTGTGAGAAGCTAGACTACACTTCTACAATTCCAGCGTCAAGTGTTTAATAAATCCTATAAGGGGGAGACTTTAAAAGGTCTTCCCCTTTTTTGTTTCTTTTAAAAATATTAAGGAATCACAATGAAAACAGAATCTAGAGTAATTAATGGTAAGAAAGTAAATATCGTTCTGCTTGGGGCAAGAGATGGTATTAAGATGTCTATGAAGTTGGGTAAAATTGTTGTTCCAACCTTTGCACAGATGCTGTCAAGTCTGACTGATAAAGACAAGAAAGAAGCTCCAATGGTTCCATTTAAAGAACTTGTTGAAGCTTGTTTTGACAGAATTGAAGAAATTAACCTTGAAGAAATGGCTACCTTACTATTTCAAGGGGCGACTGTTGATGACTTCCCACTAAATATTGATACCTACTTCCAAGCAAACTACGGTGAATTTATTGATTACTTAGCATTTGCGCTGGAGGCAAACTTCGGAAGTTTTTTCGAAGCAAGCATTTTCAAAAGCCTAACTTCTCAGTAAACATGGGTAACACTCTACAGACACCACTGACTGATGCTGCTGTAGAGGCAACCTATGAAGAAGCAGACGAGATGAAATTTGTGCTTGCTATTTATGGTATGGAAGGGTGTAAAGAAACACTTGACCAACTCTTTGCTATGACATTCTCTGATTTATTATCATTGAGACAATTTCTTGAGATTCAGAGGTCGTATAAAGAGGAAATTGCTTACAACGAACTTAGAAGAGCAGGAAAAATGTAATGGCACAATATACAGTTGATAGCTTCATTGTAGAACTTGGTTTCAGTGAAAAGGTTGTTAAGGGCTTGCAAAGAGTTGAGAAGATGTCTATGCAAGCTGCTCAACGTATTGAGAGAAATATTAATAAAGCCTTTGATGTGAAACCTAATAAAAGTTCTCAGGAAGCACTTAATAGAATTGTAAAAAATGCTCAGTCTGCTTCGGGCAGAATCAATAAAGCACTCAACAGTTCCTTGAACCTTGATTCACAAGGTGTTAAATCTCTTAAGAGACTTGAAACTCAAGCAAAAAAGACTGCAAAAGGTATTAACAAGTCTTTAAAAGATGCTATGAAGGTTGACGGTAAAGTTACTATCAAGACAGGTAGAGGAAGAGGTGGACAGAACATCCCTCCTGTTGGTGGTGGAGCACCCAGAGGTCCGAGAGTAGATGTTGCTCAGAGACAAATGGAAAGAATGTTTAATAATAACTTCTATTCAGGGCTAACCCGTAGACTGGAAACAATCGGTGGTCAAGGTAACCAAATGGCAGCCTCTTTCAGAGGGAGCTTGCAAAATATCTACAACAGATATAAAGGTACTGGTAAAGTTGGTGAGTATGAGATGGAAGTTAAAAAGCTCATCGACGTAACCAAACGTTGGGTTATTGCAGAAAATGCTAGACTAAAATCAGTTAAAGAATCAGCTTGGCTACAGGATAGAGCTAACGCATCATTACGTCAATTAGTTGGTGGTTTTGTTTCAGCTTACGCTTTACTGGAACTATCACAGAAGACTATTGAGGCTGGTGTAAAAAGACAGTCTGCACAGTTAGCCTCTACAGCTATCTTTGGAGCAGATACCCAGCAAGCCAGAATGTTCGCTGCATCATTCGCACATCAGATTGGTCAGAACTACACAGATACTATGAAGCAGTACTCAAACTTTGCTGCTGGTGCTCAACCAACACTTGGTTTTCAGGGTACTCAAGAGTTCTATAAGAATGCTGCAATGTTTGCCCGTATCAGGGGTGCTACTGATGAAGACTTGAAAGGTATCATGGTTGCATTCCAGCAGATGGCATCAAAGGGTAAAGTTCAGGCTGAAGAACTTCGTGGGCAGTTAGGTGACCGTTTAGCAGGTGCTGTACAGCTATTCGCTGATGCCATTGGGAAGACTCCACAAGAACTTGATAAGATGATGCAAGACGGTAAACTTCTTGCTCAAGACGTTCTGCCTAAAGTATCTGAAAGAATGGCTGAGCTTGTCAAGCAAGCAGGTGGTATGAATGCCGTATCTAAGCAGACCGCTACGTCAATGGGTCAAGCTAAGGCAATGTGGGATAACACACTTGTAGCATTGTTTAACAACTCTAGTGAAGGTATTTCACAGTTATCTAACTCTGTTGCAATGTTCTTACAAGGTTCATTGGGTAGTACACAGGCTTTGGGTGTTGTGATTGGGAACCTATTAAAAGGTGCTAGTAATCTGCTTGACTTCGTTACAGACTTCATGTACAGAACATCTGCATTATACTACTATGCAAGAGCTTGGTATAAAGACCTTGACAACAGTCAGCAGAAACTAATCAAAAGTGCTGGTGAATTTCTGGGAACAGTTGTGACGATTGGTGGTGCAGTTGCTGTAGTATCAAAATCAGTTAAGCTCCTAAGTGGTTTAGTTGGTGGTGGTATCTTTGGTAAAATCTTACAAAGACTTGGTGTTAGTGTAGCAGGTACAGCAGCAGCAGGAGAAGCAGCCGCAGCGGCAGGTGGAGTTACAGCAACGAGAATGGCACTTGGTACTGTTGGTTCTGCACTAATGCTAAGAGGTTCTACAGACCCAAATGCTGCTAAAAACTACAGTGAAGTCACACTTCCAAAACCATTTGAAAATGCTGTTGCAAATATCACTAATCCAAAAAGACCAATGTTCTTTGATGAGAATGGTCAGCTTCAGTTTGCACAGTACACTCAAGACATGGAGGGTAACAGAAAGTTAATTGACAATGGCCTATCTAATTGGGAAATTATCATGGATAAACTATCAACATCTATTGATAATTTTGCTAATAAGTTTAACCAGACACCAATGATGATGACACCTTCTGGTTTACCTATGCAGACTAAACAAACCCTGAATGTTACTTTCAATCTTGATGGTAAACAAATTGCTACTAAGATGGTGGATATTACTGACAAGAATCAAGAAGACATTCTTCTAAGTTCAAGCTATCCAGAGGAAGAATAATGTTATGGGATTCTAATATGCAAATCAAATATAGTGGCAAAGATGGCATCTATTTCCACTTAAGAGATAATGTAGATGCCTTCTTAACTTTATCAGCAACTGAAAACATGGAATTTGACAGCCCTATGCAGGTAACTACACAGAACATGCAATCAGGGCAAACCGTCACAGATAATGTTCAAAGAGCACCCAGAACAATCACTATTAGTGGTGTCGTTGTAGTTGGCTATGAAGGAAGCTTATTATTAACTCGTCAGGGTCAATTAGTAGAGAACTTCATCGACACTCTTGAAAGCTGGCGTGACCAGAAACAGATTATCTCAGTCATCTGTAAAGACGGAATCAAGATTGATGATTCCATTATCACGAGCTTTAAAGCCTCTAAAGATGTTGGTATTTCAAATGGTCTAAGAATCCAGCTAACTTTTCAGGAAATTAACTTTAAAGCTATTGTAGGTCAGACTGATATTTCAGCAGCTACTGGCAAAACTGCTACCACGAATGACGGTGGTGCTACTTCTAAGAAGAACACTGGTAACACTACAACAAGTTTAGGTAATGGTAAACTAAATTGTCAGTTATTATTTGACCTAGATGCTAATGGGGTAAGGGAGCTTACTAGTGCTGAAGATAATGCTCTTGCAAAATGCTCAATGTCTGCAAAGACAAGAAAAGGCGTTACCACATTTAGTGAAGAGGCAGAAAGAAATGCTGGAGCAGCCTTAAATAACACTGCTGGAACTGGAAAAGCACTTCAGAAGCACTCAGTGAATCCGAATAAGAAGGGGACTTATTAATGTCACAATATATTCCTGTTCCTGATACAGAATGGTCTACACAAACTGTAACTCTGGATGGTACTGTCTTTGTAATTGAGTTAAAGTATAAAGAGAGGCTTGACAGATGGTTCTTGACGCTATCTGATGTTGATGGTAATGTATTATTATCTGAAAAGAAATGCCTTGCAGACCAGTCAATCACAGGACGCTATGTAATTCCTTCATTAGCTGGAGAGCTTTTTGTTGAACGAATGTATGGTACTGATTTACAACCTACCAGAAATAACTTCGGAAGAGAAAAGGCATTTGAGCTTAATTATTACACTCAAGAAGATATGAGATTAATGGAGAATTTATAATGTCTGTAAAAGATAGCACTGCTGGGGCTTCTTTTAGGTGCTATCAATTGGCTGTAGGTAGTGAAACTACAGCCTTTAATGATAAACCTACAAGCCATGCTAAAGATTCTATGCAAATGGATTATTTCGACAACTTGCAATTCACTTGCAATGTGTCTTATACATCTCAGAAAAATAAAGTAACCTCCGATGATACCACTTTTGAAATCTACAACCTCAATAAAGAGATGAGAGCTAAATTTAAAACAGTTGGTGCAACAGTTATGCTCAGAGCAGGTTACACCACTGGCTTTAAAAGAGATGCAAATGGTGACCTTATTATTGAGTATGATAACCTCCCATTAATTTATCTAGGCACTATTGAGTATGCTTATACGTATAAGCGTGGTGTTGATATGATTACGAAGGTTATCTGTTCCAATGATAAAATGGAAAGAACCACGATTAAGACATCAATTTCTTATAAAGCAGGGACAACACGTAAAAGTGTGATTAGAGATTTAGTCAGTAGACTAGGCTTCTCACTTATTGATGAAGACCTTTCAAGTATTGATGGTTACACTTACAAGAATGGTTTTAGTGTTTGGGGGAGTGTTGCAGAGGCACTTACAAAGGTTTGTGAAGAAAGTAGTCTACGTTGGTATACATTTAATAAGCAAATCCGAGTAGTCCCTTTTAATGCTAAGGCTAGACAACTTTCTTGGGAAATTTACCCATATAACGTTATTGACTCTTTGCAAGGTTACTACAGAAGAACTAGAAAGGTTCTGAAAAAAGAGAATAAGACAGTTATTAAAGTTAAAACTGGAGTTCGTTGCAAAATCCATTTAGATGGGAGAATTAAGATGGGTGATAACGTCACTATTAGAGAAAGTGAAGATTTTGAAGGTCAGTATCGAGTAAAAGGTCTTTCTCATAATCTTGACTTTACTGGTGGTGCTTGGACAACTGAACTAGATTTAGAGAAGGTGGAGTAATGAAGTCACCAGTTACTAGAATGTCTGGGTATGTTTCAGAATGTCTTGATGAATTTAGAAAAGAACTGTATACTGGGTTACCAGCTATTATCCAGTCTTTTGATTCAAAGACTCAAACAGCCACTGTTAAGCCACTTTACTCTATTAACGGTTTGCCTATGCCAGAGATTACTGGTGTGCCTGTTCAATTCCCAAGTGGTGGTGGAGCATCTTTAACATTCCCCGTAAAAACTAATGACAGATGCTGGTTAGCTTTCTCAATGTTACCTTTAGATGACTTCGTTGTCAATGACAAGAATGTTCAGATGGAAACAAACATGAGAAGGACGCACGATATTTCAGACTGTGTAGCTTTCGTAGGCATCTGCACAAGAACACAGAATTTTAAACCAGACCCAACAGCAGTTAGACTTCATTTCGGTGACTCTGTGTTAAGAGTTACAGATGATGGTAATTTCTACTTTGAAGGTGATGTGCACATTTCTAAAAACCTATATGTAACAGAAGAAGTGCATGGTTCAGATTTTATCAGCGATACAACTGGTGTGAGCTTTAATGAACACACACACCACTATTACTGGACAGACCCTGCTGGTGAGGCTGATACTACAGAGGCACAATAATGAAAACAGACTTTGCATTAAATCTAGGTGGCGACTATGTTGCCACTTTAGGTTCAGATTCAGTGTATGTGGCTCATGGTGATTTAAAGATTACTGGTAACCAAATTAGAATTATCCCAGAAGATGATAAAGCTACTCAGGTTGCTCAAAGACTTCATATCAGATGCCTTTTAAGGGCTGGTGAAGTCTTCTTTAACACATCTGCTGGATTCCCTTATTTACAACTTGCCAAATTTAAACAGAAAACTTCTATCTTTGATAATTATATGAAAGCCTACCTTGTTGAAACAAGAGATGTATCCAACATCTATAACTATTCTTCTTCAATGGACAACGCTCAAAGAAAAGTGACTGTTAATTTTGATGCAACTACTACAACAGATATTTTAACAGACATTACGCAAGAGGTTAATATCTAATGGCAGGACTAACTACAACAGGATTACAAACTCTAAGATATCAGGAGATTTTTGATAATATCAAATCAAGACTTCTTAGAGATATTTCACCAAACCTTGACGTCTCTGAAGACAGTCAATTAGGTCTCTTCCTAGCTTCAATTGCAAGGTCTTTAGCAGATACTCATGAGATTCTATCAGAAATCTACGATGGGGGTACAATTGATAAGGCTGAAGGCTTTAACCTTGATGATATTACAGCTTTAAATGCGGTATACAGATACGTTGCTCAGGCAACAAGAGGTCAAGTTGAGTTTACTGGAACTACTGGTGCTACCATTCCTTCAACAACAAGATTAAGAAGTACTGCCGGAAACATCTTTTATCCAGTTAATAACATTACTCTTACTCCATCATATTGTGTTGAAGCTACCCTTGAAGTTAACTCTTTACGAACTGATGCAGATTATGTTATTATTATTGATAACGTCATTTTCTCATATAAACCAACCTCATTAGATACAATCACCACGCTGCTAACAAAATTAGCAGAAGCTATTAATGGTGGTATTGTAGCAAAAGCAGAAGTCATTAATGATGGAGCCGCATTAAGAGTCTATAAAGATGAAGGTGATATCATTGCAAGAACAAACCCTATGGTTGTCACTGCAACAACGTTTCTGACCTTTACAAAGATTACAACTATTTCAGATGTAGTAGCTGAAGAGGTTGGTGCTACCCCTGCTTTGGCTGGTACGCTTATTGAGATTGAGACAACTGTTGATGGTCTTGACAGTATTTATAACAGGTATGACTTAACAACTGGTAGAAACGAAGAAACTGACACAGAACTTAGACAGAGATATTTAGAATCCTTAGCAGTTACTGGTGTAGGGACTTTGGATGCAATTGTAGCTGCTGTTAAAAGAGTTCAAGGTGTCTCAGATGCTTCAGGTGTTGAGAATGATACTGAAGAGACAAACTCAGAAGGTCTTCCACCAAAATCTTTTAAGATTGTTGTAGTTGGTGGTCAAAATGATAATGTTGCTCAAGCAATCTGGGATACAAAACCTGCTGGTATCAGGGCTTATGGCTCAATTTTTGGTACAGCCTATGATTTAGGTGGTCTGGCACATAATATCTATTTTAGCAGACCAACACCAAAATACGCATTTGTTAAGGTGTCTTACTCATTATATGACGAAGAAAGTTTGACAATCCCTGAAGAAGATATCAGAGATAGTATTGTGCAAGGTATTAACGCCTACGGAAGAACTCTTAAGGTTGGTAATGATGTTATCCCTAACAGAATTTATGGGTACATCTATGACGTAATCAAAGGTATTGAGATTAATGAGGTGAAAGTAGCATTATCAAACAGCCAATCAGTTCCACCTAGTGACGGACAATATACTACAGCAAGAATTACTGTTGACGGTGACCAATATACTGTTTGGGAAAGTAGCCAGTATACCATCACTAAGGAGTAATAATGTTTGAAAAGATTGATAGTGTTTATTATAAAACACTTGATGAAAGGACTGTAACACAGTTTAAAGATAAATTTATCTATACAAGTATCTTGAAAGCAATCACTGATGAGCTACAAACACTAGAGGATGTTTGCTGGCAGATGCACACAGAGAGAAATATCAGGACGTCAGTAGGTCAACAACTTGATAATATTGGCTCACTGATTAAAGTTCCTAGACCTTTAGGTGCTGATGATGAAACATACAGAGCTATGCTTTATATCCAAATCTTCCTAAGACGTTCTGATACTACTCCAACATTCTTGCAAAAAGCAATTATGACATTGTATGGTGCAACTTTCTCTCAGATTTTTGAGCATATTACTCCTAAGACTGGTGGTATCGTTATCCGTATTAATACTAGAAAAAGCGTTCTTGATGCTGCATATACACTGTCAAAGATTTCTGCAACAACCACTGGTTCCGCTGTTATCTTAAGAGATGTTACTTTAAATGGGACTGCTTGGACACCTGTAGAGGTTGCTGATTCATCACTTGCTATTGTTGATGATAAAGAGAACTGGTTTGTAACTGATGCTAACAGAGGTCTGGTCACAAATAACACTGGTGGCTCTCTGGAGTCCAACCTAGTAGGGAGTCTTGCAGATGCTGGTGTTATTGATGGTTACTTTAAGGTTGACAGAACAGCAAACTCACAGAGCGATGATTATATGACTGTAGATAGGTCTAATAAGAGTGGTTATTTCATCGTTGGTAAAGAAGCTATTGCAGGTGGTGCATACGGAATCATGGCTGAGGTTGCACAAATTGTCAAAGGCAGAAAAGATAAATCACAACAAGAAGGAAATTCTTAATGGCAGTTCTAAATTGGTCTACAAACGAAGTAGATACTGATGGTAATCAGTTAAAAGTTTTACCACCACCGGAAGTTCAAGAGACAGGTCTTTTAAAGGGTGAGCCTATGGGTAGGCAGTGGTTCAACTATATTATCAACTACCTGCTGAATAAAGTAAATGGCACTGTTGGTGAAGTTCGTTCATATGCAACTGAGCAACCAGATTTAGTGGCTAATGGCTGGAACCTCATTAAGTCTGAGACAGGGACTGCATCAACAAGTACAAGAAACCTTTACACATATGAATATGTAGGAGCTTAATAATGGCAGTAGGTGAAATTCAAATTAGTGCCTTGCCACAAGCGGCCTTACCAATTGATTTGAGTGATATCTTCCACCTTAAGCAAGGTGTTGAGGATAAAAGATGTACGCTTGAGCAGTTGTTAGCACCTCACGCATCTCTGAGGAATAATCCTCATGGTGTAACTAAATCACAAGTGGGTCTTGATAATGTTATTAACTCTCTTCAATTAGTTGCAGCTAATAACTTGTCAGACATTGTGAATGTTGCTGAGGCAAGAGCAAATCTACAAATTATGTCGTCAGAGGAAGTGAATAACTTAATTCAGCAACATATTGACGACAAAAGTAACCCACACAATACAACGAAAGCACAGGTTGGTTTAAGTAATGTTCAGAACTGGACAACATCTAATCTGTACAATGAAGATGCTGATAAGTATGCTACAGCGAGAGCAGTGAATAACTTATACAAAGCTATCCAAGCATCATATCCAGTGGGGACTATTCATCTGTCTGTTAACTCTGCTAACCCATCCACTTACTTGCTTTGTGGTGGCACTTGGGAGTTAGTTTCTAAAGGTAGGGCACTAGTTGGTTATGATACAGATTCTAGACCTGTTGGTTCAATGTTTGGTTCTCAGACTGTAGCATTAACAAATAATAATTTACCAGCACATACTCACTCTATCTACCTAACAGGTGGTGGTCATACACACTCTGCAAGTGTATCTATCTCTAGTTTTGATTATGGTTCAAAAAGCACATCAACTTTTGATTACGGTACAAAAACGACTAATAGTGCTGGTGCTCACACTCACACGTTTAGTGGCACAACAAGTAATGCTGGTAACCACAACCATAGAGTTCCTATGAGGGGTAATGATAGGGGTGGCACAAATGCTATTACTGCATCTGCTGATGCTGGTGTTGGTAATGCTATGTATACTGATTTAGCTGGTGCTCACACCCATAGCTTCTCAGGTACAACTGCATCATCTGGTGCTCATAGTCATACTGTCGCAATTGGTGCTCACAGCCACACTGTTAATATTGGTTCGCACAGTCATACAGGCACTGTTACTGTTTCTAGCTCTGAGCATACACACTCAGGGACAACTGGTTCTGTTGGTGGTGGTCAAGCATTCAGTGTTGAGCAGCCATCTTTTGTAGTGTATGTGTGGCAGAGAACAGCTTAATTTCTTTACAGGGGCTTTATAGCCCCTTTTAAGAGGAAAACTTATAATGGCAGATTACAAATTGAGTCAATTAAACTCAATCGACACAATTCGTTCAGAAGACCTATTGCACATCAGAGTTAAGAAAAGACCTGAAATGTTGGGTGATGAAGACCGTAGAATGACCTATCAAGACTTCTTAGCTTCCTTCAAACTAGAAAGGTTTGTTCAGATTGCTGGAAGCACTATGACTGGGGATTTAGGTATTGTCAAGTTACTTTACGGTGGAAAGTCTGTATTTGACCCTACAGGCTCTTCTGAGATTACTATTGGGGATATTTTAAAGACTTTTAAAATTAACGCAAATGGTCTTAAACTAACTATTGCAGATGCTTCAAGGTCAGCAACTGTTTATCATACTCTGAATAAGCCAAGTCCTAATGAGCTTGGTATGAGGACTAATGAAGAGAATGATGCAAGATACGCAAGACTTGCTATCACAAACACATTCTCTGCACAACAGGTTATCAACTCTGATGGTGAAGCTCTTGCGTTAAAAGCAAAAACTGCATCGTCATTATTTATTAGAGGGAAGGCTGTTGATGGAACCAGCAAGTGGTATATCGGTAATGGTGATGCCAGTGATATCTTAAACCTGTATAACTACAAGACAGGTAAAGGGCTTAACATTGGTTCAGTATTTGAAATGAATGCAACTTTAGCAATCACTGGTCAAGTTCAACCTTCAGATTTCTCTAACTTAGATGCTAGATATTTCACTCAGACAGTTGCTAATCAGAGATTTGCACAGTTAGCTGCTAATAATAATTTCACGGGCACTAACACGTTTAGTAGAAATCTAACTATCATTAGTGACAGTGCTGCTTTAAGGTTGAAAAATGCAACAGCTAGCTCACTATTCATTCAGGGTGTTGACTCTCAGAACACTAACAGGTGGTATGTAGGGAACGGGGATAACACAGCCTCTGTGCTGCTACACAACTATGTACACGGTTCAAATATCAGACTTGATAATGGCTATATCTCAGTCAACCAGAACTTCAGAATCACTGGTCAAGTTCAACCTTCGGATTGGACTAATATTGATTCTAGATATATTCCGGCAGCCACATTAAGTACAATTGCAAGAACCAATGCTGCTAACACATTCTCTGCACAACAGGTTATCAACTCTGATGGTGAAGCTCTTGCGTTAAAAGCAAAAACTGCATCGTCATTATTTATTAGAGGGAAGGCTGTTGATGGAACCAGCAAGTGGTATATCGGTAATGGTGATGCCAGTGATATCTTAAACCTGTATAACTACAAGACAGGTAAAGGGCTTAACATTGGTTCAGTATTTGAAATGAATGCAACTTTAGCAATCACTGGTCAAGTTCAACCTTCAGATTTCTCTAACTTAGATGCTAGATATTTTACTCAAAGTGCTAGTGATAGCAGATACCTGAGAATCAGAAGCACCAGTTTTAATTTAGGAAACGGTGAAAAGTGGGCTAAAATCGCTACTGTTGTAATGCCACAATCAACATCTACAGCAGTTATTGAGGTTTTTGGAGGTGCTGGTTTTAATGCGAATAACCCATACCAATCAGGCAAGTGTGAAATTGTTTTACGAACATCAAATAATAATCCAAAGGATTTAAATGCTGTAGCTTGGAGAACAGCAGATAATGCCCTCATCACGGATATTGGTTACGTTAACACTTCTGGTGACACTTATGATATTTACTGTAAGGTTGGAGGCTACCAAAATTCTACGGTATCTAGGGTTCAATCTTCTAGTAATGCAAGTGTACAGTTGTTTGAAGTCCCACAGACATTTGATGATGCTCCACAAGGTATTGTGAAGGGTACAATTGCAAAATACTACACAAGTTTGCAAAAACCAACCCCTTCAGATATTGGTGCATACACTAAAGCAGAAACTGACCAGAAGATTGCAGAAGCAATTAGTGACTCTACAGACCTGAATAAAATCTATCCAGTAGGTATTGTAACGTGGTTTAACAGTAATGTTAACCCTAATACAGCACTTCCTGGGTTAACTTGGACGTACCTGAATAATGGTGTTGGTAGAACTATTAGAATTGCAGCAGCAAACGGTTCAGATGTTGCTACAACTGGTGGTTCAGACTCTGTAACGTTATCTGTTGGTAACTTACCTTCACATACACACAGTTTCTCTGCTACCACTTCATCATTTGATTATGGTACTAAGACTTCTAGCACAACTGGTAACCATAACCACAACAGAGGTACTATGGAGATTACTGGTTCATTTGGTTACTTCAGGAGTGACACTAGCAGCTTCTACACAGCAAGTGGTGCATTCCACCTCGGTAGTCAGGCAGGTTCTAAAGGGTATACTGGTAATCACTTTACTAATGGTATCCCTGTCAACTTCAACGCATCAAGAAACTGGTCTGGTGTAACGAATACAACAGGTAACCACAGCCACACTGTTGGTATTGGTGCTCACAGCCACACAGTTAGTGGTAACACTGGTGGTACTGGTTCTGGTTCAGCATTCAGTGTTACTAACCAGTTCTATAAGTTAATGGCTTGGGTAAGAACTGCTTAATCCCTTGTTGACTGATTGTTAAGATGGTGTTAATATTCTTTATAGGTATTCTCACCATCTTGGCTGATGAGGTGATTAAATGCCTACAATCCTAGCAATTCTTCTAAAAAATCTAGGTAGCTTCTTCTGGAAACTCATTTTATCCCTTCTAAGTGAATACATGATTGAGAAAGTGTTCTTTAAGCTTGCAAGATACCTTGCGAGTAAAACAGATACACCTATTGATGATGAGTTCGTAGATAACTTAGAAAAAGCTTTTAAGGGGGAGAAATAAATGAAGTGGCTAGAGGAAGCTTTTAAAAATAATATTGGTGCAATTGTAGTTGGTATTTTTAGTGTTATTGGGATGTATACCACTATGCAAGTCTCAAGTGGTAAGCAGGAAGTGTCTGTCACAACAAAGTTACAGCAGCTAGATAATTATTCCAAAAGTAACTATTCAGCTATTCGTGATTTACAGTCTGACATGAGATTGATTCAGCTAGGGATGGAGAACCAGAAAGTTCAGTTAGAGAATGTTAAGGGTGAAAACGCAAAACTTACCAAAACCCTTGATAAATTCTCTGACAGTGTGAACAATCTGGCTCAATCAGTATCAGCCTTGCAAGCTATTACTGAAAAGAACACAAAGAATACTGAAAAATAAAATTTAAGGCTCCCGTAAAAAGGAGCCTTTTTTGTTTTTACTTACCTACTGACAGAGGTGCTTCAATCTTTCCTGCATGTTGGTAGTTGTAAATGCCACCAATAAAATCACTTGCAGTAAGGTGTTTTAGGTCACTTAGTGTGTTAAGTGGTACACCAATCTCAAAAGTAGGTGCATGGAACTCTTCATTGTTCATCAGTTCATAAACCTGCTTCATATGGTTCTGATAAATCTGGGTATCCCCAAAGACACCTATCAAGTACCGTGGAGTGTATCCAGTCATCTTACAAAGAACTTCTAAGATGAAACCATAAGACGCAATATTAAACGGAAGTCCTAAAAAGGTGTCTACTGAACGTTGATACCACTGTAAGTCAACTTCACCCTCATTAGTGATATAAATCTGAAACAGAACATGACAAGGTGCTAAAGCCATTGAGTTTGCTGCAATATCTGCTGCATTCCAAGCATTAACAAGCATGTAACGGTCTGTGATATCACCCTTCATCTTCGTTACTAAGGTCTCTAGCTGGTCTACAACACAACCATTATGACCTTCAAAGTTTCTCCACTGAACCCCATAGATTCTCCCACCTGCATCTTCTAACCAATCTTGTTCAGAAGAATAATTAGAACTTAACCAGCGTTTAAAATCATCTGACCAGATAGTCCAGCGTTCTCCGTCATTTTCATCCCAAGTACGGTAACGAAGTTCACCCAGCTTATTCTCACCATTCAGGAACCATAAAGCCTCCCCAATAACTTGCCGTGTAAACACCTGTTTAGATGTTAAGAGCGGGAAACCAGTCCTCATATCAAAACGAAACTGAGGTGGAGCAAAAGCAGAGATAACATCTCCAGTTCGTGTAGTACGCAGTTCACCAACGGATAAAACATGGTTCAGGATATTTTTGTAACTTGTATCTGCTTGTGACATATCAAAAGTGTCCTTTTACTTGTGGAACATAAATTTCAAAAGTTGCTTTACCATCCTCTGATGGTTTTGACTGTACCTTTGTAAACACACGGTTATCATACAGCTTCTCAAAGAAGTTTTCAAAAGGTAAATGCACAGTGGCCTCTTCAGTAACTTTATGGAAAACAGTATGGAACACCACACTAGCATACGGTAAAGCATTGACAAGGATACCTGCACCACCAATTACAAAGACATCTTCATCAATAGAGCTATCAAGATACTTCAAAAATGCTCCAAATGACTCTTTACTGGCTTTAGCATACATTACATCATCTTTGCCAAAGTCTATGCCTAAGTATGGTACAGAATTTGTTAAGATGAGGTTTGCACGTTCTGGTAAAGGTTTACTACCCAGAGTCTTAAAAGTCTCATTACCCATGACTACTAAGTTATTTTTAGTGAGTCTCTTAAACTCTTGCATGTCCTGTTTATGTCGAGGCCACGGCATACCAGTCGGTGTACCAAATTCACCGTTTTCACCACTTGCAAATATTAGCTTAATCATTTTGTAAACCCTTTCTTAATGAACCAGTTGATAACATTCTTCACAGCTTTATTGCTATGGTAGATTAAGTGTGGTGTAGGTTGGTATGAACCATAAGCCCAGAAAGCAATGATTTCATTACACTCTGTACACCTTGTACTCTCTTCAGCGATATGACCGTTGACTATTTCACTTACCTCGCCTTGCAAGTCTGTACACCCACAATGTGGACATCGGATAGGTGTTCCGTCAGGCTCATAGCAGTGTTCAATTTTCATTTATTTAACCTCAAAAACTGGTTCAAGAACCAATATAAAGTCTACACAGTCATCTTCTTCATCCAGAATACCATCAAAGTTCTTAGGAACGAAGTCGAAGAGGCTCATCACAAAACAGTCAGAAGTAACCCTGATAGTTCCTCCAATGTTCTCTACAGTCAACACTGTACGACTTTCTTTTACCTCCCTCAGAAGATTACTCACAAAGTCATCTAAGAAGTACTTCATCAGCGACTTGAAACCTTTAGGGTAATCTGTACCAGAGTATGTTTCAATCTGAGGGACAAGCTTAACATTTATGCTAGTCTTTGTTAAGAATGCACTAGAGAACATACTGTCAGGTAGTTTACAAACAATCTTTCCAGTACCTTCATGTTCAATCTCAACAAAACCAGCTTCATCGCCACATGTAACTATTTTAAAAGATGCTTCATTCTCACCCTGTGAAGCCATAAACTTTTTAAGCATCACTTTAAGGAAGTCTGCATGAGCATCTTGTAAGTAGATATCAATCATGGTTAATCACCTATTAAGGGAACAAACACTTAATGTCATCGTTTTTGAAAACGAAACTTGTATAGTTGTGACCGTCAACATCCAGCCAAACAGCCTGAACATCTACACCATCAAGATTATGGTAAAGCTCTTTGATGAAGTGGTCTTTTACAATCTGACTGCTAGTGGTTTCCAGCTTAATGTTCGAGATTGCTGAACCTACAGCCATGTAGCCCATGACACGTTTCTTCTCAGTGTGCTTAATCTTACCATCTTTGTAAGCCATAATGAGATTGGAAAGAATTTTTACACCGTAGTACTTTTCAAGGTGAGTAGGTGCACCATAAAAGCCTAATGCGAAGTTTTCAGAGTGGATAATGTTTTCACGTTTCATATTAATCTGCCAACCTTAAATTGAAATTAACACCAAATTTTTCACACACTTCCAACATATACTCAAGAGAGACATTCCCAGTGAGGTGGATTATGTTGGATACACGAGCTTGAGAGATACCACAAATTTTAGCGACTTGTTCTTGAGAAAGACCTCTGGATTTAATCTCTCTCTTAAAACGATGTGCAACGAAGTCTCTCATTTCGTCTACATCCATTGGACAAATATAACTCTCCATTTCAGCCTCTCTATCAGCCTCCCAATCATCTTGTGGAGCATAAGGGTCAAAAACCTCATTCATCTTTCTTCTTCCGTTTACGTGAAGTGTCAATCAATGAATCTATGTTTGTAGCCCTAACCTTTTCACGTTTATCATTAAGATAATCATCAAGAACCTTTTCAATCTGTGAATCATCTTGACAGATAACTGTAAAGACTGTAAAGCCGTCTGTATCGTCAATTATCTTACCATAACCGCTTCTGGGATGTAACTTTTTAAGAGCCATATCAAATACCTGTGCAGCTTCTGTTTTCTAAGAAATACTCAACACCATACATAGCTTTTTGCATCAAATCTTCTTTAAACTGGATACGGTGGTTGAGCATCGCCTGTACATCAATATCATCATGGTGCTTCTCTTTAATGTTTGCAGATTGCAGGAAATACTCTGCAAGAACACGATACTGATAGTCAGTTACCTTATCAGTCATCTCTGTTAAAGACTCTTCAGAGATTGGTTTAAGTAACTCACCATTAGTCAAAGCAACACCTTTAACAATCTGGCAAGTGTCTTTTGGAACACCTGATAAGTCCACATTTGGAAGTTCTGTTGCATTGACTGGTAAGTTCATTACCATAACCATTGCAGCGGCTAATAAAATCTTTTTCATAATGACCTCAAAGTTATATTAAATTTTGTATTACATTGAGTATAAAAATAAGCTATAACACCTGACTTGTCAACAGATTTTATAGCTTATTTGGCAGATTTTTTATAAGGCTACTGCCATCCTTCCATACATCACCTTACCTTACCTCACCTGACCTGACCTGACCCTACCTAACATTACCGTGCCACACCTCACTTAAAAACCCTCTTAAAAGACTCTTAAGTGATGTAATCGAATTTTAATGTAGCTCCGATTAACTACCCATACCTTACTCCGCCTCACCTTACCTAACCGTACCGTACCATACCTGACATAACCGTGCCTTACCTTATTAAAAGACCCTCTTTAAAGACCTTTTAAAAAGGAGCCTCCGAAGAGGCTACCTAGTCAACTTAGAAAGGTTTTCTGCGTTGCTTGTTAATGTTAGCTTTCATAGCAGCTAAATGGTTTTGCTGTTCAATCAGTCGTGAACGTTCTTGATGGCTAAGTGCCATAGTGTTCACATTCTCAATTGCTTGAGTGGCTTGCTTTAAAGCTCGACCAATCTTACCAGACATTTTGCGTTTTGCAATAGTTGCTTGATGTTTAGGCTCAACCACACGATAACCAACACCCATTGAAGCAACCAGATAAATCTTCTCTTCTTTAAGAAGCTTCTCAATAAATTTCTCAAGTCGGTTTAGACGTGTAAGCGCATAAGCCTTCATTTCATCTTCGTACTTAACAATGTCACCTTGATAAGTTGGCTTCACAATACCTAAGAAGGTATCCATCTCAGAGTGTGATACAGTGTCACCGTAACTAAACTTTGCTGCTAATGCTTTTGTATTCATAATTAAACGTTACCTTCTGAAATAACTTCTACAGAAAAACGACCAAAGCGTGGACGCCAATCACCTACACCGCAAAGGTTACCAGCATTTTCCAGAACCATCAAGAGTTCTTCTTTGGTAATTTGCTCTTCATCGAACATCAAACCGAACTCTACAGACCAGTCACGGAAGATTGGACGGTAGCTCATAACTCGTGCTGTACCAATCTTAACAGACTTAGCATAGATAAAGTCTGGGTTCTTAGCAAGTTCTTGTGGGTTTGCTGGACAGTTCTTGATAGTCATTGGGAAGACTACATCTGTCAGCATAATAGCTCGGTCAATTACCTTACCAAGTTTGTTGAGTTTTGCACCAGACTTGATACAAGCCTCAATCATCTCACCGTTCATAACAAAACCTAGCTGCTCATCGTAGTAACAAGAGGTTACCAGTTGGCTTTCTGCTAAGAGCGCATAGTCTTCGTCAGTCTTTTTACGTTTACTGGACAGAGACTTGTGATATTTAGTCAGAGGGTTTAATGGGTCTGACAGTGTATCGTTATGGCTCAGGAAAGGACGAGTACCAGTGATTTTGACATTTAACAGTTTCATAGCATTTAGCTCCACACTTTAGTTGATTGTTAAGTTGTTTGTAAAGAACCCTCAACAGAAGACTCTTTAGAAACTTGGTAGATTTTTAACGTGGCTACTACCATCCACCCATACCTCACCTCACTTAACCTCACCCTACCACACCAGACATCACCTTACCATACAGCACCTTATTAAAAGACCCTCTTAAAGACCTTTTAAAAAGGTAAGTCTCATTTTAATGTAGCTGAGACTAACTACCCGCACTTTACCGCACCGGACCTTACCGGACCGCACATCACCGCACTAAACCAGACATCACATTACCTGACCACACCAAACCAAACATCACATTACTTAAAAACCCTCTTAGAAGACTCTTAAGTGATGTTGGTGAGTACCCGTTGGTTTATGCTGCTCAGTATACTCACCAAATTTTCTATGTCAACAACTTTATATAAAAGTCCTGATAACTATATGCGTTACAAAACAGAAGATTGTGAACAAGACACCCATTGCAAAGGATGTGTTCAAAAGCTTACTTGTGATGTAAGACAACACAAAGATAACTAATGCAAACAGAATGATTGTACTTAACATAGTTTATTCATAATCCCTAATAACTAGCCCGACAGGGAACTGTAAAGAGCCCTTACGAGTCATCTTCTGGAACTGAACCGTTAAAGGCTTCCCGATAAACTCATCAGGATGCTCAGCAAGATACTGTTTCTTCTCATGAGTAGTCTTCCATGAGACATCTACAAAGACATTAGGAAGAGTCTCTACAACGAACTTGCCATGACCACGTTTATCAGTCTTGACACCAGTCACTTTAAACTCTTCAGTGTGCATCTTCTTGTGCTTAATCAAGAAGTACGAACGGTGACAACACTCATAGAAGGAGTCTTCAGAGATTGAACGGTACATTGCACCTTCAAACTTAGCTTCAACCCACTTATCATGAGCTTCATCAAACTCTTCCCAAGAGTTAACACGACGAGACTTAACAGGGACAACTTTACAGCCGTCTCTGAAGTCATTCAATGGTGAAGTCTCAATAATATCTCTACGCTCAGGCCACGTCTTAGCACTGTCACAGATATCATACCAGTAGAACTGGAGTAGATGTCGGTCTGGATTGTCAGCATTCTTAATCATAGACACAATATCTTCTAAGTCCCAACCATGAGCATAAATCTCACCATCAAAGTCTTCGACTTGTGGATGTAATTTAAGCAACAAAAGCAAATCTGGGATTAGTTCTACTGGGACGTTGTAAACAGTATTCTCACGAGAATAAGCCGTGAAGCTAACTGAATCAGCATCTCTTGAAATTCTACAACGAACACCATCAAGTTTTGGTTGAGCATCAGCAGGGAACTTCAGATACTTTGCATGACTAACCTTTGCAGCATCATGAGCAAGCTGTACACCTACCTTCTCAGTATTCTGTGCAGACTCTTTTGTGTAAGCATAACCTTTGCGGTCAACTTGCTTTTTATACTTAGCAGCAACTTCAAAGAGAGCTTGCTGTTCAGCGTTACGCTCATTCTTTTTACCGATGTTTTTAGGTTCTGCTGTATACTCTTCAAACATCATCTTGCCATTTTCTTTACCGTAGGTTGTAATAACTTTGTTACCTATAGCACCGCATGACCAGATGTTGAAGGAACCGTCTTTATTTTGTTTGTACAGTGTTGTCATTTTTCACCTCTGAGTGATACCAAGTGTCACAAGCATTACATGCGTAAAGCTCTAAGTCATTTTTATCTGGTTTATGGAAACAGTTTGCTCCGCAGTGGCAACGAAATGGCTTTCCACCAACTGTAAGGATGAAGGATTGAACCTTTCCATCAGGAGTTCGTACAGTATTTTTATGCTTATCTTCTTTGTTCATTTATCTCTTGCCTTTGTCAGATTTCATATATGACATGTTACTACGCCTTTTAATGAAATGCACAACGCATTTTGGTGTATCTTTTGCATCTTTGATGTGCAACCTTTCGAAACTGCGCACTGTGAAGGTTGCATCTGTCATTGTTTGCTTAGGTTTCATTTTCTCTTACCACCAATCTCTACGTCGATAACTTGAACATCACCAGCAACATCAAACTTATGAATGATACTTTCCACAGTGTAAGTCCAACCCTCAATGCGAACCAATTCACCTTCTCGTGGGACGATTGGGTTACGTTGAGCTACGGTTGTAGTGGAGTGAACAACATCATAACAATAGATATAGTTTACTAGGGCTTCCATCGTGAAAACCTCACTCAATAACCGTAGTATGTGATTGACCATTTTTGCCATAGCTATAAGATGTTGTTGTTTGAGAGTTTGGGCATCTGACAACAACAATATCTCTGCTTATAGCATCACCATTGAGTTTGTAGATTTTGCAGTCTTGCATCTCTGGAGGGAGGCTGTAAGAAGCATCTTTGTTTTCATAAGATGGGTTGCAGCCAGCCAGAAAAATTACTCCAAGTGCAACCATTGCTTTCACACAACTCTTAACCTTATTGTTCACGATAGTCTACCTCTCTGTATGTTTTTAAATAGTGAGTGATGAGTTCTGGTAAGTCACTACGTTTAACGTTTGAACGAAGAAGTGTCCAGTCAAAACCTTTACCAACCCTTCCCCAGAGACTGTACATTTTCTTCATAGCAACTCCAGAATATCAACACGTTCACCTTTGAGTACTCCAGTACGGTCTTTTGCAATCTTACCGTCAACGATAAGGATGTGTGTAGACCTTAAAGCGTCGTTGTTAAAGGTTTTTACGAACTTGCTAGGCATGACTACAATGGACATCTCCTGAATTAAATCTGGAGTGTAGCAGTTATCATGAAGTTGCTGAATAACGTCTGCAAGTGTCATTTTTGATGTCTCCAATATTCAATATCTACAAGTTCTTGTGCAATGCTTTTAAGGCTACTTTTAAGGAAAACTTTCTCACCACCAGACAGGGAAGTGTTATCAATGAGTCTATTCATTCTCTCAAACAACTTCTGCTTACGGTTCTTGATAGTTTCCTTTGAAGCACCTTTCATCATTGCTGCATGGGTTCTTCCACGATGGCTCATAAGCCCTCCTATATAAGATATTGTATATGGTACTCTTCCATGAGCACCTTGTCAACTTAGTTTTGCAAATTCTCCGTGGAGTTTAATAGCAGCTTCACAGTAAGCTTTATGGGCTTCTTCTGGTGTGTCAAACATACCAAGATGATAGTTTTTACCTTGTAAACGTATCATTGCTCGAAACCTTTTACTTATCTTCTGTACACCTTTTGGCAACCCAGATGGGGACTCTCTTGACCGATTGCAAGAGTTTTGTGAAGCTGTACAAACCCTTAAATTCAAGTACCTATTGCCCCAACCGTCCCCATTCTTATGGTCAACCTGTAAGGTTTTATCAGGTAGATATCCATCCATATACAAGATAACTAAACGATTTGCTTGGTAACCCCTTCCATCAATCAGCAACTGAACTGACTTGTGTCCATCAGTATTTGTTCTGTAGTTTCCAGCCCTCTTACCTCCAAATCTAGAGTTAAAGTTTGCATTACCTTCTCTAAACTTCCAAGTAAAGACCCCTGTTTCGGGGTCGTAGTCCAATAGCTCCTTAAGACGAATTTCTGTAATCATTTCAACACCATCAATGTACTTCCAACCAGCTCTTACCAACCTTACCTGTGCCAGTTACAAGCGTCTCACTCTTCAAACCTAAATTCTTAGATGCCTGACCATACATCCAGTCAGTTATGGCTTTAACTTCTTGAGTCATACTTTCTGGGCATTCCCAACTGTTTTCATCGTGGTATGCCAGCAAAAGCCTAGCACCAATTGCTGGTTTTCGTCCATTTAATTTTGTCAATCCTTCTTCACATGCTCTTCTACAAGCAAGGTTAATTGCCTCATTTTGAATCTGAGCCTCTGAACCCATGAGCAAATAATTCAATAACTTATGTGGAGATTTACACCACAACCAAGCTCCAGCAACCTTTACAAAACCCCCTTTAGAGATTGCAGCAGTCTTACCAAACACCTCTTCAAGTGCCTTTTTAGTTGCTTTGTAGTCAGCTTCCAAGTCATCTAGTAGCTTCTTAATTTTAGGCAAACGAATAAAGTAAGTTTGTTTAGTCAGTGCACCTTCCTGAGTAGTTGCAGCTTTAATCGTCTTAGCAAACTTCTCATCCCCTGCACCGAACAGCAGTGCATAGATACCATTCTTAGCTTTCTTACGACCTTTACTAATCTCATGAAGAAGATTCTCATCCTGAGTAGCTCGACAAGTCAAGATGTCCTGCTCATCATTCAAGCTAAAGTAAATACTGTTCAGTGTATGTGCATCAGTCCCTGAATAGACAACGTACAGGTCATTCTCAGAGTCATAGCGAAGGTACTTATCAATCTCTGGGTTGAGGTACTCATCAAAATGTTTGCAGTAATAGCGTCCATCTTCTTGACGAATAAACTCAATCTCTTCTTTACCTTGCGTTACCGCTTTGGTGAACTCTTTATCACCCATAAAGTTACAAAGAAGAACTAGCTGGGCTGAGTTCATATCTACAGAGACAACGTTAGTACCTTCCTCGCAAATCCACACTGCCCTCATTGGTTCCCCATAGACAGCAGCACCAGACGGTACGTTTACAATACCATATTGTGTCATACGTCCAGTTGAAGTACCAAACACCATTGCGCCAGCACTAAGGCGACCATCAGGACGAATCTGGTTCAACCAACCTTTTTCATCATCCTTTGAGTTCTCAATAGTTCTGCGTCTGTGCATCAAAGTATAGTACTTAGCAATCTTCTGTCCAAGCTCACCTTCAATCGTATCATAAGATGATTCCGTAAGTTTTGGTGAAGTACGGATTAAGCAAGGTTCAAGCAAATCTGTGTACTTCTTCACAGACCAGTTATGCTCGATGTACTGGACGCCTTCATGCTCGACATAACTCAATCCACACCGTTCTACCATCTCCTGCCACTTAGGATGTTTTGTAATCATCTTTTTATTGTCTTTGAAACGACAAACTTTGACAGGGCGACCGTCTGAGTCTTTCTTGTAGTTCCAGTCATCTGGAATCCAACCAACTGATTTCAAGTAGTCTTTTACAACTGCTACCTGAGTCATACGAGAAACTTCAAACTCAATTGGTGTATATGGTGCATCAATCAATCCTGTGTAGCGACTTGACTCAAGTTCAAAGTGGTTAACAACGTGGCTGTTATAGTACTTCACAGTTTTGACTGTTTTTACTGGCTTCCAGTCTTTGCATTTCTTACCAATCTTTGCATTCAACTCATTGCAAATTGCACGAGCATCCTTCATTGCTACAAAGCCTTCCTTGTACTCTTCACCAGTTACAGAGTTGGTTGGTGTATAGCAATTTCTCTTTTCAATGTTAAAAATCTTTGTAGTTGGCTTACCAAATGGTTTGATTTCATAAGTCTGCATCTCACCGTTACGTACCTGCTGACGATACTTTGTTTTAGGGTACTTGGTAATTCTCTTCAGTCCATCTGCATGACCGAATGTTTCAACATACTCATTCCAAGCTTTTGCAAACTCTTCTCCAGTGACTTTACCTTTGGTCTTAATAGTTGGAGGTAGATGTGGTTCAACCTCTGAAGCAAGTTCATTAGTCAATTTGTCAAGCTCCTTTACATGGAACTCCATAAGCTCTTTATCAGCTTTCCAACCATTGATAGCCTGTTGACTCATCCAGAAAGATGTTTCTTTAGCTCGCATGTAGGTTTCATAAGTGTCTATACCACACTTCTTAAGCTTGAGAAACTCGTTATCAAGTGCCCGTTTAGTTTTGGCGTTAATACGGATATCTTCTACAACACGAGTGAAGATTTCTGCATTCCACACACCCCAATGTTCAATCTCTGGCTTACGAACACCAACACGAGCACCCCATGCAGCCAAACCATGAGCACCTTTATAACCCTTTGGAGTTGGTCTATCCATCCACTGAACACGAGACTGGATAAGAGAGTCCTGAAAGAAATTACTCCACGGCTTACATTTTGGGTTATCAAAGTTCCATAAATCCGGTGCAATGTGATTGAAAACCCACCAGTCATAACCGAGACCATTATGGATACAAAGTCGTTTTGCCTTCAACGCAAACTCAATACCTTCACGTAATCCACCCTTGATGTACTTAGTGTACTTGTGACCGAGAATAGGCTCATCAGTAAAGACCCATACTGGTGGTTCTTCGTCGTCAGATTTGTAGTCTGCGAAAGCCATTACGTGAACTTTAGTGAACTCAAGGAGTAAACCATCAGTTTCTGTATCACCAACTAAATGTAAGTTTTTAAAATCTACGTTTTCCATTTTTACTCCCTCTAAAATCATTAACCTCATACATTACTGCAAAAAATTATAAAAAGCAAGTTGACAATGTACTTGACAAGGTGTTAATCTTTGCGAAGTGGGTTTTTACTTAAAAGGTTACTTAACAGTTTAACTATACAGATACTTTAAAGCTCTTAAAAGATTATTTAATAGCTTTTAAAAAGCTTTAAAGTATAACGTATAGAATACGTTAAGATAAAAGATTAAAACTTAATAGTTACTTAAAAGAGGCTTACATGCAGAAAATGTTTGTTCACCCAGACATAGCTGACTTTGTTAGAGCTTTGCAGAAGTTGGAAGAACTTGACATTGCTGCTCAACGGGAATATGCTCACCATCACAGGAGAATGGTTGATATACAACATGAAATAGAGTTATCAGAAGACTATGAAGATGACTTAAAATGCTCTGTGTTCGAGCACATGAAAGATGTTGCTATAGCTAGACGTAAAGCTAAAGATACAGTTGCTTTACTAGATTCTCTTAAAAAGAGGTTGCAAAGTGGTACAGACCTGTGTAATCTAGCATCACTGATTAACGATGTTGAAACTTCTTGGGACAGGCATTACTATCCACGTTCTGAAAAGACACTTGACTTTTCTTCATCTGAAAACTTAAAATGCTCTAGAAAGAAACTTAACCAACTGAGAGAGAAATAATATGAATACTACTGTAGACCAAATGCTTAAAGAAAAAGGTATTGATGAAGCATTTTTAATCAATGCTGTAGAAAGCATGGCTATGATTCTTCGTGGAAATAACTATACAGAACAGTTTATGCCAAAAAGCTATAACTTGCCTGAAGATAAAACTGATAACGGTGCTTTTGCAGAGCAGGTTAATATGATGTTGTCAGATACTACACTTGCCCTTGCATCTATTGCAGTCGGTGTTGATGCGCTTGCAGAGTTCATTTTTTATGAAATGCAAAAGAATGACTATATCAGGATGTCAGATGAAGAAAAGGAACTATTGCTGACTAAGGATACTGATTTCCTTATTGACACACTAATCTCATCAACAAGTGCTGTTATGGCAGTTCTTGAGAAGCGCATGGAAGAGAAACTTTCACGATATGAAAAACTTGATTGGGGCGTAGAAGAGTTAAGCCCACGAATCAAAGAAATTATCCAGCAAACTAAAGAGTCTTTGGAAGAAGCTGTTGAAAATGACTCTGTAGCTGATATAGAACCTCTTCAGGTGAAAGTTGCACTGATGATTCCAGCTATCTCTACGATGATGAATATCGTTGCACTAATCCAACTTTCACAGATGATGGGTGTAAGTATTGAGTTCATTGAAGAGATGACTGGTGGCGTTAGTATGCAAGCAATCAATGATGTTTTGGTGAACATCGGTGCTTCAATCATTGAAGAGAAACTACGCATTAACTTCGGTGATGATTTTGTGAAGCAAATCTCAGCTATGGCTGAAAAAGAGTCTGCTGAGCAACTGCACTAAGTCTTTATAAATCTTACAAGCCTCCTTAGTTGGGGGCTTTTTAGTAATTAATGGAGATAAAATGAGTAATATTATCGCCTTTACTGGAAAGGCACGTTCTGGAAAAGACACCTCATGTTCTATTGTGAAGAACATTTTAGAGGATGAGTATGGCTACAATGTTGAAGTAATGGCCTTTGCAGACAACCTTAAACTATCTGCATCAAAGATATTTGACTTGACTTGGAATGACCTGTACGGTGAAACTAAAGAGACTCCACAGGTTTTTGACTTATCATATCCTGAACTGATGTTTAAAGTTACGGAAGCTATGGAGTTCACCTTCAGAGATGAACGTTACCATATGGACTTCAAGCTTATGTCAGAGTTAACCGGACGATTAATCATGGAGCTTAAGAAGGTTGCTAAACCTACCCTATTAACACGTCTGGGATTTAGTAAAAAGTATAAATTCTCATCAAGACAAATTCAACAGATTTGGGGTACTGAAGTTGTCCGTAAAGTAATGGGCGACAAGTTCTGGTCTAAAGACCTTGAAAAAAGAATGGTTAGATTCCATGAAATGTGCTCACTTAGAAATCAATATGGTTTTGTCTTAATCAGTGATTTAAGATTTGACTCTGAAGCTGAATGGCTGAGTAGATTTGCACACCAAACTATTGAAGTAAAAAGAGACAATGTGGACAAAGTTTCATCACATGTTTCAGAAAATGGGATTTCTACAAAATATGAGCGTGACATTATTCATAATAATGGTACTCTTGCAGACCTTGAGAACAAGCTAAGAGCCATCATTAAAGTTTAAAAGAGAGAATGAAGATGAGAGTAAAAGACAATTTTAAAGTTATTGACCACCGTTTAGTGGAACTCTCATCTCTTTCCAATGAGGTAATGATTGAACGTCTTAAGAGAGTTGAATCACGAAGGAAAGAGATTGCAGATGAAATTCATGAACTGGACAAGATTGAAAATGGATTGAAGGCAGAACTACAACGAAGAGGTGCTAATGTCTAAAGGTCGTAAATTGAAAGAGGCTGGTCAGTTTATTGGTCATTGTGCATGTCCACGTTGTGGTTCATCAGATGCTGGTTCAATCTATCATCATGACGATGATTCTTATTCGATGACTTGCTTTAGTTGTAACAAAGGTTTCCCAGAGTGGGATTTTGATAAAGGACAAATCGTGAGCACTTATTCTACTGGTTCAGACAATAAAAACCGTACTTTCCGTGGAATGGATTTAGACGATGTAAAAGAAAACCTAGAAGCAATGGACTTGAAAGACAGGAAGATTCCTGCAAAAGTCCTTGAACGCTTAGGTATCAAGGTTGACATTGACAGTGACGGTGAAATTGATGCGCACTTCTATCCAACTTACAAACGTAATGAAGATGGTAAGCTAGAACATGTTGGCTACCGTGTTCGTCACCGTTACCCAGAAGACCATCCAAAAGAGCACCTACGTGGTAAGCTAAAAGACTTTTCTGGTGGTGTTGGAGACATTAAAGGTGAACTGGCAATGTTCGGCTCATGGATTGCTCCAGAAGGTGGTAACCGTCTATTCATCTGGGAAGGTGAGATGGAATGTGCGACAGCAATCTACATGACTTCTTTGGCGATTAAAGATAAGTCTCGTCGTAAGAATTACTGTCACGTATCTGTTCCGTCAGGTGCAAACATTAAGTCTATCAAAGATAACTATCAGTACATTACATCATTTGATGAAATTTACTTGTGCTTTGATAACGATGAAGCAGGTGCTAAAGCTACCAAAGAGGCTGCTGGTATCCTACCTATTGAGAAGGTTCGTTTATTCCAGTATCCAGAAGGTGTAAAAGACCTTAACGAATGGTGGACAAAGTTCTATAAAGAGAAAGACACAGTTCTTGAAGGGTTTAAGCAGCGTATCTACAATGCGCCCCGTTACTGCCCTGCTGGTATCAAGAACTTCGCAGATGGTTTTGAGGCAATGAAGAATCGTGGTCAGATTCCATTGATTCCTTTCCCAGAATCTTTCGGAGATTTGAACAGGCTGACTTATGGCGGTTATGGTTTAGGTGAGATTACAACTCTGGCAGCACCATCTTCAGTGGGTAAATCAGCATACACTCGTGAAATGATTTATACTGCTTGGAAAGATACCGATTACAATATTGGTGTAATTCCGGTCGAAGATACCTATGAAGAGTTGATGGAGATGCTCTGTGCAATCCACCTCAGCAAGCAGATTTCTGAGATTCCTTATGACGAACGTGATTGGGATGAATTGAAGGAAGCACATGCAGAGCTATCTAAAGGTCGTCGTATCCACATCGTAGACCATCAAGGTGCAATTGACCAAGATAACCTGCTGGAATTTGTTGACTATCTTGTTAACAGTTTAGACTGTAAGATTATTATTCTTGACCCTATCACGTTAGCTCTGTCACGTTCAGATACGGATGAAGAGGAAGTTTTGTCTGAGCTATTGCGTCGTTGCAAACGCTACCAGTATGCGCAGGTAAACGTATGTCACGTTCGTAAGAGTGCAGGTGGTCAGAAAGCTAACTCTGAAGGTGGGGATATCTCTGAAGAGGATATCAAGGGTTCTGGTGCGTATTTCCAGATTTCCATGAATAATATTTTGTTAATGCGTAACAAGGTTGACCCAGACCCTGTTAAGAAAAACTTGACAAAAATCAAGTTAACTAAATGTCGTCGTCACGGTAAGTCAACGGGTATTGCTGGTCATACTTGGTACAATCCAGATACAGGGCGTCTCATTAAAGCATCTGGTTGTGGAGTTGACATTGATGGTGCAGCAGAAAATATCCGTCAACAGTTTGGTATTGGTGAGGCTGAAGACCATTACGATGACTCTTTGCCACATTATGAGGATGAAGTGTTTGACCGTGAGACTGGTGGAGTCTATACTGAAGAACAACGTCAAAGCTCAACGATTCCACCTGTATTAAGTGAGGATGCAGATGACTGCCCGTTTGAAACTGAGTGATAGTTATAAAAGAGAGGGGTTCACACCCTTCTTTGAAGAAAAAAGTTTAAATAAATTTCAGGAAGAGTGTTTGACAAAGATTGATAGGTTCTATAGAATGCTCTACATGAAATGTGATGGGGGTGTTGAGGTAGAAGAAAAGTTCCATCACAGTATTATCACAGTCACTATTACTATACCTGAACATAATATTGGTTGGCTGTTTATAATGAAAGAAAATGTGTTTGAATATCAAGTATATCGGAGAATATCATGAAACACTCTAAAGCATTTGAAAAAGTTTTTGGGGACTCTTTAAAAGCCACTGCTGGAAAACCAGCAAAATACTATGAAGAAAAACGTGTAAGAACTGGAAAAACTGCACGTAAAGCAGCTTCTAAAGATAAGCACAACTTCCAGTAATTAATGTTTGACAATAGAGTATCAACAAATTAGAATTGGTACTCTTCATAAATTGAGATAGAGGTTTAAATAATGTCTAAAGTTGTTAAAATGAAAGCTCCGGTAGAGAAGTACAATGGTACTGAACGTCAAACTCTGCGTTACCTGCTGAAAGATGTCTGGTTTTATTACCTGAATACTTCACCACGTCCGGGAAAAGGTAAGTCTATTGATAAGAAATTCCCAGGAAAAGATTGTAACTACAGCGTTTCAATTCTGGCAGAAGATGGTAACAAACTGTTTAAAGAGTTTACTAAGTCTAAGAAAAACCCAGAAGGTTGGGATAAAGTTACTACTGAAGCAGTTGATGCAGACGACTTCGAAGAGAAGTTTGGTTGCAAACCACCTTTTGAAGCAGACACTTACTACATCTTGAAAGTAAGTCGTGCAGCAGCTTATAAGGATGGTGCTGTGTGGACAGCTAAACAGTCATTCCCTGTAATGCTGATTGAAGAAGTAAATGGTAAGCGTGTAGCTGTTAAGCAGCCGATGAAGAAAATCAAAGCTCAAGCATCTGACAAACATGAAGATGATAAGAACTATGATGTAATTCATCCAGATATTGCAGTTGGTAACGGTTCTTTTGGTAGTGTGATTCTTTCTACTCACTTCTACACTTTTGAGAACAATGTCTTGACAAAGCCTATTCAGGAACAGTTTATCATTGATACTCTTGTACCTTACACTGGTGGTAACGGTGCTAACGGTGAACCTGAACTGGATGAAGATGAACTGGCTATGCTTGGTCTTGATGGTGTCGAAGATAACGGTGAAATCACTGAAGAAGACGCAACAGACCATAAATCTTCGAATGATTCTGATGATGGTGACGATGAAGACTTGCCAGACCCAGATGACGAAGAAGATGAAGACTTCGATACAGAAGACTAATCTCTAAAAGTTACTTTAAAGCCCTGTACTTAGTATGGGGCTTTTTCATATGGAGAGCCATAATGGAGAAGTACACATTAACAAAGCTTCCCGATTCAGTTACACATGTCTTTATTGACTCTGACAGCATTGCCTATAAAGGTGCTTGTGTAGTTGAGAAAGCAAAGTATAAATACGTTAATAAACTCACAGCAGAAGAATCTGAACCATTTGATAATGCGAAAGATGCTGCAAGATGGTTAGCAGACCAGAGAATCCTTGTGGAAGAGCTTGGCCTGACATTTGATGAAGATGAATGGGAAAGACAGACTTGGAAAGAAGCTAAGAGTGAAAAAGAAGCTATCATGGCTACTCAACAGGTGCTTCAGGAATGGCTTAAGGTTGTTGGGAAAGAGAGAACTTGGGTAGGCTATTTAACAGAGAAAGGTGTGCATAAACATAAAGACGTTAAAGGTCTTGAGCACCAATATCAAGGCAACCGTAAAGATGCTGTCACACCAACACACTTAGTTGCTTGTCGTGAATACCTTCTGTCAAGACCAGAGTTTAAGCTCTTAAAGGGGGGCTTCGAAGCCGATTCAATCGTAATCGCTAAAGCTGAAAAGATGGGTAAGAAAGCTGCTCTTATGAGTATTGACAAAGACCTTCGACAAGCTGAAGGAACTTATTGTATTGATATGACTTATGAAAAGTCACCACTAATTTTTATTGCTGACAATAATGTTGGTGATATCTGGGATTGCCCTATCAAATCAAAACCAAAAGCTGCAAAAACAGTTGGCGTAGGTTTTAAATTCTTGTGTTATCAGGCTGTTGCTGGAGATAATGCAGACAACTACTTCGGCCTAAAAGGTGCTGGTAAAGTAGCTGTGATGAATGCTTTAGAGGGTAAAGAGACCTACAAAGAGTGTCTTGACGCTATCTATGAACTTTATGCTAAAAAAGAGTCTTACACCTATGTGTCATGGGATGGACAGACTGTTACCAAAACACCATTAGAGTTAATGGAACAACATTTCTTCCTAGCTTATCAAGAGCGAAATAAATCAGATATTTTTTCATTTGAAAAGTATGGTTGGACTCCAAATGTTGACTCAGCAGATACTTAAAGAATATCTACACTATGACCCCGAAACAGGGGTCTTTACGTGGATAAAGAAATCAGCTAACAGAACAGTTATAGGTTCCATTGCAGGTACACCACATAAGCGAGGTTATATTAGGATAAAAATTAAAAGAAAACCCTATATGGCTCATGATTTAGCAATCCTGTACACAGATGGTTTCCTACCTAACAGAGTAGACCATCGCAACGGTATTACTAATGATAATCGGAGATTAAATCTAAGGGTTTGCACACAAGCTGAAAACTCTTGGAATAGAAGAACACACTCCAACAACACATCTGGAGTTAAGGGTGTATCTTTCTATAAGGCTAACCAAAAATGGAAGGCCAGAGTTATGACACACGGAGTATCTCACTTTCTGGGGTATTTTGACAGTATTGAAGATGCCAAAGATGCAGTCACAAAGAAAAGAGAAGAACTACATAAAGAGTTTTCAAATCACGGAGAAGCTTATGAATGAAGATTAAAGGATTTGGCAATTGCCCTACCTATGGTCATTGGGTGTCTTTATGTGGGGAAGTTGACCCCACTAAACATTTTGGTTTTGTCTATTTAGTACACTGTAAGAAAACCGGACAATATTATATCGGAAAGAAACAACTTAATAGTGTGACCAAAAGAAAAGTTGCTGGCAAGACTCGGAAGAAGGTAGTCACTAAGGAAAGTGATTGGATGACTTATGAGACTTCTTCTGAGTATATTAAAAAAGATATTGAGAGCTTTGGAAAAGAATTTTTTGACTTTTACATTATCCAGACCTACTGCACAAAAGGTGGGCTAGTTTATGGTGAAGCAAACCTTCAACATAAATTCGATGTAATGACAAAAAGGATTGACTCTAAGCTCAGACTCTTCTACAATGCCAATATTGCAGCAATTAAGTTTATTACTAAAGAAACTTATGAAGATGCTGAAAAAAGAATCCATAAGGTAATGAAAGCAAATTGTGCTTGATAACTATTGAGAGAGAATAAAATGTTTAACAAAAGTAAAGCTGTGAGTCATGTAGCAAAAGTTGACAGCAAGATTGAAGAACTTGGGCGCATTCTTGCAAATGCCAGAGAGTCAATAATTAGAGAAGTTGAAGCTGTTGAATCTCAAATGCAGCACCTAATGCTTAAACGTCAAGAGCTACGTGAGCATCTGGAATATATTGAAACACGAGAGCTAAAGGTTAACAGATATTTTAAGGAGTCCGAATGTTTAACTCAAGAGAATCAGTAAAAAACTGGAATCTTCGTTGCGGAAAAACTCAAAAACAACCATACAGTAATGAGTATTGGGAGTCTTTGAAATCTCAAGCTCTGTGTATGCTTGAAGAAGCAAAAGAGCTTGTAAAAGCAATTGAAGAGAAAGACCCCATTGAGACACTGGATGCTCAGGCAGATTTGCAATATGTTCTTGACGGTTTGATTTACCTGTCACAACATGACCATAACGGTGCTATGAAAGCTGTTTGCCATAATAATGACCTGAAATACACAGACGATTATGAAGAAGCTTTAAAACGTCTTGCAGATATTGAGAAGCGTACTGGTCAAGATTGTATTGTCAGAATGTCAGTAGTTGATGGTAAAGAGTGGTACGCAATTGTTCGTGTAGCCGATGGGAAGATTATGAAGCAATCGAATCTCCCAAAAGTACAGCTTGGTGAATACATTGTAGAACTTGAAAGCCAAGAACTTTTTGTGGTAGTATCTGAGACATGCGTTATCTGCAAAGGTATTGTAGGTAGCTTAAAGGATTTGGGTGTAGATGGTTTTGTAGAAGTTAATCCAATTACCTCTAAAGCAGATAAAGATTTCTGTAAAGAGAACGGACTATGGATTGCAGATATTGTCTACTATGATGGTGAGCAGTTCCATGTAACCTCATACCCGAAACTGAATTATGATGCTAATAACCTGAAGTGCTGGTTAAAAGGGGTTGGTTATAATGGATTCACAGAACATTAATAAAGAGGGTGTGGCTCAGAAGAGCCACTTCTCAAACTACAATATTTCTATGACGGTGTTTATGAATGACCCGTTACTTGAAAAGTATGGTGAGACTCCAGATACACTTCTGGATAATGAACAAGTTTTAAAAGCAGTCCTGTACAAATACGGGATTGACATTGAGAAAGAGTATTCTTTTGAAATCTGCCAACACAGGAATACTTTTGGTAAAGTTGTGATGGCTCCACTTTTTATGGGTGTAGAAAGGACTGACTACGGTTGGTTATATCTAAAAAGAAACTTGGAGAAATACCGTGTTTAAAGCAAAGAAGTTAGATTACGATGCCATTATCTCTGGTGCTAAATTAGGTGTTGACAGTCTCGGACGGGACGTTAAACACGGAGACACAGTTATGTACTGTGATGACCGAAGAGGAAGAAGTGCAATCTTGTTTGGAAAAGTTGTATGTAAAATACGCGGTAATTATGTTGTTTCAGATATGGATGGCAACGTCGCACAAAAGCTCAAAATAATCATGGATAGCAAGACTCCATCATGGCTCTTAAATTGTATGCACGCTTCGTCTATCACAAAAGTAAGTGATAAGTTTTACGATATGTGGCAGAATGAGCAAATTTTCAAGATTTAAACTAGGGAGCCTCTTCGGAGGCTCTTTTCATCTGTAGGATTCGAAAATGATTAAGACAATTAAAAAATCAAATGGTACAGTAGTAAGCTTTGACCCAGAAAGACTGAATAAGTGGGCATCATGGGCAGATAAACGTGGAATTATCTGGTCAGAAGTCACTATGGAAGCTATGAAACGTGTCTATGAGGGTTGCACTACAAAAGAGATGCACCAAGCCATGATTGATGTTTGTGTTGATAAACAAACTCAAGAGTACTCAGATATGGCTGGACGACTGCTTTTGGGTATTATCTACAAAGAAGCCTTTGGAGGCTTTACTAAGGTTCCTACGCTGGTTACCTTCGTTAAAAATATGGAGAGAGCAGGACTTTGGGAGAAGATGGACTATTCTCAGGAAGAGCTTGAATATCTGCAAGGGTACATTGTGCACTCAAAAGATATCTCTTACGGTTATGCAGTCTTGAAACAGTTCAGAGACAAGTATGGTATCCGTGATATTAAAACGGGAAGACTTTTTGAGTCACCACAATTTATGTTTATGGGTATGGCTATGAAAGCCTTTGAGAAGCAACCAAAGCACCGTAGACTGCAAGATGTTATCAAACTGTACACTTACCTATCTGACCTTAAGATTAATGCTCCTACGCCTTATCTGAATGGGTTAAGAGCAACTAAATCGGGCTATGCGTCATGCTGTTTGATTAAGGCAAATGATACTGCCGAATCTCTCGGTATTGCTGCAAAGGTTGCTTATGACATGACTACAAAGCAAGCTGGTATCGGGATGCTGATGGAGACTCGCACTATTGGCGATGGTATCCGTCAAAACACGATTGAGCACATGGGTAAGCTACCTTATTACAAGCTTGTACGTTCATCTGTAGAGGCAAATAAACAGAAGAGCCGTGGTGGTTCAGCTAATAACTTCTACACTGCTCTAGACCCACAGATTGAGGACTTACTGCGTTTGAAGCACCCTACAACGGTTCCTTCTAAACGTATTAATGAGATGGACTACTCATTCGGCACAAACGATTATTTCTGGCAGTGTGTTCAGTATGATACGGATTGGTTACTATTCTCTTACAAAGATGCACCAAAACTCTATGACATGTTCTACACAGCATCTGCTGATGAGTTTGCTATGGCAGTTGGTCACGCAGTACATTCAGGAGTTAAGCACAGACGAGTAAAGGCTCGTGAAATTGCTAAGCTGTTTATTCAACAGCGTTATGCTACAGGTCGTGTGTATCCATTCTTCACTAACAATGCGAACACACATACACCATTTAAAGAACCATTGAAGATGTCAAATCTTTGTATGGAAATTGTGTTGCCAGTGTATGGTTTTGAGAAAGAGACAGACCTTTACAGAGACGATGCTGTGAAAGAGGATGGTGAGGTGGCTCTTTGCTTCCTAGCTAGTTTGGTTGCAGGGAGAATTTCAGAAGATGAATACGCTGACGTTGCTTATTATGCTCTTGCAATGGTTGACTCCGTTATTGACCTTATGGATTATCCGTATCCGTCGATGCGTAACCACGTTCAGAAGCGTCGTTCTGTTGGGATTGGCCTTACAAATGTGGCTCATTACCTTGCGAAGAACTACGTGAACTACTCTTCACGAGCAGGTAAAACGAAACTTCATGAACTGGCAGAGATGCACTCTTACTATCTGCATGAAGCCTCTCTGAGACTTGCTAAAGAACGTGGCGTGCCAGAGTACATGAAGTTCACTAAGTATCCTGAAGGCTGGGTTCCTCCAAAGACAGCTAACAAGAAGATTGATGAAAAGCATGATGCAAAACTACGATATGATTGGGATGACTTAGCACAACGTATCAAAGAAAATGGTGGAATCCGAAACTCTGTATTAGAAGCTTACATGCCTAATGAGAGTTCTTCACTGGCAACCAATACGACAAATGGCTTGTATCCAATTCGTGACTTTATTTTAACTAAAAAGTCTGCAACTGGTAACGTACTGTTTATTGTTCCAGATTATGAAGAGTTGAAGTATGTATATGAAATTGCTTGGGGTATTGACACCTTTGACCTGATTGATTGTTATGCAATTGTTCAAAAGTTCACTGGTCAAGCTATCTCTTCAGATTTCTATGTTGACTACGCAAAAGCTAAGAAGGTATCATTGGCTCAAGCTTTGAAGTACATGATTTATGCCAACTCGGTAGGTATGAAAACCATGTACTACCTTAACAGTCGCATTGGTGTAGGTAAATCTGCACTGCAAGATGCTTATTGCGAGGGTTGTGGTGTTTAGTTTTAACAATTATGAGGGTCGTAAAAGACCCTCTAAAAATAACTTTGGAGAGACCGTGAAAGATTTAATAGAAAAACATGAGCGACCAATATACTTGCTCTACAAACCCCGCAAAACATTGTACTATGTGAGCAGTACAGGTATCATGATAAAGCAGAATGATGACTTATGGGTCACTGGAGCCTCTTATATCTCTACAGCAGATGGTAAAATCTACGCAAGACCTTATGAGATGTTTAACAAAGAAAATTGGGAAGTTTTAGACAGAAAACAAGCCTTAGAAATGATAAAGAAAGGAGAAATCACACTATGATTAACCAGCACCCAATCTTTTTAGGTGGTGAGAGAAAAACTTTTGACTCACTTAATAAGCACTACCCAAAAATCTTTGAACTTTATAAACAACAAAAAGCACAAGACTGGTCAGAAGATGAGTTCCCTTTTGAACAATCACGTCTTGATTTTGAGAGTGTTCCAGCATCAATGTCAGGTGTAATGCTTGAGATTCTTAAGTGGCAATGGGAAGCAGACACTCAAGTTGCTAAGAGCTTGGCATTTGCCTTTGCACCCTTTATCTCTGATGACATCTATGCAACTGCAATTATGAAGCAGTCTGAGATTGAAAACCTACATGCTCTTACTTACTCAGAGATTGTAAGACAATGTATTAAAAACCCTGAAACAATCTTAGATGAGATTAACCAGAATGTTGCTGTGCAAGACCGATTAAAAACTGTGAATCGTGTTCTTGAAGAATTACTGGATGAAGGTATAAACTATCGCCTGAGTTATGTGCGTGATTCGCTTCTGGACAAAGACCCTTTACACTTCCATAAAGTGATTCTAAAAGGTCTATTTGCAGTGACTGCACTGGAAGGTATATCTTTTATGGCATCCTTTGCATGTACTTTTGCACTTGATGCTCAAGATAAATTTCAGGGTATTGCTCAAGCTGTGCAGAAGATTATGCTTGATGAAATCCTTCACACTAAAATTGATATTGAAGTTTTAAAAGAAACTTTAAGAGATGATGAGTGGCAGAAAGCTTTTCAACAAATTCTTCCAGAGATTAAAGTAATCTTAGATGAAGTAGTTGAAAGTGAAGAGAAATGGTCGTATTATATCTTCTCCGAAGGACGTGCTGTAGTTGGCTTAAATACAAAGCTTCTTCATGAGTGGGTTTACTATAATGCTGCCCCACTGTATGATATGTTTGGCATTCCCAGAGATTTTGTAGCTCCTAAAGAACCACCTTTGAAGTATATGATTAAGAAGATGGAAATTGATAAAGAGCAGAATGCTAATCAGGAGCAACAGAACGGTGCGTACCTGTTGAATACTGTTGTAGATGATTTGAATAGTGGATTTTTAGAGGTTCCTTAATGACTTATGTGATTTACTCCAAAACTGGATGCCCTCAGTGTGAGACTGCAAAGAATTTTGCAAAAGCTCGTGGTATTGACCATGTTGTGAGAATGTTAGGGCAGGATTATGAACTGTCAGACCTGATGGATATTGCACAGATGCCAGTTCGTCAGATGCCGTTCATCATGAAAACTGATGGACAAAACCTAAAACCTGTTGGAACGCTACAGAATTTTATGGCAGAGGTGAATAATGCTTAAACGCCTTTGGGAAGGTTTGGTTGTTGATGCACCAGCTATTGTGATTGGTATGCTTGTTGTTAACCTATTTACTGATTTTGAACAAGGTTCATTGTTTGGGGCCATGTTACTATGGGTTATCTTTGAAATATTAGAGATACAGCTAGGCATCACTGAAAAACTGAGAAAACTCGTTTCTAAGTTTTCTAAAAAGATTTAAAATGAAAGGGTCTCTTCGGAGACCTTTTTAGCATGTAAAGGGGCAATAATGAACAAAGTACAGATTATTAAAAAGAATGGCTCACTTGAAGAACCTGATATCAAAAAAGTTTTAGCGGCAGTAACAAAGTCAGCTAACAGGGTTGGATATAAAGAACTGCCACCAGATGTTACCCAAGCTCTTGAGTCAGCATTCATGAGGATTTTGGTAAAGTCCACTAAGCAGAATAATTTGCTTATCTCGGTAAATGATATTCACAGTATTGTTGAAGGTGCTTTGGCAGAGGTCAATCACGAGATTTATGAGTCTTACTCAACATACAGAAATTACCGTAAAGAGGTTGCTCAAAATTGGGACGAACTCTACCAGAAGACTAAAGATACACTCTTCTTAGGTGACCGTGAAAATGCTAACTTTGACAGCAGTTTAATTTCTACGAAAGGTTCAATTATCCGTGGTTACCTGACTAAAGAAATCTTTAAACAGTATCATCTAACACCAGAGGAACTTGAAGCCATTGAGAAAGGCTTTATCTATATCCACGATTTGAGAGACCTGATTTTTGGTGGTATTAACTGTTGCCTGTTTGACATTGGTAAAGTACTAAAAGGTGGCTTTGAAATGTCCGGCATTGAGTACTGTGAACCTAAATCTGTACTGTCAGCGTTGCAGGTTATTGGTGACGTAGTACTTTCAGCAACTGCACAGCAATTTGGTGGTTTTACTTTAGCAGAGATTGATAAGGTACTTGTACCGTATGCTAAGAAGTCTCTACGCTATCATGCTGAGAAAGCATCATCTTATGGTATTCCTAAAGAGCATTACCACAATTATGTAATGGAGCAGTTACAAATTGAACTGACTCAAGGTTTTCAGTCACTTGAGATGAAACTAAATACCGTACCTTGTAGCCGTGGTGATTTTGCATTCACAACTTTAACATTTGGTTTACTTGACTCAGATATGTCTAATGAGGATAATCGACTACAATACATGATTGCAAGTACTCTCCTAGATGTTCGTATGAATGGACAAGGCAAGAGTAAAAAACCTGTTGTATTCCCTAAACTGGTTTATATTTATGACCAGAAGAGACATGATGAGAATATCTGTCAAGGTCACCTGTACAGTAAAGCTATTGAGTGTTGCTCTAAAGCAATGTATCCAGACTTCTTAAGTGTATCTGGTCATGGTGCTGTAGCAGAGGCTTTTGAGCGTTCTGGCAAGGTAATTTCACCGATGGGTTGCAGAGCCTTCTTATCTCCATATCTTAATGAGGATGGGGAAGAGTTCTATGTTGGTCGTGCTAACATTGGTGCTGTATCTTTGAACTTACCGATGATTTACCAGTATTCTAAAGAGAATGGTTTAGATTTCTGGAAAGAGCTTGATAAGTACCTAGAGATGATTCGCAACTTCCACAAGAAACGCTACGAAATGATTGCTAATATGCCAGCAAGTTCTAACCCTCTTGCGTTCACACAAGGTGGTCTGTACAAAGGAACTAAGAAACCTACTGACAAGGTTGGTTGGGATATTGTGAAGTCCTTCACAGCTTCTTTTGGTGTTACTGCGCTTGATGAGTTGTCTGTTCTTGCTGAAGGTGAACGACTTCATGAAGTTGGAAGCTATAGTTTTGCATATGATGTTCTGGCATACATTAACATGAAAACCGAAGAGTTTAAAAATGAAGATGGCTTCTTATATGCCGTCTATGGTACTCCAGCAGAATCACTATGTGGGACTCAGCTAAAACAGTTCAGAGATATGTTTGGGGTTATCAAAGGTGTTTCCGATAAGGAATACTTTACAAACAGTTTCCATATGAATGTTGCAGCAGACATCTCACCATTTGAGAAGCAGGACTTAGAAGAGACATTCTTCCATATCTGTAGAGGCGGTAGAATCCAGTATGTAAGAGTAGCTAACCCAGAAAACTTATCAGCACTTAAGAGCTGTATTACAAGAGGGATGTTGAAAGGTTTCTATCAGGGACTTAACTTTGACTTAGCAATCTGTGAACATTGTGGTAACAGGCCAAAGGCTGATGTTGAAGAATGTGAAGTTTGTCACTCACATGATATCTCTGTGATTAACAGGGTGTGTGGGTATCTTGGATGGACTAAGATTAAAGGTGAATCCCGAATGAACGATGCAAAAATCGCTGAGATTCGTGACAGAGTTTCTATGTAAAACTTGACATGGTGGTGTGAGTCTTGATAGGCTTACATCACCTTTTTTATTGGATGTTAGACATGGCAGAGAGTATTATTGGGTTGTTCATAGGTTCTGTCTTACTAGGGTTCTTTTTAGGACTCTCTTATTGTGAATTAAGAGGCAAGTTAAAATGTTTAAAATATCAAAAGCGTTGATATACATTCTCCACATTCTAATCTTCTTCTTTGGGGTTAGTGTTATGGTATGGGGTTTTTCAGACCCACAATGGAGTTTCGCATATCAGGGTCAGATGGATTTATGGTCATGCTTCAAACCATTTTTAGGGTTAGTCATAACATTCAGTGCATTGCCAACTAAGGTGAAATTATGATTAAGTTGAACAAAAAACAGTTAGAGCGGATTAAAGATTATGCCTCAGAGTGTGGCTCTTGCGAAAAGAATCACGTAAGATATTCAACATTCCATACGACCTTCACATTGTACATCAGCGACAACGTTCTAAGTGATTCCGTAGAAGATGGCGTAGCGTTACCTAATGAATTGCTTGACAAATTAGCTGTAGTCTCTGGAACTTGGTCTGAAGAAGATGGTCATGAATTATCTAACGATGTTGTCTTCTACACTCTTGAAAACATTATGAATCCAGAGTACATTATACTAATGACTTGTGCACAAGATTGTGTGCCATTACAAAACTTCATTAAAGAACACTGCGAAGAATTTATTACTAAACAGGTTCCTTGTCAGGTGGTGTTTGAATGAGTAAAACAATTCGAAGAAAAGGTTTAAAGAACGTTCATGGACTCTATGAGTGGAGAAATGAGGTACGTAACAGAGAAAATGCTTCAGATGTCTACTTCCATTCTGATATGATGTCCAGAAAAGGTGGCTCTTACGACTTCACAAGCCAGCCTTGTAGAGAGATTAAGAAGGCCACTAAACGTCTTACAAGAACACAAATAAGGCAGCTTTCTAAGACATCCTTCTTAGATGAAGATTTTGATATTGATAGCAAGTCTCCAAAGAAAGCCGCTAAGAACACTTATATGTATTGGTGAGGTAACTAGATGAATTACATGGAGATTCGACCATTTGACACAGCTAATGGTGAAGGGGTTCGTGTAAGCCTCTTCGTAGCTGGTTGTAAGCATCACTGTGAAGGTTGCTTTAATAAGGAATCTTGGAAGTTTAATGCTGGTAAAGAGTTCACTTATGCAAACCTTTATGGCATCATTAAGTTAATGGATGATAATGCCATCAGTGGGCTGTCAATACTTGGTGGAGAACCTCTAGATGATAGAAATATTCAAGAGGTTACCAACATATGCAAGCGTATTAAAACTGTTTATCCAGAAAAGTCTATATGGCTTTGGACAGGTTTTCAACTGCACGAAAAAATTCACCTTGATGTGATGAAATATGTTGACGTGGTGATTGATGGTAAGTATGATTCATCTAAACCAACAGTTAAACCGTATCGTGGTTCAGATAACCAAAACCTCTGGAGAAAAGAGTACGGATGGCAAGGTGATTGTCAGTGGAGAGCAGAGTAAATCTCGTTATAAAGTAGGTTATCGGTAAAAGCCACTTTACAATGTTCTACAGAACAAACTTAACCGTTGGTATCACTGAAGAAGAACTTAAAACATTTTGTGAAAAGATTGAGAGAGATATGAAATGGGACTCTGGAATAGTTTTAAATCAAAAGTGAAAGCAGCACTAGCTTCATTAGGTATACTCACTGGTGTTGATGTGACTCATCTTATGCAGAACTTCAAGATGGATGAGAAACTGGCTAATGAGATTATGAAAAGCATCTATGTAGGCCGTGGCAAAGGTGGTAAGAAGCAAGCCCATCGTCCGACTGGTGCAGCAGCAATTAAACGAGCAGCTAAGAAAGCTCGTAACCGTAAACGTAATAAGAAGGCTAAATAATCATGAGCAAAGTTTATAACACTCGTAAATTACAGATTTTCTTACTGTGCCAGTTTATGGCTAGAGAGCATAACTCCTACTATTGTGGTACAGGATTCATTAGTGATAATGATGGCTCATATCTCCCATTCAAAGAGGCTGTAAAACTCTTCAATGAAGAGAAAAGCTCTGAGAAAGATATTGAAAAGGTTAAATTAACCTATAGTAAGAAAGATAAGAAGATTATCTGCCTAGATAACTTTGTGAAAGTTACCAAAGAAACTAAAGAATTAATGGAAGAAAGTGAAATTCCATTCACAAGAATCTTGAAAGTAGCTCAGTAAGCAGATACTATAAGGGAACTGTAAAGGTTCCCTTTTTATTTTGGAGATAATATGTATCTGTCAAACCTGAAACGTTCTGCTGCAATGTCAGTGTTAAGACTCAGTTTTGATGAGCGTCAAGAGTTTATAGACTCCCACAAATATGACCCTTCAAATTCTAATCACATGGTTCTTTGGAATCGTGATAACTTCCGTGAAAGAGCACTTGTCCGTTATTACCCACACTACACAATAGATAACCTGTATGAATGGTGTGTTGTGAAGAACACCATTGCAACACTGAACAATCTTTGCAGGTATACGGGTAAGCAAACATTTACATTAGGTCATCACAAACCTGTTACAAAAGGTGGTGAACATCACTGTGCAAACTGGTTTATCCAAACTAAAGCTGATAACCAGAAGCAAGGAGATAGCCTCCTAAGTATCCCTAAGATGACCTATGAAGAGCAAGAGAAATATATCAAAAATAATATGCCAGATGTGCTTGACAACAACTATACAGATTTGGCAATATCTCTCCTGTTGAAGTTCGAGACAGTTTATAGGGCAACTTATAATGGCTAAAGAAAAGTGGGAGATTTTACCATTAGTCAGTGAAGGAGGTAATGGTTGTGAAATGTACATGATACGTGGTCATGTTCCAGAGCCAATTGCACTTGAGATGGTAAACAACTTTACAGATGGTTCTTACAAAGACTTAGGCGAACCAACTGTCAAGCAACAATGGGTTAAACCTGTACCAGACAGCACAGGTAACTGTAGTGTACTTTATCACGTTGTAGACCCTGCAAAATGCAAATCTGCAATGGCAGTAACAAACGTAACTTTTGATTGAGAGAGAAAACTATGAAAACATCTATCCGTGTTACAGTTCATTCACCAACTAAAGGGACTCATGAAGAAGAGTTTAACATCGTCCAATTCCCTTCTGGTGAGATTGGTGGACACTTTTCGCCAGAGTTTGTTGATTTTACTGCTTATGCAGCATCATCCATCAACAATGTGATTATGATTGTAAAAGGTTATGACAAGGACACATTGTTTGCTGTGGCACTTGCTAAAGAAGCAATTGATGATTTAATTCCTCATGATTATGCTTTAAAGACTGTCATCTTTTACTACTTACCAAATGCACGATATGACCGTCACATGTTTAAAGGTGACGCAGCAGCTTTAAAGGTTTTTGCTAAACAGATTAATGCAATGGGATTTGGCGCAGTCTGTGCAGTTGACCCTCACAGCTATGTACCAGATAACCTGTTTAACTGCTTCCAGAGTATTCCTCAAAAGGAGATTGCAGTCCACTATGCAAATGACCCACTGGTTGATTACTTAGTAGCCCCAGATGCAGGTGCTGCTAAGAAGGTTGCAGAGACCGCTAAAGAGGTGGATAAACCATATATCACAATGTCTAAGGTGCGTAACCTTAAGACTGGTGAAATTACTGGTATGCGAATCCTTGATGATGTTGATTTGACAGATAAAACCGTCATGATTCTGGATGATATCTGTGATGGTGGTCGAACCTTCATAGAAGCAGCTAAGCATCTCCGTGAAGCAGGTGCAAAACGTGTGGAACTCTATGTAACACATGGTATCTTCTCTAAAGATGTTGAAAACCTTCTTGACAATGGCATTGACCACATCTACACTACAAACTCTTTAGGGGAAGCTAAAGACCGTGGCTTAACACATTATGGTCAAGTTACTGTAGCAAACCTTGATTGAAACTTTATAGGGGCTTAAAAGCCCCATTTTGAGAGAGATTAAAAGATGACTAAATCACTTTATGCAGTACCAGCAGGTTTAAATGCAGATGCTTACAAATCTGGTCATGTTTACCAGTATCCTAGTGCAACAGAATACTTGATGTTCAACCTGACACCACGTAGTGATAAATGGTTTAACAGCCCTTTAGCAATTGACGGTGTAGTGGCTTTTGGTATTCAACGTTTTGTTAAAGATTACTTGATAGACCACTGGAATGCCACTTTCTTTGAACGTGATAAAAAAGAAGCCATTGATGAAATCTTAGAAGTCATGAATGGTGTTCTGGGTAAAGATGCTATCGGTCGAGAGCATTGGGAAGCACTTCACGACTTAGGTTATCTACCAGTTGAAGTATACGCTGTAGAAGAAGGCACAGTTGTTCCAATGCGTGTCCCGATGATTGTCTTTCAGAACACTGTTTCAGGTTTTCATTGGGTAGCAGGTTATCTGGAAGATGCTTTCTCTGCTGAAATTTGGAAGGCTTGCACCATTGCAACTATTGCATTGCATTACAAACGCATCTGTAAGAAGTGGGCTGACCTTACTTGTGACAATGACTTACATTTACCTTATCAGTGCCATGATTTTGCTATGCGTGGTATGTCCGGCTTTACTGATGACGCATTTAACGCTGTAGGTCACTTAACCAGCTTTAAAGGGACTGATAGCTTCCCTGCTGTATACACGGCTAAACGAATCTATGGACAGTCCTACTCAATCTCTGATATTGGTAGCTCTGTACCAGCCACTGAACACTCTGTAATGTGTGCAAACATTGCTTGGGAAGGTGGTAATGAGTTGATTGAAGAAGAAAGACGCTTTAAAGGTGAGTTACAAACCTTCCGTCGTTTCTTAACAGAAACTTACCCAACTGGTATTGCAAGTGTTGTTTCAGACACTTATAACTTCTGGAGAACTGTGTCAGAAATCTTACCAGCACTTCGTAAAGAAATTATGGAACGTGATGGCAAACTGGTAATTCGCCCTGACTCTGGAGACCCTGTACATATTGTCACAGGTTATAAAGCAATCCACTTAGAATGTGCTAAGAAGGCTTATTACGAGCACCTAAGCAAGCTGGAAGTCAGTGACACAATGTTGAATGCTGTTCTTAACATGAAGCTTGAAAACATCAACTATGGTATTGCTGGATGGCTACTGTCAGAAGGCTACGAAATGGTTGTTGACAGAGAAGACTTTGAAGTTGCTGATACAGTGATGTTGAAGAACGCTTATATGGTTGGTTCTGCAAACGTTGTAACACGCCCTGTAGCAGAGGTTGATGGAGCTATTAAGACCTTGTATAACATCTTTGGAGGAACTATCAACTCTAAAGGTTTTAAGGTACTGGATGAGCACATTGGACTTATCTATGGTGACTCTATCACGTTGGAACGTGCAAACGAAATCCTGAAGCGTCTGTATGAAATGGGGTTTGCAAGCTCTAACGTGGTGTTTGGTGTAGGCTCTTACACTTACCAGTACATGACTCGTGACACCTTTGCATTTGCTGTCAAAGCAACTCTTGCAAGCATTGGTGGCAAAGAGATTATGCTTGCAAAAGACCCTAAAACAGATAGTGGTGTTAAGAAATCTGCCTTTGGTGGTGTAGCACCTATGTGGGATGGTGAGAATTTGAAAGCTGTAGATGGCTATGGATTCCAGAGCTTTGCAGATGCACTTGAACATCCAGCTTGTGCTTTACGTTTAGTCTTTAGCGACTCTGAGCAGTACGGTTACACAACTCTTGGTGATATTCGAAATAATATTGACAATCAGCTTTAAAAGTATATGATAAGAGGCTCCTACGGGAGCCTTTTTAATTTCTGGAGAAGATTATGAAAATCAAAGAGATGAACATCAACATTGTCTTAGAAGAACGTTGGGAGAATATTAAGAAACCTGAAGATGGTAAAAAGTTCCTTAACAAAATTTTAGTAGCAGCTAAAGAAGAACTGAATGGCAAGATTGCAGCAGCAGTCACAATAAAAGTTTGTGTAAAAGGTCTTCCAGACAACCACCAATTTGCGCTTGACGAGTTTAAAAAAAGCTTCTACAATCCAAACAAACAGATGCTTGAAAGTAACTTTGCAGTATCTACAAGTATCGTCCATGACAGAAGCTTTATCCTTTACAAAAATATGAGAGGTGAGTCATGCAAGCATATTGGATAGAAATTTTACTGTCACTTGGTAGCGTAGCAGTATTTGTTTACCTTCTTTGCAAGTACTTTGCAGAACACAAGAAGTGTGACTACTGCAATGGGGAAGGGTATACAAGAGCAGGTTGTTGCCCTATGTGTGGTGGTTCTGGTAAAATGTTTAATAAGTAATTTAACAGTAAACTAAGAGGAAAGTATTATGCGCATGGTAAATGACCACGCAGAAGTGATTAAGAGTTCAACTTCTTTAGAGACGTCTCAAGCACAGATTACAATGACACCTGAGATGTTCAGCCTTTTGAGTTCTGGTGTGTATACCTTTAAAGAAAGGGCAGTGATTCGTGAACTGTCATGTAACGCAGTAGATGCTCAGAAAGAAGCTGGAAAAGAGAACATTCCGTTCCATGTGCATTTACCTACTCGTTTTGAGCCTTACTTTGAAGTTCGTGATTTTGGAACTGGATTGACTCATGATAAAGTTATGAGTTTGTACCTAAACTACGGGGCTTCTACGAAGAATGACTCTAATGACTACATTGGTGCAATGGGTATCGGCTCAAAATCCCCATTTGCAATTGCTCAGTCATTCACAGTATCTAGCTATGTTGATGGTGTTGTTAATAAGTACTCTGTTTATCTTGAGAATGGTATCCCTCAAGTAACTAAGCTGACCACTAACCCAACAAAAGAACCTAATGGTTTAGCTGTACGTGTGGCAGTTGCTGACCACCGTATCTCAAAGTTCTTTGAAGAAGCTGGAAATGTGTACTCATACTTCACTGTAAAACCAGAAAGTAATATTGAGTACGACGATGTATTAGCAGATATGAACGTCATTGCCCGTGAAGAAGGTGTTTATGATGCCATGATTCATAAGCAAAGCTGGCGTTCTAGTGGTAACAGGACAGAGTTTAATGTGGTGATGGGTAATATTGCCTATCCAGTGAACATGGAAGCATTACTTGGTGATGATTTCTTCAAAGTCTTGCCAGAGTTTTTCCGTAGGAGCGTAGACCTTGTAAACATCTACATGCCTATTGGTTCAGTTGCTATAGCAGCTTCTCGTGAAGCATTGCAGATGAATGATACGACAAAAAATGTTATCATCGAGGCTACCAAAAAGATAACTGAAGCAATTACAAAGGATGTTATCAAGAAAGTTAATAGCCAACCTACACTCATGGATGCTGCACAGGCTTATGCAGAGCTACGTTTGAACTCACGAGAGATGTTTAATGCTGTGTGTCCAAAGCTAGAGTGGGGAGGCATTAAGCTTGATTCTCTGGAAGAAGAATTGTTAAACATTCGTCGTGGAATTATCTACGCAGAAGACGGCTCAGTCATTTATGAACGTGACGGTAAAGGCAATATTAAGGTTGATAGGAACGGGAACAATATCCCTAAAGTAGATTATCTTTATGACCCAGTTGCTTATGTCAAGTTCAACTCTTTAGAGAGTAAGATTCGTGCAACAGCACTTTCCTACACTCAAGAGGCAAGCATGTTCAATATCTTTGGTGCAATGCGTAAAAGCCAAATTGAACAGTTTTTGTTCGTGATTAATGACCGTCGCAATAAAAACGGTACTGAGAAGACTGTAGGACGCAATCAAATTTTGCGTGGTGCATGTCGAGACTACGCCAGTGAGTCAAATCTGTTTCACAGATACAATGGTATTGTCTTTGTATTCTCGACTGAAAAAGAGTTAGATGATTTAATCAATCTACACAAACTTGATAAAAGCTTGTTAAAGATTGTGAAGATGTCTGATAAGGAACACCACTATCAGCGTAAAGAAGCTGTAAGGGGTGTTGTAAAACTCTGGAAAGCTGTTCCAGCAGAAACTAAAGCTTCATACAAAGAGGTGTCAGAAGACTTAGACACAATTGAAGAGCCTCAGCTTTATATTAAGGCAGTAGGTGACACAGTTGATGGTAGATGTTTTTGCTCATCTCCAGAGGATGTAGCTAAGTCAGTTGCTAATGTTACAGGCAAGACAGTCTATGTTTTCCGAAAAGCAAATTGGAAAAAGATACCAGAAGACTGGATTGAAGTAGATGAGAAGCTCTTGAACGACAGCTTAACTGATGTTCATTGGATTAACCATAACAGGTATATGACACGCATCTACATGGATGGTGTCCTCGACCTTACAAGCAGTTGGATTATTGCCAGAAACTTTACGTTCAATAACAGGAAGATTTCTCGCGGGTATTGTTATTCAAGGGATACTATTAAGACAATCTTCTTAGAAGGGAATGAAGATGCTGTTGAGGCAATGTTCGGTAAGATTCAGTATGTGGCTGCACCGTTTGCATACACTTACACTATCAGTGTTCTTCAGGATTTGAAGTCATGCCTTGATAATGACACAAAACTGTACAAAAAGATTAAAAAAGCAGGTGACCGCATGGTTATCAAGCTGACAAACTATCTTTCAAAAAGAAAACAAGAAAACTTCTTGCTTTCACACTTAGATTGGAATAAAGTATCACCTATCGAAGTGAGTAAGTTTTTAGGCTTTAATGTGAAATGTGTTCCAGAAGGTACAACAATTTACGATTAAAGTGTTTGACAAGGGGCTTTGAAGCCCCTTAGAATAGCCTCACAAATTGATTGATTAACTAACAAGAGAGAGTAATAAGATGACTACTAAAACTAAAGCACAGATTGACGCAGAAATTTACAAACTGGTTAAAGAAGGTAAGCTGACTAAAACAGCTATTGCACAGAAGTTCAATACTTCAACCCGTTCAGTTGGTCGTGCTGTAGAGCGTCATGAAGCAACCTTAAAAGGCAAGAAGAAGGCAACTTCTACACCAGCTACGAAGACTTTGAAACAAGTTGCTAAGACTTTTAAAAAGAAAGCTGGCAAACCAGTTGAAAAGGTCGTTAAAGACACTGTACAGAAAGCTCCAGTAAATAAACTGCACGAAGCTATGCAGAAAGATGACAAGATTGAGTACATGATTACTGGTGATTCTGTAATTATGACTTATGGTTCAGAATCTGAAATTGTTGAGTCTACTCATCCGAACTATCAAGAGATTGTAGTTCATGTTGTGAAAGGTGAGTTCAAGAAAGCATTTGAACTGATGAACATTCGTAAGTCTATCGAAAACTTCACTCAGGGTGCTATCACAATCAAAGGCGACAAGCTATTCTACGGTGCTGTTGAGATGCGTTCTACTCTGGTTGACCGTATTCTTCACATGATGAAAACTGGCGATAAAGGTTTTGAACGACTTGTAATGTTCTTCGAAAAACTGATGGAAAACCCATCTAAAGATTCTGTAGAACAACTTTGGGGATTTGTATCTCACCTTGATGTTGAAATTGATGAAGAAGGCTACATCATTGGTTGGAAGAAAGTCTCTACTCGTGAAGGCAAGCTGGTTGACTCTCACACCTACAAAGTGCCTAATGATTTGGGTAACATTGTAGAAATGCCACGTTGGATGGTTGATAATAACCGTAACGTAACTTGCTCTCAAGGTCTTCATGTTGGTGCTTGGGATTATGTTCGTTGCTTCTCAGGTGATACAATCCTGAAGGTTCGCGTACATCCACGAGATGTTGTATCTGTTCCAACTGATTACAACGATATGAAGATGCGTTCCTCTCGTTATGAAGTTGCAGCAATCGTTGATAATCAACGTAAAGTGCTGGAAGCATGGGACGGTAAGACTGAAGCTTTGCATGTCATCGTTGGCACTGCTGGTGAACTCATCTCTCAACGTAAACGTGAAATCTAATAAGTAATTCTCTTAAAAGGCTGCTTCGGCGGCCTTTTTTATTTGTATTTTGTGCAGAGTGCTGTATAATTGTTGTCACGATAAACTAAACAGGAGAACCAATGAAGAAATTGATTCTAGGTTTGTGCTTAATGTTTACAGCACACTTATCTTATGCAGTTGACTGCCCAGAGCTATCAATTAGCCAAAAAGTGAACATGTTAAAAGCTTACCAGTATGGTGAGAATAACATGGGTAAAGGTTGGGGTATCACTCTAGCAGCTATAGCCTTACAAGAGTCAGAGTTAGGTCTGAAGGTAGAAAATAAAAAGACCCATGACTATGGTATCTTCCAGAATCACTTGAAGACTGTTGTAAAGCGTAACAAAATTAGTCCTAATGTTGCTAAAAAGAAACTCTTAAAAGACTTTGACTATGCCGCAAAAGAAACACATAAAGAGCTTGAGTTTTGGACAAAGGTACATGGTCAGCCAAAGTCAAAGAAGACTTTACAAAAAGTTTTAGCATCATATAATGCTGGGTATTCGTACAAAATCCCTAAAGCTAAGAAATACTCTCAAGATGTCTATAACAATATGAAAGTTATCGCTCAATGTGAATTTGCAACAAACATTTCTAAGGTAAATCATGAAAAAATTAAGAAAGTCTGATGAAGTCCTGTGCCACGCTTATGACTTGCATCCTCATGAGTTAGGTCTTGATTCCTGTGTATGGACTCCAGAACAGTGCAGGGATTTTGAAGACACTGCAAGAGAAGTTGTATGTTCACTTGAAGAGTTCCACACATCAGAACCAATTGTGAACGTTGTGGACAAAGAGACTGGACAAACTATAGGTGTAAGGCGTGATAGTTTAGTCATAGTCAATAAAGACCTTGTAGAAAAAGGTAACCTCATCTTAGCAGATATTGATGGCGTTCTTACAAATTTTAATCACGAAGATTGCTCAACGGAATTGACTGATGGGTCATTCTCACAGTACACTAATCTTCTTGATTCTGTAAGAGCAAAACCAACATATGTTTTCAACATTATTGATGCAATTGCAAATCATGCAGCAGTTGGACTCTTGACAGCAAGAGGTGAATCTCAGAGAATACCTACTGAGATGTTTTTAAGGCACAATATAGAGCATGATTACTTGCTTTTTATGCGTGGTTTTGGAACTAACTCTATAAGTGCAGAAAGTTTGAAAGTGAGGATGATTCAGTCTTGCATTCTTCCTTACTTTAATATAGTATGCTTTATAGAAGATACAGAGAAGAATGTTCAGAAGGTAAACAGAATCCTTCCACACATTAAAACCATGTTAGTTAAACATTGAGAGAAAACTTATGAACAATATCATTACGGTAGCACTGGACGATACGGCAAACAAATCTGAAGTAGTTCGTAAAATGATTCAAGGTAACTTTGAAGGTAAAATTTTCCGTGCTGTTAATGTAAAAGCTGATGGCAGCATTCGTGAATATCGTGCATTATTGAATGTTAAAAAACACGTAAAAGGTGCTGGTTCAACGACTGCACACAAAGAAAACCTGATGACTATCTATGATATGGGTAAGGCTTCAGAGTTAGGTGCTGAAGGTATCGTTAAAGAAGGTGCTCCGTATCGCTCTTTCAATCTGGAAACTACTCTTATGCTTTCCTTTACAAGTGGTTCTAAAACAATCACTTATCTCTTTACTGATGCTGCAACGGTATCTGCTATTAAGGATAGCACTGTCAAAGCTGGCGTAGTTGCTGCTGCAAAAGCCTCTTCGATGGCTGCGAATATCCTTGCTAAAGTCCTCGGTTAAGGTTAAGATACAGGCTCCTTCGGGAGCCTTTTTCATTTCAGGAGATTGTTAAATGACATTTAAAGAGTTCTGTCAAGCTACTTTCATAATTGTTTTCTTAGTTGGGGCAGGTGTCTGGGGAGGATACTCTTACAGAGACTATCAAGTTGCTGAAACTGAGCTAAACAATCAAAAGCTCATAAGTGTTGCTAAAGATGCTTATCAGGAAGGATTAGTCACACTGAGCACCAATTACAAAAATGATTTGAAAGATGTGCTTGCTAAGAATAAGCATACAAAAGAGGTATTAACATATGAAAAAACTAAGCCAGAGTTTTATAATGTTTGTGTTACTGATAATTATGTCAGGGTGTTCAACGAACAAAGTGAACAGTACATTCAAAAACTCCCAAGTAAGTGAGAGTGATAAGTACACTCAAGAAGACTCAAGATTCACTATCAAAGGTAATACTGGTAGTGATGTGGCAGCAGCCCTTGAGTTCTATCGTGATGGATTTTACCAGTGCACAATCAAAGCTAATAACCTTATTGATATGATTTTATTAGGAAATAAACAGCAATGACAGAGAATGAAGATACTTTTTACGTAGAAGGGTACTTACTGTTACCGCGACCAAAAGAAACTTATATGCGAATTGACTTCATACCAACCATTATGGATAATGTGATGTGTCATATCTTTATGCAAGGTGTCACAGCACAGCTTAAGCATGTTGGTAAGGAGTGCAAAATAAAGGTTGACACTCATCCAGAAATCAAAGAGAATCACTACACATGGTTCTTACCAGATTCTAAAGAAATCTTAGCAGTTCTTAAAACGAGGAAATGATTATGCAATTCCAGCCAACAAATCGTGGATTTTCTTATGCAGAATTTAAAGATGCTAAAGGGGAAATTTGTACTTTACAAGAGAGTTCATCATACGAACCATGTATCTGGTTAGGTGCTAAAGAGGTCTCTGTTCAGTACCTAGATAATGGCTGGAAAACACTTGATATCCCAGCATTAGTTGGTAAAGATTTTGTAGGTAATCAAAGAATGAAGCTCAATCAAGAACAGGTAAAAGAGTTGTTGCCGTACCTCCAATACTTTGCTGAAAATGGTGAATTACCAACAGAGGAACTTACAAATGCAGATTAATGGGAGAGACTTTGTAGCCGTTTACTACGAGAAAGGTAAAGAAGTTGGTGTAGCACAAGTATCTTATGGCAATGGTAAGTGGCTATATGGAACAATCGCAGTAGTAGGGACAAGAAGTGATACAAAAACTTTTAAAGATTGTGTTGACCTTCTTGAAGAATCCATCCAGAATCATTGGTGTCTGATATGGATGACTGATAACGAAGTGATGGAGCGTTTCAAAAAGATTGATATCAACATTGACAGTATCGAGCATGTTGATTTATATGAGCTAACTGAGAAGGTAAACTATGAAAGTAATACTAGCCAGAGATAAAAAGACCCGTAAAATTGTAAGTTCAGCAGTATTCATAGGGAGAGATGAAGTCATCCCGTTTGCAGGAGAAGATGTGTTAACTTACAAGAAGGTGATGAAACGTGAGTTCAGTAACCGTTTCCGTGACTTCTTCTCTGAACCATTAGAAGACTTTAAAAGCCGTCGTGGTAAAGGTATCATCATTCAAGAGGCAATTATTCATGGCTGACTTCTGCAAAGACTGTTCTATCGAAATGTTTGGACGTGATACAGGTGACTTAAAAGGTCTCATCACTGAAGATGATTTTAAAGCTGGCTACGCAATGCCAGTAATCTGTGAAGGCTGTGGGTGCATCTGGGTAGACCACGAAGGACAGCGTGTAAAACCTTCAGAAGATAAAGAATCTTGGGAGAGATGTTAAATGGGTATTGTAAAAATCATCAATGGTGATATCTTTGCTGCATTTGATAAAGGTAAGTTTGACATCATTGGTCATGGTTGTAACTGCATGAACCTAATGGGTGCAGGTATCGCTGACAAGATTTCTAAGCTTTACCCAAAAGCATATGAGACCGATACAGAAGTTTATCTCTATGCAGGTGGTATAGGACACAAACCCTGTGAAAATTTACTGGGTAATTTCTCTGTAGCACGTTTAAAACAAGGTCGTATAGCTAACCTTTACACTCAGCTTAAGACTGGTAAAGATGCCCGATATAGTGCTTTAGAGTCATCTTTGAAACAGCTTAACAGATACTGTGAAGTTAATCAGTTGAGGAAAGTTGGTTTACCTATGATTGGTGCAGGTATCGGTGGACTTGACCCTCAAGCCGTCACAGTTATCATCAATCAGGTGATGAAGAGTGTAGATGTTTATCTATATGTCTATGAAGGAGAGGTGTACCACAAGTTACGCTCAGGTTGGAAGAACTACTGTGAACCAGAATACTTTGCAGGTGTAGTTGTGTTCACGGATAATGCAGTTACCCTCTTCAGACGAAGAAAAGGTAAGATACATCAAAGTAACCCTCCGGTTGAGAAGATGTCTCTAAGTAACGCTCTAGTTACCCACCTGTCGAAGAGCAATCACAGGATAGCCGTAACATTTGGCAGTGATGCAGATACATATATTTATGCAAGAACTGATGAGGATATCGAGACGGTATTCTCTTCACCGGAAGTTACCTTCTTAGACGCAAAGAACTAAGAAACTCTGTATAATATTCACAATAGACTAAGCCTTTCTTATCTGGTAAATTTTTCAGGTAAGGAGGGCTTTTTCATTTCAGGATTGTGCAGGTAGAGTTCTGTAGAGAAATCTGTAGAGAGAATTTAGAACTCCAAAGAGAAAATTCATTTTCAAACTGTGCAGGTAATCTCCAAAGAGCTTTTTCATTTTCAAAACGTGCAGACCCCGCTCAGGTCGGGCAAGAAAAATCATTTTAGAATTGTGCAGGTAGGTTTTTATGGGGAGCCAGACCAACCCCTCTCCCCCTATTACTCCCCCTCTCCCCAAAAGTCAAGAGAAAAATTTGTAGCGGATTGAAAAATAATTCTTGATTTGTGTTCTGTTTTGTGGTAGTCGTGTGCGCACGTTTCATTACAGTTTTTCCAAAAATATTTTTAAAATTTTTCTTGACTCTTTGAACTGGGTTATCTAGTATTTGCATCAACGGGGAGGGAATGACCTTTCCCACTAAGTAAAGTCCTTAAACTAGGAGATTCAAAAATGGCATATCGTGCACCTAAATTCATCAATAAAGACAACTTTCGCAACGCACTGGAGAAGTCACTTGATGAGAATTTTAAAGGTAACGTTATTGTTGTCCACTCGTTCAATTTCAAGTATGATATTAACGGGAATAAAATCAACCATTACACGGCGACAATGCTAGATGGTACTCTTTCAAGTGAAAAAGCCATTTTACATGCACTTGCTGGACGTGGTAAAAACCTGATAAGATGCGATAAGAGACGTTATCAGGGTGGCGCATATGGTTACGATGATGCTGTTTATCATCTTGAAAATATGGGCTATCAAGTAGAAAAAGCTGGAGTGTCTCAAATAATTGGTAGTGATGGTTATGTAACAATCTTCAAAATTAACTAATAAAGTGCTTTACAGGGGGCTTATAGTTCGATAAAGTAAGCCCCAGATAAAGAGCTTTACCACTAAATCC
>ERZ781270.1-NODE-1-length-106300-cov-11.575820_pt1 | contig 106300 bp, 87 predicted proteins | sample MGYA00375848_ERZ781270 | MGnify/ENA primary metagenome ERZ781270 (study PRJEB29790, sample SAMN06051249) | human gut metagenome | host: Homo sapiens | place: USA: Cincinnati, Ohio | collected 2013-09-24 | study: EMG produced TPA metagenomics assembly of the Gut... | reverse complement strand
GTAATAGTCAACACCCTCAACTTTAGAATAATAAATATTGATTAGTTAGATAGCCTGCTCTTAATTGAGCGGGCTATCGTTCATTTTCGGAATCTTTGGGACTTTTATTTGTAAAGGGCTTTAGGGTTTCTTTTTATGCGATTTTAGAAATCATCTCTTCAAGCTGAAATTGTATAATTCGAATCATAATAGCTAAGGTTTTAATATGGTGAAAGCTGTTATGTAGAATAAATTGGAAGGAGATTAGTTGAATCAACAGTTGGGCGTTGATAGTAGGATTATTGCTATCCTTGATTCGCCCAATGCACAGGTTGAAAGTGATACAGGTCGTTATCATATTAATTCAGAAGGCAATTTCGCAGGATTATAATAGAATTTTTAGCATGAGTATGAGCTTCTTTTATTAGAGGCTCTTTTTTATTGGAATGATTGGCCATGTTTTTTGAAATACTTTGTCTAGCTTTATTATCTTACTATCTTTTTTTGATAGCAAAGATAGATTTTTTGCGAAGAATCTCGGTTTAAAGTGAGGCTTCTTTTAACGTTGTTCTTCATTTTTAAGTTCTTTTAAGGGTAGATAAAAAAACGAATTATTAAGGTTTTTATATTGGGATGATCAGAGGATTTCACAATTTAAAAATAACGTTTTAAGTATTTTAGAGAAATATAAACCATATTAGCAAAGATAACGATTTAATTGTAGGTTTTCTAAGGTTTATATAAACTATTTTATATTTCAGGATTATAAATCGGTTATATTCCTGAATAAAGAAACGGAAAATTTAATTCGTAAAAATTGCAATCACCTCAGTTATAAGGCTTTGTATTAACGTTTATTGACTGTTTTATAAAGAAACTCGTGTAATTAAAAACCATTAAATTAACTTAATGTTAATAAAATGAATATTCATTTTTTTAACAAATGATAAAAGAAATGAGTGTAATAACGATAGACAGATGATAACAGATGTGCTACCAAGCGTTAAGCTATCTTTTCAATATTAATAAATAACAAAAATTTAATTAATGTTGAATTTGTAAATACTTATTTCATCTTATAAGATAATAACACTGGTAGCGGTACTTTAGGGTGAAAGGAGGTAAAAATATGCTTAGGAGAAAACTGCGGTTTCTAATTGTGTTAGGGGTCATTTTTTCAAGTTTGACGGGTTTGCTGGGTGTGAGGACACAAACATTTGCAGAAACAAATACAAAAGTTTTACTTGATGAGTCATTTCTGAACGTTTCTTATGAAACTGAGCTAACAGAAAAAGGAAATGTTTTTCGAATCAAGTTGAAACGAGAAGCTGACAGTAAGCAGAAAAAAAGTCGTGTAAAGGTAAAAATACTAACAGAGAGTGATGAAGTAATCGATTATCCTGTAGTCGATGGGATGGAAGAAACTGATGAGTGGTTGAATGAAAAAGAATTTACACCTTCAGCAAACTATGAATTGGAGCTCTTACTTCCTAAGAAAGAAAAAAGGCTTCAATTGTTCATCGAATTAAATGAACAAAAGGAAATGAGCGAAAATGATTCTGATACAGACGTTCTTGGGTTAACTGAGCCTTTATTGTTGGAAATGAGTAAAACAGACAGTTCGAAAAGTTCAAAAAAAGAACCTACCAGTAGTTTGGCTAGTGAAAAAGTTCCACCTACTACCAGTAGTTATTCACTTTATTCTGAACAAAATAGTCTGTCACCATTAGCGGGAATAAGCGCCAATAGTTTAACCCGCGAAAATTCGTACACGAATAAGGCACCAAGTTACAAAACGGATAATGGGGAATATCCTGAATATTCTTGGCAGCCAAATGGACAGACGAATGTGATCAATCACCAAGGCGGAAAGGACAATGCAGCGGCCAATGTTTGGGACGGTCTGCAAAATTGGGATACTTCTACAGATAACTATAAGAATTCTTATATTTATTACGGAGTAGGTGAAAAGGCGCAAGGAGATATTGCCTTACGAAAATATGCGAGTGAAACTGCTAAGGAAGATGAGTTTAATGTCCGTTTAAATGTCCGAGGAGATTCTCTTACCAAACCAGGTGTTGATGTCATGTTTGTGTTGGACAACTCTGCATCCATGATATACAACAATCCGGAATCTCTCGTTAACGGCAGATTGCGAAAGGATGTTTCAGTAGAATCGCTGGGTAAACTAATTGATCAATTCAAAAAGAATATTCCAGATAACTTGGGCTATCTGAGGCTTGGAAGTGTCATTTTTGGCTCGGATGTAATCAGCACTTCTAATTTGTCAGCGCAATATAGCGATTGGGATCAAATGGTGACTAATTACCAAGCGGCCAGTACGCAAGGACACCAGACATACACCCAAGGAGGATTGATTGAAGCACAAAAAAGATTGTTAGCCGATAATAACGGACGACGAAAAGTTATTTTTCTTTTAACGGATGGGTTTCCAAATAGGAGTAGGAAACCAGTAAAAGGAAAAAAAGACTCGACGATCTTTCCTTCGCAAGTGAGAATTACGGAGTATGTTGCCAGTGAACTGGGCGACTCTTTGCAGTCAAATGGCTCTACCTCCCTTTATGTATTGAATAATCCTCCATGGAGTGATGTGGATAGAAGGTTTACCATTCCTAATATCGAAGGTGGAGCGGCTCTGAAAATTGAATCCCATTTGGATATGGCAAACTCACAAGCAGCAGATATTAGAGAAACTGGTACAGAAATTCAAGCAATCGCCATGGGATACCATAGTGGAACTCTGGAATATCATACTCCAGAAGAGTTGATAAAAGGTCTCTATAGGATGACCACTCAAAGAGCGAACACCACAGGGGATTCAGAAAGTGATTACTATTTCTATCAGGCACAAGATTTGCAAGGGTTTGAGGACTCTTTCCAAGATTGGTTTCAATCGACCCTTACGACTGTTGAACATGGTGTAATTGAAGACCCACTGGGGGATATGGTGGAGTTAGTCGGAACACCAGTTGTTACAGATGTCTCTCTGAGGAATGGGTTGGGCACAGAGTCTATCAACACGGATAGGATGGCTGTAGTTGATAATTCAGACTCAAGAAAAGTAAAAGTAACCAATATCAATCTTTATGGAAATCAAGAAATTGAAATAAATTATAAAGTACGCCTGAAAACAGAGGATTCTAGTTTTATTTCAGGTAAATGGTATCCAGCCAATGGAAAAACAACGTTACACGTTTCACCTGACCGGACAACAGATAAGCTAGATTTTGGTGTTCCTTCTGTTCGAGCCTCTACAGAAGATTTTGTCATTCCGGTAAAAAAAATCTGGTCAAATGATAACGATAATCGCTGGCAGATGCGCAAAGAAGTAACGGCTGTTCTGCAAAAAAAAGACGGAACTAAGTGGATTGATTTACACGAGGTTAATTTAAATGAAGGAAATGATTGGACAAACCAATTTCCAGCAGTTTCTGGCAACTCTACTATTGAATACCGAGTTATTGAAAAAATCAGCAATCTGTATAGAGTACCTGGTTATGCTAATCCCACTTACAGTCAGGAGAGTTTCACATCTAGTAATCTAGAATCAGCAGGAATAACGATCACGAATCGATTGCTGACTACTGATTTTTCATTTAAGAAAGTAATGGAAAACGGACAACCATTTACTATTTCAGATGAGAAACGGCCAAAATTTACTTTGACAGAAACGATTAAAAGTATAGAAGTTGTAAGAGACGTTGCACCTGATGATGAAGGAGTCGTTCATTTCACTAACCTTCCTGCAGGTATCTATCGAGTAAGCGAAACATTTGTTCCGGAAGGATTCAAAAAGTGTGATGATTTCACATTTACAGTGGCAGAGAGGTCGGATGGAACGGGAGTTATTGCTACTTCAACGAATAAAACGATCGTAAATGAATTGAAGGAGTACAAATTAACAGTTATAAAGACCAATGAGCTAGGAGCAGAAATAGAAGGTGCTGCGTTCCAATTGAGGAATTCATCGGGCACTTATAATAAGACGATTTCTACGGGTTCTACTTTTACTTTTACGGGATTGGAACCAGGCGCTTATTTCTTGAAAGAAGTCACTGCGCCAGATAGCTATGTTGGTCTGAACAAAGAAATTGCTATTGATATTTTTGACAATGGCTCTGTTTCAATTGAAGATCATACACTGATAACAAAGTCAGTCAATCTAAATGGAACAGAAAATCTTATTACTATGAAGGTGAAAAATAAAAGACAATTTGGAGTATTACCGAAAACAGGAAGTTTTGGTAATCGCTACTTCATATTATTCTCTATTATTTGCTTAGTAATAGGCAGCGGATTGGGTGCAGTCTATTTGTATGTTAATCGAAGGAGGGGGTAAACATGAAAAAATATCATCTTTTTTTCTTGTCCCTTCTGATAGTCTTCATCGGTGTTATCGGATTAACTAGCTCCGTTTTAGCAGCACCATCTGATGAAAAAGTTGAAGTAATAATAAATACAAGACAAAAAGAAGGAGAAAAAGTTCAAGGAACGGATCATTTGAACTTTACTATCTATGACTTAACTAGCTGGCGTCAATCGACCACGATGTCTGAAAAAGAAGCAAAAGAGTATCTGCTGGATAAAAATGTTCTCAAGGAGGAAATGCAGAGCTTTATTCGAACACAAGATCTAAAAGCACTGGGAGAAGAACCTTTAGTTGTCAATAGCGAAGGAGAAGCAAAGTTCCTACTTCCGCGCTATCAAGACAATAAGGACGCGGCGTATCTCATTTTAGCTAGCGGAGAAACCGGAAAATTTCGTTTTCTACCAATTGTCTTATTCTTTCCACAGTACGCTATTGACTCCAATATAGAAACATTCAAAGTGATGATTTATGGAAAATATGCGGAACAACAAGAACTGGTGACAACTGTACCACCAGGTGAAGTGGCCAAGCAAACAGAAAATCCTAAAGCGTCAGCAGTCACTTCGCATAAAACATTGCCGCAAACGAATGATTTCGTAAAAAGCTACTCATTACTTGGCGGGGTACTACTTATTTCAGCAATTATGGGTTTGAAAAAGACTCAAAAATATAGGGGGAAAAAATAATGAAACATAAAGTGAAATGGACAGGACTATTAACAGCAATTATATGTCTCGTACCACTACTAACAGGGGTGTTTGGTCTGAGCGAGAATGCAGAGGCTGCTGGGGAAACCGTGTCAGTAACATTGCATAAAAAGAAAATGGATGAATTTCCTAACACAGCAATAGCTAACACAGGTAAAGAAATGAATGAGTTTGATCATTATCAAGGATTACCAGGTGTAACTTTTACCGCATGGGATGTCACTGAAGATTTTTATAGTAAGCTGGGGTTAACTGGAAGCGAAACAGACGCTGTAGCAAAAACGAAAACCGAAGCGTTGATGCAAACGTTCGTTTTGGATAAAGGAAATGCGACAAATGTAGTAAGTGATGTTACGGATGCTAACGGGAATGTGACCTTCCCTACGTTAGAAAAACGAACAGCTGGCGGAATTTATAAGGTGTACTATTTTGAAGAAACACTACCAGCAGGCTACACTACCTATTCAAATCCAATTATTCTAGTTCTACCTGCAATGGATGGCGCAAATGAACTAAGTACGATTCATTTATATCCAAAAAATAAGATTGATGATAAAGAAAAACCTGAAAAGATCTTAGTTGATGAAGCAGGCAAAGCATTAGAGGGTGTTCCGGCAGGCGAAACGTTCTATACGTTTGAAGTAGGAAAACGGATCAACTATAAAGCATCATTCACCTTCCCAAGCCAAATTGGTGAAATTTTGACAGAGGCTGGTGTAGAGCAAACACGCTACAATAAATTTGTACTTGACGATCAGGTGTCCCAAACAGGTGTAAAATTTGAAGGAATTTCAAAGATTGTCATCGGCGGTGTTGAGTTGAGTGATACTGAATTAACAACATTTTATTCTCATATGATCTTGACTTCTAAAAATACAGTGACTCCATATTTAAATTATGCCGGTTTTACTTTGACAGCTAATTTGAATGCTGAAACAAGTGTGAGTAATGCGACCGAATATGCGAGATCTAAAGCAACCGCTGAATACTTGAAGCAATTTGCTGGGAAAAAATTAGAAATAACTTATGGCGTGAGCATGACAGAATATACGCCTGTAGATCAAGAAATCAACAATAATTTTGTGGTTCAGATGACTCGTGATGGGGATACTGATGATAATCGGAACGTTCTTAATCCTCCTCCAGGCTTTGGGACTGGCGGACACAAATTCTTAAAACATGAAAGTGGCAAAGAGAATCAAACGTTGGCTGGAGCAGAGTTCGTTGTGATTCGCAAAAATAACGGCAAAGAAGAATTTTTGAAGCAAGCTGTAGACGGAGGTACTCCAGTTTGGACAGAACTACCTAGTGGCGGAAGCTTAGCCGATGCTAAGAAGTTCACTACTGGAAATGACGGAAAAATTGAAGTAACTGGGTTAGAAAAAGGGACTTACTTCTTGAGAGAAACAAAAGCACCTAATGGGTTCATTAAATTAGCAGATGATGTTCAATTTGAAATCAAAAATAATTCCTATGAAGAAACAACAAGATTGAAAATTCCGAACGTTTCTCAAGGCGGCTTCTTACCATCAACAGGTGGACAAGGGATTATCGCCTTCCTAGTTATTGGATTGGGATTAATGCTGTTCGCAATCATTAAATATCGTAAAGTCCGCGAACAAACAGTATAAGCAAGCTATAACAGTGCCGTATCCATGAGAGATACGGCACTGTTTATTATTCTAACAAATTTTTTTGACGCTCTAGCTTTTCGATATATTTGCTTAAAATTTCGTTGATTTTCGTGATGTCAGAAAGAGATATTTGCGGATGGAAGGTATAGACTGGGATTCCTCGATAGGGACTATCTTCACTATTTTGAATGATTGAAGAAAAGACCATATCAAATGTTTGATCTTCGGTTTGATCAACTTCAATAAAGGATAGAAAACGAACATTGAAAAAGTTTTGGAAAATTTGTTCCAATTTTTGAGCCAGAATATACTCTAAGGCCATCGTTAGGTTTGTATCAATTTTGACGATGACCTCTGGTTCGAACTTAGTAAAAATATTAATCGCAGAGAAGGCTTCACAAAACCTCGGCAAGAGAAATTCCGTATTGTCTAACACTGGTGAATCAGATTTTTCGCGCATTTTCTTAAGAACATCCTTCATATAATTATAAAGGTGCGGGTACTTTTTCTGGTAAAAATAGGAAAGATCATAGCCAGAAGCGACAGAAATAAAATTTTCGAAAAAGGTCGCATGCAAAAAAGTTGATAAAATGATTGAGTGGCAAAGCTTTAAGTTCAATTCATCTTTTACTGGTGTATACATGATATTTGTTTCATCAGTAAAGAGAGTATATAGCTGATAGATTGGCGTTTCGAGCTCACGATGCAATTGGATAACTTCTTTTAAATTGTCTTTTCTAATATAAAACTGCGCTCGACATTGAAACAGGAGCCCAACGTAATCAATCTCAGAATCAGAGAGAAAAAACTCCTTTTGAAAATTCGTATAAAATGTTGAACGTGGAAAAAGCTGACGTTGGCTGATTTTCTTAATGTAAGCTGGAATATCCTCATCATTGATCGGATGTTTCAAATGGAAGCGTGAAACATTCAATGCAAACATATAAGAAAAATCAATTGTTAAGGTATTTTTTTTAGCTAAATCATAATTCTTTAGGGCATACCTTACGTATCCGTCGATTTTCTTTTGGTCTACATTAGAAAATGGCCAAGCAACACCCGTATAGAAAGTCCAGAAGAAGTGGTATCCAAAATAGCGGATGTTGATCTCTTTACCGGTGATTTTTAGCTGCTTAGTACTGTATTTCAAGGATAAATGGTAGGGTGCGACAAACTCATTGATTTGTAAAACTTTGCGCCTTAGGGTACTCTCGCTAACAAAGTAATTATTAAGAATATCTGAAGTAATCACTTGACTGCTGAGAAACAATTCTTGAAGCAAGTTAAAGATCAAAGATTGCTTCAAAATATAAAGGGTGAGTTTTTTATAATCAAGTTCTGCTCCAGTGAAAAGGAATCCTTTCCCTTTGATATAATCGATCGTTCCAGAAGCTTCCTTCAAAAGTGTCATCTGAATCAGATCCTCATTAATTTCCTCCATAATTTTAACGACATTTTTTTCACCTATTTCCGTTTTAAAACACAAGGTTGGTATTTTTACCCAATCTCCTGCTTGGTAAACAATATCTAATAATAAAAGTTTATTTTTAATCGCGGATTCAAATAATTCATAATCCAAAAGATTTCCTCCTAGCATTGTCCTTCATAGTTTAATTATAACATCTAGTAAGGAAAACAGAGTCTATCATACATCCGGTATTTCAGTATTCACCGAACGAACCCGACAAAATTGAAATATCTGGGTCTCCTTTTTTGATATACTCTTTTCTTATTCGGGTACCTTAGGGAATTACGGCATCTGATTTGATTATTCTAGCGAAACTGAAAAATAAAAAAACGTACATTATAGTAATGGTAGCAAACAGTTTTATAAAAAAATGCTTTGAGGGCCTTTTACTATTTCAATAGACAACAAGTAACTATAAAAATATAAATTATTTGTAAAGCAGGAAAAGAAAGTAGTGAATGAGATGAAACCATTTTTAATTTTGACGAAAAATGTATTGTTTGAGCAACCTCTGCAGAATCGATTGCAATGTTTGGGATATGAAGTGTATTGCTCTAAGCTTCTTTTCGATAAGCTACTGCATAAATTTGATGAGGAACAGATTGATAGAAAATTTGCGGCGGTTATTATTAGTGAAACTATCAGTGATAATGAGGCGAAACAACTTTTTTTAAACTTGAGCAAAATGAGCTGTTTTATCAGAAAAACATCGATCGAACCAGATGAAGAAGAACAGAAAATGATTAAAAAAATAGGTTTTTACGATTGGATCAGTGAAAGTCAATCAATTGATCGCCTTAGAGAATACGTAGTTCATAACTTAGCCAGCATGAATCACGAAAAGGAGCAAGCAAGGCTGATTTTTAATAAAGAGGGCGAAGTTAAACAAGACGAGTTACGAGCGATTCTACATGTACTATCGAAAAAAGAAACAGCTTTTTTCGAGAAACTGCTTAATTCAAATGATGAAACAGTTTCCAGAACAGAGATGTCACGAGCAATCTGGGGAGACGGTCCTAATAGTTCACAATTAGCTCAAATGTCTATTATTGCTAAACGAATCCGATGGAAGCTGAAAGAAATGGAAAGTGCCTTAGTCGTAGAGGCGATTTGGGGCAAAGGCTACCGTTTGAAACAAAGGAATTTTGACGGCGAGACCGTTTAAGCTTTTTGATGGAGTGAAGTTATTGTAAAGTTGAAGAGGATATTCATCATTGTACACAAAATATTTTTCTAATTTAGATGATTTTTCTAAGATTAGTGACCGTAGAAAAAAATTCGTGTTATCATAATTACAATGAGAATTTAATTAAAAAAGTATGAATTGAAAGGGTGTAACTTGATGAAGTTTAAGTGTATCGTTATTTTTACAGTGAAGGATTATAATAAAAACAAAGAAAAGGATGGGTATTTGCCGCAAAACGGAACAGTGATTAATGCTTTTGTGGGCTCCAATGGGATGAATTGTCTCGCGGTTGGGTATGTGAAGTAGCAGCGAACTAACTTGTTGGCATCAATAAAGACTTTAGTGGTATTTTTTAAAGCGAGTTGGCGATGAATTCAAATAATGCTGGTTCGTTCGTGTTGTGATTGCTCTTTTGAATGTGAAGCGAAAGCTGGTGATTGTTTTGGATAGTCATGTGATTAGAGATGTTGCGTTTGCTGGTATTTTCTGTACGGGTCTTTTACTAGTGATCGCTTTGATTACTCGCTTAACAAATGGGCTTTTTTTCTCAAGGTTTCCATGGCAGTTTGTAAACGATCGAGATGATCCAAGATTTGAGGCGGAACGTAGGGCAGGAAAAGCTTACAGTTATTTTATATTTAAGTATGTACCGCCGTTTTTGATTGGATTTCTATTGTTACTTTTGTGGACCTATTTGTCTTAATAGGGGCTTTGCAAGGCGGTTAACTAATTTTGCAAAGAATTATCTTTATAGAGAGAAAAAATAATAGGAGCTGATTCGAAAGTCTTATAGACTTGTGGATCAGCTCCTATTCACGAATACACGGCGATTCATAAGTAGCGTCTACAGAAATAAGCCGAAAATTCACAAAATTTTAGAAACACTGAGTAGGTATCATTCACCATCTGTTCCTAGATCCTTGTATTTCTTTAGGCTATCCTCTTCTGTCAAAATTTATCGTTAACCATGTAATATTTCGACGATTTTTTGATTGAAATCAGGAAGATCATCTGGAGTTCGGCTAGTTACTAATTTGTTGTCTACTACAACTGCTTCATCTTTGACGATTGCGCCAGCATAGCCGACATCTGGACGAACGGTTGTGTAAGCAGTCATTGTGCGCCCTTTGGTAAGTCCTGTTTGAATGAACAATTGTGGACCATGGCAAATGGCGAATAACGGTTGATCCTTGTCTAAGAAATAAGACACGAAGGATACAAAACGTGCATCGCTACGCAATTGATCAGGTGAAAAACCGCCAGGAATCAGTAATGCATCGAAGTCCTCAGGTTTCACTTCATCAATTCCTTTGTCGCTTTTGAATTTGGTTCCTTTTTTTCCTGTGATTTCTTGATTGGCTTCAAAGCTGATGATTGTGACTTCGTTGCCATCTTTTTCCAGTGCTTCTTTTGGAGAGGATAGTTCAACATCCTCGACTAAATCCGTAACAATCGCTGCAATTTTTTTGGTCATTGAATTTCCATCCTTTCTTTTAAGTACACTTTAACCCTAAAGGATAATCGCCAAGAGTTCAAATAATATGTTTGGGATGATAGATTCCGCTTAGTTCTTTGATTGCTTTTTATATTTTTGAGAGTACAATTATTTACAGAACATAAAGTGAAAAAGGAGCTATGTATAATGATAATCGGACTTGTCTTTTTAGCTTTGGGAATTTGGCAGCTTTGGATAACGAAGCGTTCTTTTTCTAATTTGAGGAATAAAGGGAATGAAGCTACATCTCCTTTCGTAATGTTTAGTTTGTGGAGTAGCTTAGTAATGGCAATTATATTTTTGGTTATCGCGTATAATGCTATTGTAGGAAATTTCGGTTTTTAATTGAGGGCAGTTTAGGGTAGTAGCGATAACATTTACCATTATTTCGCCTATAAGGAGAAGCGCTGATGTAATGCTAGATAAGCAGGAAAAGAATTGTCACTTTCTATTTACAAATTTTGTTATTAAAAAAATTCTTTTTGTAAAATCTGTTGACAGCGCTTTCCGTGTTTGGTAAGCTAATTTTGAATTAAATAGACCATTTGATGGATAGTGATTGTTTAAATACAAGCTAAACCTGATGAGATAAGTACGATTATTTGTCGTACCCTCATTGGGTTTTTTTGTTGCTCTAAAACAGGAGGTGAGTTTATAAAAAATAACATTTTTGGGTTTGACATCAATTGCAAAGCTATCTATCATTTTAAGTGAACGAAGTCGAAAAAAATGATTTTTAGTAGCGAATGTCACAGAACGGAGGAGTGTTGAATGCAAATTCAGAAGATTTTGAATAACAATGTAGTCATCACGACTGATCAAAAAAATAACGAGATTGTCGCGATGGGGCGTGGTCTAGCCTTTCAGAAAAAGATTGGGGATGAGATAGCCGAGGAGGCGATAGATAAAACCTATCACCTTGCGAACAGTGATTTGTTTCATAAGTTTCAAGAATTATTAGTCGATGTTCCGATAACTTACCTAGAAATCGCCAACGATATTATTGATGAGGCAAAGGTAACGTTGAAAAATCCGTTGAACGATTCGCTTTATATATCAATTACTGATCACTTATATGCAGCAGTCCAGCGAGTTAAAGAGGGTGTTCGGGTTCGAAACTTATTATTGTGGGATGTTAAACGTTTATTCCCCGATGAATTTTCGGTCGGCGTGAATGCGGTAAAAAGAATCGAGGAAAAGTTTAAAGTCAATCTAGGTGAGGATGAAGCAGGGAATATCGCTTTACACTTAGTGAATGCGCAGTCGGATAGCGAGAATGAAGATGCGTATATGATGGCGGAGTTGATGCAGGAAATCATTCAAATAACCAGCTATTATTTTAAAGTTCAACTGGATGAAGAGTCTGTTTACTTTTATCGTTTTACAACGCATTTGCGCTTCTTTGCTTCACGAATCATGAATCATCGCCAATTAACTGATGAGACAGATGACGAGCTGCTTTTAATTATTCAAAAGAAATATCAAAACGCGTATCAATGCGTAGAAAGAATTGCAGATTTTATTAGGAAAAAATACGATTACGAAATGTCAAATGATGAGAAATTATATTTAACCATTCATATCGCACGATTAGTCCAAAAAGTGAATCAATAAAAGTTGAACCCGCCCGCTTTTCACATTATCCCGGGTTGTTAATTAGTGGAAGGGCATACATCAAAATGAAATAGGAGGAAAAATAGTGGGTAAATATCGTGATTTAGCAGAAAAAATTGTCGAAAATGTCGGTGGCAAAGAAAATATCAATAGTTTAACACATTGTATTACACGTCTACGTTTTAAATTAAAGGATGAAAGCAAAGCAAATGATGACGTGCTGAAAAATATGGATGGTGTTGTGACAATTATGCATAGTGCCGGTCAATACCAAGTTGTTATTGGTAATCACGTTGGGCAAGTCTACGAAGATGTAGTAGATATGACTGGTCTTGGCGGTGAGAGTAATACGCCAGAGGAGTCTTCTGGCAGTCTTTTCGATCGTTTGATCGACGTGATCAGTGGTATTTTCCAACCCTTCTTAGGAGCATTGAGTGCTGGTGGGATGATCAAAGGGTTGAATGCGATACTGGTTGCGGCTGGTGTACTAACTGCTGAAAGTGGTACCTACATCGTTTTAAATGCGATTGGTGATGCGATCTTTATGTTCTTACCAATTGCAGTAGCAGTCGCAGCTGCTAAGAAATTTGGTGTGAATCAGTATGTTGGATTGGTGATCGGTGGTGCCTTATGTTATCCAGCGATTCAGTTATCAACGCTGACTGCCGGCGGAGATGTTCAACCACTGTATACGTTGTTTTCCGGAAGTATGTTTGAAAGTCCGGTTTACATGACCTTTATGGGGCTACCGTTTGTGGCAAACGATTATACAAGCAGTGTCATTCCGTCCATCTTGATTGTTTGGCTAGCAAGTAAATTACAACGACCATTACGTAAGGTTATTCCAGAAGTGATTCAGAACTTTTTCGTACCATTTTTCTTATTGTTGATTGCTTTGCCGGTTGGTTTCCTAGTAATTGGTCCAGTTATCACAATTTTGACTAACATGCTGGCGACTGGTTTTGATAGTTTATTGGCCTTCTCTCCAATCCTATTTGGTTTAATCGTTGGTTTCTTCTGGCAAGTATTAGTTATGTTTGGTCTCCATTGGAGTTTAATCCCGATTGCGATCTTACAGTTAGGTACGATGGGCTACGCAACAGCTTTAACTGGGATGTTCGGTGCCAGCTTTGCACAAACAGCGGCAGTAGCTGCGATGTATTTCCGCTTAAAGAATCCGAAAGAAAAAGCGTTGGTATTGCCAGCTGTTATCTCAGGAATTTGCGGTGTAACTGAGCCGGCGATTTACGGATTATCTCTGCCTAAGAAAAAACCATTTGTTTTCTCGATGATTGGTGGTGCCGTTTCTGGTGCGTTCATGACAGCTATGGGGGTTCGTTCATATGTAATGGGAGGACTTGGAGTCTTCGGTATCCCTAGTTATATCAATCAGCAAACAGGCGATTCTTCGGGAGCAATTTACTCTGTCATTGCCATTGCGATTGCATCAGTAATTGGATTTGTGTTGACTTTCTTCTTCTGGAGAGATGATACAGTAGTAGAGGAAATACCAGAAGGTCAAAAAGCAATGGAAGTTCGCAAAGAAATAGTAACTTCACCTGTTCAAGGTCAAATGATGCCATTATCAACAGCAAGTGATCAAGCGTTCGCGCAAGGTGCATTAGGTAAGGGTGTTGTGATTCACCCAACAGTTGGTGAAGTAGTGGCACCGTTTGATGGCACAGTTATGACGATGTTCCCAACAAAACACGCGATTGGTTTGATTTCAGATAATGGTCTGGAATTGTTGATCCATATTGGTTTAGATACCGTTCAATTAGATGGAAAATATTTTGAAGCGCACGTAGAACAAGGCGCAAAGGTCAAACGTGGTGATAAACTGGTGAGCTTCGACATCAAGGCAATTGAAGAAGCGGGATTCAGTGTAGAAACACCAGTAATTGTAACGAACTCAGCGGATTATCTGGATATCATCGAGACTGATCACAAAGAAGGTATCAGTAGCAGTGATGAGTTATTGACTGTATTGGTTTAATGAATTAAATCAGAAAAAAGTTCGGGGCGAGCTCCCCGAACTTTAATTTGGTCGAAAAGATTCCGTGAAGCGAATCATTGATTCTGGTGATTCTGCCATGATTTCAGAGCTGGTTTTTCGCTTGTCAGCAAGCTCTCCAATCTCAATCAAATGATTCAGATTTTTTTGATAATCTTCGGCAAAGACACAGCTATATAGCACATCCAGTAAATAGCAGATTGATGAATTAATCGTAAAGTTTGCAATTTTTGAATAAAGCCGCTCCCGTGTCGTTATTCGCAGAACCGCTTGGCTGTAGGAGGCGAGTGTATTCTCGCCGATGCTAGTTAAGGCGATGACAGGAATGTTTTGTTTTCGCAAAATTCTTGCGAGCTGCAAGATAAAATTATTTTCTCCTGTATAAGAAATCAGAATCGCACAGGTATCAGCCTGGCTATTATAGGCTTCGTAGGTATCCTCGCCTAAAGTCTGACTTGTCACAACATTTTTTTTGATGCGGCGCATTTTTAAGGCAAAATCCTGAGAAATCAGTAAATTGGCGTTACTTCCGAAGATTTTGATTTGTTTGGCGTTTAATAAGAGCTGTTTCGCTTTTTGCAGGTCATCATGATTCAACAGGCTTAAGGTATCATCGATCGTTGTTCTTTCTAATGAAGCAATTTTATTTGCGATCGTCATGATGCCGTCATTGGTTTGGAAAGGAAAATTGGCGTCGACATCTTCAAAGTAGGTTTGAAGATAGGTTTGTTCAGCTAAAAATTCTGTACGCAATTCTAGCCAGCCCTTGTAGCCTAATTTTTTAGCAACGCGAATCAAGGTAGAAGGGTGAACGAAATTAGCTTCTGCGATTTCTTTGATTGTCATGGATTCAATCGCTGTACCCTTTTCTAAAATATAAGTGACCAAGGCTGTCTCGGCATTAGAAAAATTTGTTTGCTTCATTTTCTCTGATAAGAGCATTATGAGCACACCTCCTATTTACATTTATTGTAGATCATTTGTAAATGGATGTGGGTGATTTTAAGGGAAATGTGAGAATATCCATCGAGATTTACAAAATCAACCGTTTTCAATAGAGAGTTTGTAAATTCGTATGGAATGACTTGTGAACGGATTGAATTGAAGTTTTACATAGCAGATAATTAGTTTGTAAATAAAAACAGAAGGAGTCGATTGGATGTCAGCAGGAGTAAAGATCGCTACAATTGGTGGAGGAAGCAGCTATACACCGGAATTAATGGAAGGTTTTATCAAACGTTATGATGAGTTACCTGTTCGTGAAATCTGGTTGGTCGATATTGAAGCAGGCCGTGAAAAGGTTGAAATCGTTGGTGCAATGGCACAACGGATGTGGGATGCATCACCTTATGATGTAAAAGTTCACATTACCTTAGACCGCGAAGAAGCCTTGAAGGACGCAGATTTTGTTACGACGCAATTCCGTGTGGGATTATTAGAAGCACGGATCAAAGACGAACGTATTCCCGCTTATTATGGCATGTTAGGTCAAGAAACGAATGGTGCCGGCGGAATGTTCAAAGCGTTCCGAACAGTTCCGATCATTTTAGAAATCGTTGAAGATATGAAACGTCTATGTCCAGATGCATGGCTGATCAACTTTGCTAACCCAAGCGGCATGGTGACTGAAGCAGTTGTTCGCTATGGTAAATGGGACAAAGTAATTGGCTTGTGTAATGTTCCCGTGATGGCGCAAATGGTGGAGCCCGAGATGTTAGGCAAAGAGCCAGATGAATTGATCTACAAATTTGCTGGCTTGAATCATTTCCATTGGCATAAAGTAACTGATAATCACGGCAAAGATGTGACACAAGAGATCATTAATAAAATGTACGAAGGCGACGAAACAGGGATGCCGAAAAATATCCATGATATTCCATTCCCAAGAGAGATTTTAGAACAAATGCAAATGATTCCTTGCGGGTACCATCATTATTACTACCAAGAGGAAGAAACGCTGGCTCATGCCTTAGAAGAATATAAAACCATCGGCACGCGTGCCCAACAAGTGAAGCAAACAGAAACAGAATTGTTTGAATTGTACAAAGATCCGAACTTGGATTACAAACCAGAACAATTAGGACAACGCGGCGGTGCTTACTATTCTGATGCAGCATGTGAATCAATCGCATCAATTTATGCTAACAAAAATACGCAATTAGTTGTTTCGACGAAAAATGACGGTGCCGTGCCAGATCTGCCAGCAGACTGTGTAGTAGAAGTTTCTGCTTATATTGGCGGACAAGGCGCTCGTAATGTTGCATTTGGTGAATTGCCAACAGCAGAACGCGGGTGGCTGCAAGTGATGAAAGCCATGGAATTGTTAACAATCGAAGCTGCCGTAACTGGTGATTACAATACAGCGTTGCAAGCATTTACCATCAACCCAATGATTCGTTCTGGTAAAACAGCGCAACGGATTATGGATGAATTATTTATTGCACACAAAGATCATTTGCCAAACTTCAAAGAAACCATCGAACGCCTAGAAAAAGAAGGCATCGAGGTTCAAGACGAAGTAGCACGTGAATTAGATATGGAAAAAGTATAGAAAGTAGGAATCAAACAATGGGATTTAGAAAAGACTTTTTATGGGGCGGAGCGACTGCTGCTAATCAATGTGAAGGTGGTTATAACGAAGGCGGACGCGGACTAGCGAATGTTGACCTCGCACCGGTGGGTGAAGATCGTTTTGCCGTTATCGCAGGGAAAAAGAAAATGTTTGATTTTGACGATGCGCATTTTTACCCAGCAAAAGAAGCGATCGATATGTATCATCATTGGAAAGAAGATATTGCGCTGTTTGCGGAAATGGGCTTTAAGACTTATCGTTTATCACTAGCGTGGAGCCGAATCTTCCCTAAAGGTGACGAAAAGGAACCAAATGAGGAAGGCTTGAAATTTTATGAAGACATCTTCAAGGAATGTAAAAAACACGGAATTGAACCATTAGTAACGATCACACACTTTGACTGTCCGATGCACTTAGTGGAAAAATATGGCGCATGGCGCAGCCGCGAATTAGTCGGCTTCTACGAAAATTTATGTAACGTAATCTTTAATCGTTACAAAGGATTAGTCAAATACTGGTTGACCTTCAATGAAATCAATATGATCTTGCACGCGCCATTTATGGGGGCAGGCCTTTACTTTGAAGAAGGTGAAAATGAAGAGCAAATCAAATACCAAGCAGCACATCACGAATTAGTGGCGTCTGCGATTGCAACGAAGATCGCTCATGAAGTCGATCCAGAAAACCAAGTCGGCTGTATGCTAGCGGCAGGTTCTTACTATCCATATACCCCAAAACCAGACGATGTGTGGGCGGGTCGTCAAGAAGAACGTCAAAACTATTTCTTCATTGATGTGCAATCACGCGGTGAATACCCAGCGTATGCAGTGAAGGAAATGGAACGTAATGGGATCGAAGTGAAGATGGAAGAAGGCGACAAAGAGCTATTGAAAGCTCACACCGTTGACTTTATCTCATTCTCATACTATTCATCACGTGTCGCTACGACTGATCCGGAATTGTTAGAACAAACCAGCGGCAATATCTTTGCCTCAGTGAAGAACCCTTATTTAGATTCAAGCGAATGGGGCTGGCAGATTGATCCGCTTGGCTTACGTATCACAATGAATGATCTATATGATCGTTACCAAAAACCATTATTCATCGTAGAAAATGGCCTAGGTGCGATTGATACGCCAGATGAAAATAGCTATGTAGAAGACGATTATCGCATCGATTACTTAGCGCAACACATTCAAGCAATGAAGGATGCAGTGGAGTTAGATGGTGTAGATCTATTAGGCTACACGACTTGGGGCTGTATTGATCTTGTGTCTGCCGGAACTGGTGAAATGAAGAAACGTTATGGCTTCATTTACGTAGACCGCGACAATGAAGGTAACGGAACCTTGAAACGCAGCAAGAAAAAATCCTTTGATTGGTACAAGAAAGTCATTGAAACTAATGGAGAAGATTTAAGTAATTAATGAAAAAGCGGCTGAGGCTTGTTGAAAAACGAGTCTCAGCCTTTTTGCTTTAAAGGAAGTATCAATCTTTTGACCGTTTTTCATCAGGTAAACATTATTGGATCAGGCGGAATCTTTGGGGGAGGGAATCAGATTGAATTGATGGCGACAAACGAGAAGTACTCTACCTTATACCTAGACGAAATGAAGTAATGTCATTCCTATCCAGCTGCAAGAATATTTGTAAATAATATAGAGATGTTTTTAAGCGGGATTTCTCTATACGTTAATGGAAATACATTTAAAAGGAATCGTTCGAAAATAGGGAGAAAAGCTTGGAATTTATGACTTTCAGGCTTTTTTGTTGTGTTTAAAAAAATCGAAACGTTAATTCAATATTTCAAAAATGAATATCAATAATTTTAAAATAGTTTAAATTAAACGGGCTCGAATAACACTCCTTTTTTCCATAACAGTTCAAGGATCGTATATTTATAAATTTTAATAACTTTTACGAAGAAATAAATTTATAAATAGCGGAAAAATAATATCTGCTATGATGTAGTTGCAGATAAAGGAGACCGTTTAACGAAGGTTGAAACAAAGAATAAGTTAGTCAATTATTGCTCATATCCAGGAATGCATGATGTTTTTAAGCGGGGAATGAATTCTTTAAAAAATAAATTAATTGTTCTTTCTATTATCAAGTTAGTCAGAGCGTTAAAGGAATCAAAAGGGAGATGCGTTAAATGAAAAAATCAAATTTTTTGATAGTAATACTATTATTTTTTTCACTGATTGTTGACGCGAGTTTAGCATTGATGCCGGCCCATGCTGAAAAGGAGGAGATCAAGCTCGTTGATGAGAATTTTTTAAAATTATCCTACATGTGTGAAGAAGAAAAAGACGCCGTTCAGTGGCAGGTGAAATATAAATGTCAGAGCGAAGAAGGTGAGCAGCAGCGTTTAAAATTCAGACTTACCGATGAAAAAGATAAAGCGATCGATTATCCAAAATTAGATAATCTGATTGAAAGAGATGGCTGGCTAATAGAAAGAACATTTTCAAAAAAAACAGAAGGGCAGCTGACCTTTAAACGAAATCATTCTACTAAAAAGCTCCGGCTCTATGTTCAAGTAAATCAGCAAAAGAAAGCCGATAAAAATAATAAGGATATCGAAATCCAAAAAGATATTTTGGAACGAACAGAGCCTTTCATTTTGGAATACGGAAAAACACAAAAAAAGACAGCGACCACAGATAGTTCGGAGAGAAAAAAAGAGACTAGAATGTCAAGTGTCAGTTCAGAGGAGTTTATTGGGCCGAAAATTAATGAAAAAAAGAGTAGAAACTTTCTTATGTCACCAGCATCGAATGGTTCGAGTCTGATGTACAGATCCTCCTATCAAAATAAAGAACCGTCGTATAAAGAGGATGTGGGAAAACATCCAGAGTTTTCTTGGCAGCCAGCTGGACAGACCAATGTCATTAACCATCAAGGAGGACTATCAAATCAAATAGGATGGGAACACGAGGGAAATTGGAACGTCGAAAGAGATGATTTTTCTAAGTCTTATATAAAATATGGTGATGATGCAGATAATGCAAATATTCAAATACGAAAATATGCACAGGAGACTGACCAACCAGATGAGTTCAAAATCAAATTGAATATTCGAGGGAATACAACCTATAAGCCTGGGGTGGATATCGTTTTTCTATTAGACAACTCACAATCAATGATATCTAATTCGGATATAAGACCTGGTGATGCGAATAGAAAAGACAATGCAAATGCAGCTTTCGAGAAAATTGTAGACGAACTAAAAAAAATTAATGAGCCAACGGCAGAAAATATTCGTATAGGGGCTGAGATATTTTCTGATTATTCTCGTTACCAATCGTGGGGAGGAAATGATACTAGTCAAAAGCGAAAATTTAAACTTTCTAAAAACCCAGATGATTGGGATGATATGGTAAGGGAATACAAAAGAGCAACTTCAAATGGTGTGACTTTTACGCAACGAGGACTACAAGAAGCGAAAGACATATTCGATGCGTCGCCAAGTTCGGATCGTCATAAATTATTATTTGTGTTAACAGATGGTGCGCCTAATCGAAGTTGGACGACTAGTGATCGAGGGATAACTAACTTGGAGATGTTTCCGGATCTAAAATATTTCACAAATTTTAATAAAGGATCTAAACCAAATTATAATGCAGGGAGTTCTTTACATTCAAATACAGAAAGAATGACAACATCAATAAGTCCAGCATACAATGGCGTAATTAACAGCCATATTACCACAACTAATTCAACAGCAATGGATTTAAAAAATTCGGGAATAGAAATTCATACGATTGCTTTAAAATTGATGATTAACTATCTTGAAGAAAATATACCAAATGTACGGGAGAATCAAATTCGAGGTCTGTATAAAATGTCTACAAAAAAGGCCAATGCAACAAACAATCCTTTGGAGGACAATGCGTCTGATTTTCATTTCTATGATGTATCAAATGGGGATGATTTATTATCTTATTTCAAAAATTGGTATGAAACAATCATTCGTACGGTTGATAAGGGAGTGGTTACTGACCCTTTGGGAGATATGGTGGTACTGGTGCCAGGTAGTCAAAGTGTGAGACAAATTGAGAATGGGGCTCCGTTGTTTGAAGCAGGGGCTGAGCCCAATATTTTACTCGAAAATAAGGACCGTCAAATTAAAGTAGATAATCTCAATTTATCACGTAACCAGGAAATTGAGATAGAATACAAGGTTCGGTTAAAAACAGAGGATGCTTCTTTTGTTTCAGGTCGTTGGTATCCGACAAATGGGCGGACGACTTTAGAGCCAACACCAGAACGTACGACTGATTTGTTAGATTTTGGCGTTCCATCTGTTAGATATCAAAAGAAAAATTTTGTGATTCCAGTGAAAAAGGTCTGGTTAGACGAGCATCAAGGAACAGATGATTATTGGGGGTTACGACCAGACAAAGTTACAGCTACTTTGCAAAGATTAAATGGATCAAATTGGGTAGATGTTGAAACAAAGAATTTGAATGAAGACAATAACTGGAAAGAGAATTTTTCCGCTGTAGAAGGTGGTGCGGACAATACTTATCGAGTAGTTGAAACTACACGAGTCAAGGGTTATAAAGCCCCAGTAATTAATCAATCAACCTTCACTTCGGAAAATATAATTAATGGTGGTATAGAAATCACCAATGAGTTGCTAAAGGAAAATTATCAGTTTTCGAAATGTATGGAGGATGGTAATACCGTCTTTGGTCAAGATAAGCCAAAATTTTCAGTGAAGCGTAAATCAGATAACAAAGAATTAGCGAGAAATCTTGAACCAAATGCCAATGGGAAAGTGATGATACCTGATGTGCCAATAGGCCTTTACCTTGTTAAGGAAACCTATGTACCAATAGGTTATAAAGAAATGGCTGAATTTGAAGTGAGTGTTACAGAGAATAATCCACCAACCTCGCTAATCTTTAAAGTGAATGATCGGACAGAAGAGCATCAAGCAATAAATGAGCTGAAGGATTTCTCCTTAAAGGTTGAAAAGATCGATTCAGAGGACAATCCACTTACAGGGGCTGTCTTTAAACTGGTTGGACCAAACTATGAGCAGACGATAAACACGGGATCGGTCTTTAACTTTAATAATTTGCGTCCAGGCGTTTATACACTAACTGAGATGGATAATCCGAAAGGCTATAAGAGAATTCAAGACCCGATCGGATTCGAGATTGGGGTAGATGGAAAAGTGACCGTCAATAATCACCCGAATGTCAGTGGTTCAGGAGGTATCAATGGCGGAAACAATACGATTAGCTTGAAAGTGACAAATGAGAAGGTAAAGCCAGGTACACTGCCAAGAACCGGGAATTATGGGATCAAAGGACTCTTCTTGATTGCGAGTATTCTGACAATCGTCGGAGTTGTCATTGCAGGCATATATCTTTACAAGGATATAAAGGAGCTTACTAGAAACACCAGAAAAATGAATGGTCAATAAAATTCTGTTTCTACTGTGAACCCACCATTCAGTGAAGAATAATAAAATTTTTTCGATCAAAGCCTGAAGGTCAACGCTAGACTTTCAGGCTTTTTTAGTGATGACAGGGGCGATCTTATTGTTAGAACCTTTCTGCTGTAAAAATGATCATTATTGAAGTTTGGTTCACTCGATTCTATTTCTTAAGCAATCAGCTGAACTTCTTGGATCATCAGATTTAATATTTTTAATTCATTTAATTGGATAGAAATATTAGAACAAAAAGTTAGTTTTTAAACTATTTAGTAGAGATATAAATAATTAATCGAAGGCTAAATGTAACAAACTTTATATCCAAGTCTTTTTCAATTTTTAATAAACATTAGCAATAATTCAAATTTTTTAATTAGCATTTCCAAAATGAGTAATACTATTTTTTAATGATTCTAAAAAAAAAGAACTAAATAACGACAAATTATTTACGAATTAATTGTTTATTGATTTCCTGAGCTTTTTAATAACTATAAATAAATAAATAATAAAAAAGCAAGAAAAAATAAGATTGGTTATCATGTATATAAGGAAAGAAATCGTAAAGAAAATGGGTTGAATATTATATCAAAAGAGGGTTATCAATATTTTTATCAGTTATTAAATAATCTTTATATTGGGGAAATTAATAAACAAAAACATTAAATTGCTCTGAGGATATTAAGTATAAGAGGTGGATTTGATTAAACTAATATAGATTCGATGGCTATTTTGATATGAAAAGATACATTTTTTATTCGGGTATCAGCGAAGGTTGATGATTCACATATATGATGGTTGGTCACTGTTGGTTGAAGTTTTATGTGAGTTGTAAATTCAGTATGCTGAGCATCCGATATTTTTCATATTTAAAAAATAGTCATTTGTTACGTTCTAAAAGGGGAAGAACAAAGGGGATGATGAAATGGATTTCAGAGAGGTTTTGGGTACGAGCAGTTTGAGGCGACTGCGTTTTGTTGAGTTGCTATATGCAAGCCAAGTTGGGTTGCCGAGTGATCAATTATTAGAAGAGCTAGAATGCTCATTACCAATTTTATTGAAGGATGTCAAACTGATTAACGATGAACAAGAGGATTTCCATATTGAGAAATTCAAGGGACTTTATCAAATCAATGTCAAACCGCATGTGAGTATCAATCGATTGTACGCGGATGTTCTTCAACAGGCACCGGAATTTCAGATTATCGAGGAATTACTTTATGAGAAATGTTCAAGTATTAGTGATTTAGCAGAAAAACTATATCTTAGTGCGTCCAATACACAACGTTATTTGAAGAAAATTGAAACCGCGTTAAAGAAGGCTGGGATTAAGCTGGATTATCGGCCGTTGCGGATTGAGGGAAAGGAAAGTGTCATCCGACATTTCTATTATCGCTATTTTTTAGAAAAATCGGATCATGTTGATTCACTTTTTACAAATTTAAAGGAATACCAGGTTAAAGCGATCACCGATTTGGTGGATCAGTTCATTCAGGTCAATCATTTAGAAAATCGCCATATTTTTAGAAAACGATTAAGCTACAACATTTATATCAGTCTATGGCGAATCAAAAACGGTCGACGATATCCTGCAAATGAATTGGTGAGTCCGTTAAGCTTGCCTGACGAAGAAACCTTAGAAGCGTTTGAGAGAATCGCTTTAGAGTTTTTCCGAGTTCGGCTAACGGAGGAAGATATTAAGGATTGTTTGTGGTTGTCGTATGCGGATATGCTGATTTTCAGCGAGGATCAATGGAAATCTGCGATGAAGCAAAGTAGAATCTATCGTGATTTGTATCAAAAGCATTATGAGCTGGTTGAAGATTTTAATCGTTTGTTAGGTCATTCGTTGGGGGATCTTGAAATGAACGAGCTGACCATTGTGCTGGTGAATGATCAACGAATGTATCCACCTAAAGGGCGCTACATTGATATTTTATACCGTCAACGAGGGATTTTTTTAGAAAAGATGATGGAAACTCATTATCAAGCGGTGAAGAAGGTACTGAAAATCGCCGAATCCTTTGTGAAGAAATACCGTATTTACCAAGAAACTGATTTTATCTGGAATTACACCTATCTGTTGATAACAATGGTTCCTCAAAGTTTAAATTTATTAGCGAGCGCGGATCAGCCTCTAAAGATTCTACTGCTTTCTGAATTGTCGCCAACAGAAGAAACTTTCTTGGCAGAACAGATTGAAGAACGGATCTATGGAAACTTTAAGATTCATTTTGTAGAGGAGCGTTCCCGTGACTCGCGGATTTCGATTAATGAATTGAAGAAATACGACGCGTTGATTACTTCAAGTAGTGTGGAGGAAGTGCCCTATGATTACCCTACAGTGATCATCGATCCTTTTTTAACCAATCAAAACATTGTTCAGCTCCAACAGCTAATCAGTGATCTTTCGGGATAAATAAGAAGAATGGAAAGAACTCATTTAGATTTTGCGTAATCCACCCAAATGAGTTCTTTTTTTTAAAACATATGAGTTTTACTATTTGAAATATAATATAAAAAAAATGAGTCGAATAACTCTGTTAATGAATAGAAATAAAGAAATAACTGATGTCAAGATGAATATAATAACTTAAAAATGCGAAAAAAGGAAAAAACACGAAGAAATAATATCATGTACTATGGTAATGGATGAAGAAATAGGAGAAAACATCGGTGGGAGGAGTAATGGACATGTGAATGTATTAAAAAGTACAAAGCATATCAATACTGATAGGCAGATTATTCAGGAATCCACTTGAGATCTAGGATTTTGATTGCTTATCAGTAATTTACTAATTCCGTGACAGAAGGGGGGCTGGAAATGGGAAAAAGGATTTCCTTCATAGGATGTCTGCTTCTAGGAATTTGTTGTTTTGGTATGACGGTCTTTGCAGCAGATGAGCAAAGCGCAGAAGAAAATGAAGAACAAAGTAATGCGTTGGTAGAGTTGTGGATACATACGTGGGGAGAGGATGGGAAAAGAGTCGATGGAACCGAAAAGCTAACGTTCGATGTGTATGATTTAACCAGTTGGCGAGAAGAGCACGGAGGGGATGAAAAGGAGGCAAAGGAATTTCTGCTAAATACGTATTCGACGAAAGAAAAGATGGCTGAGTTCATTCAAGAAGAGCAATTTGTCAAGTGGAACCAAGAAGAGCTGGGAGTTGACGGCGGCGGAAATGTCTCGTTCGATGTTCCTCGTCTTAGCGGCGAAAAGGATGCAGCGTATCTGATTTTGGCAAGCGGCGAAACAGGAAAGTATCATATGTTGCCGATTATTCTCTATTTACCGCAGAAGCATCCAGAGACAGAAGAAGAAGCCAAGCGTCTCCTGATTTATGGGAAATATAAGGATGTTAGCACGCCACCCATCTCCTCCTCAACGTTACCAACTGAGACAGAGGAGCGTTCCAGCGAAAGATCAGCGCCTTCTAACCTGGATGGTTCAAATGCTACAGGAAAGAATTATCCTTCAACCAACGATTTAATTCGAAACTATACGGTTTTAGGTGCATTACTCATTTTTATCGGGCTTTTAGGATTCAAAAAAATACAAAAGAAGAAATAGGGGGAAAAATAATGAAAACAAGAGGGAGATTAGTCAGTTTGTTGATGGCACTTGTTTGTTTGCTGCCAATAGGCATGAGTTTATTTAGTTTTGGGCAGAGCGCCTCGGCGGCTGCACCAGAAATGATTAAAGTAACACTACACAAGAAAAAAATGGATGATTTTCCAACAGGAAAAACCAACACCGGTGAAATAGATCCAGACTTTGATAAGTATGAAGGCTTAGAAGGTGTTGAATTCAGACCGTGGGACGTTACAGATGCATTTTATGATCTATTGAAGGCAGAAGGAATTACAGGTTCTGAAACTAAAGAAGTTTATGAAGCGGCAGTCAAGAAGGTCATGAAAGAAGCAACGAAGCAAACATTCGAAGGCAATCTGCCTACTGGCGGAGCTAAAAAAGTTCCAGTAAGCGGAGTAGGTGCTAAATCCACTGGCACCGATGGGACGGTAGTTTTTGAAAACTTGCCTGACCGCGATGCGAATGGTGTTTATCGAGTTTATTGGTTTGAAGAAACTGAAAAAGAAGGTGTTGGTCAATTTGATCAGCTTGTTCTTTTAGCGTTGCCAGTTGAAAAGATTACTGGTAGCCCAGGTGCGAATCACGACATTCACTTGTATCCAAAGAACAAATTAGCAAACAAACCTGTTAAAGAGCTTCTGAAGGATGATGGCTCGGCAGAAGATGTGAATCAAGATCGTATTTCTTATGATATTGGAAAAGAAATTAAATATAAGGTGACGTATCAAATTCCTATGCATATCGGCGATGTGATTACGAATGCGGATGGAACAAGACAAACACGTTATCGTAAATTGGTCTTTAAAGATGAAGTGACTCATGATGGCGTACGCTTTGATAAATTTGATTCTATCAAGGTTATTGGAGGGACGCCAGAAGATATTAAGGGAGAGATTGATTCACCAATTAGTCCTGTTGCCGTAACGGAGAAGTTTAACTTTGATACTGGTTATGCTGCTACGGGCAAAAAAGCTGGGTTCCAAATTGCGATGAGATTAGATGACGTAAGAGATTCTATTCAATCAATAAATACTGCTACATGGTTGAAAAAATATGCTGGGAAAAAAATTGAGATTGTCTACACGGTCAAACTTACGGAAGATACGCCAGTTGATCAGGATATTGAAAACAACTTCTATGTAGATTTGCAACAAACGGGTGAAACTGACGTTGAACCAATAGTACCGGAAGAAACGCCTCCTGCACTTACCACTGGTGGTAAGAAATTCGTAAAACACGAAGAGGGGAAAGACACTCAAACCTTAAAAGGCGCAGAATTCGTAATTACCAATGAAGCGGGTACAAAGTATTTGCAAGGCAATGCAAATAATTACACTTGGAAAGATATTGTAGATGACAAATATGAAGAGGCAATCAAAATTACCTCTGCAGACGGTGGATTATTTGAAATCAAAGGCCTTAAATATGGCACGTACAAATTAGTGGAAACCAAAGCACCTGACGGATTTAAGTTAGGCGGACCGGTTACTTTCATTGTGGACAAAGATACTTATTCAGAAGCAACGTCATTACAAAAAGTTGCTAACGTTTCTAGAGGCGGCTTCCTACCATCTACTGGTGGGGCGGGGATCATTGCCTTCCTAGTAATTGGACTTTCACTGATGGGAATCGCGGTCGTTCGCTATCGCAAGACACAACATACAGCATAATTAACAACTGAATAGTTATTAAGATGAGGCGAGTATTTGCCTCATCTTTTTTTTCTACTAAAATCGTAAATCGCGGATTTCAGCAAAGTCTTGATAGTTGATTTTTCCTTGAATAATTAAGCGGAAATCTATTGGTTAAATAAATGGTTAAAAAGAGAATCGATAAAATATAATCATACTTGCCTCAGAAATAGACATTTCTGAGGCCTTTTTTTGTTTTTTGACGAAAAATTCAAAAGGCAAATTTTTTTTACGACAATCAAACTTTATTATTCTTTAAATCAAATTAAGTAATTGGGTTCAATAACACTAAAGGTTACAAAAGAAGATAAAACAACGCTAAAATATCCAATTTAGATAACTAAAAAATATAAAAAAACACATTTAGCGAGAGGAAATGATATCAGTTATCATATTGTTATGCGGAAGGGAGAGTGGGTGAAAAAAGGGTGAAAGGAGGAATTTATGAAATGAAAAAGAAGCACTTACTCATGTTGGTTGTTCTACTATTTTCTTTTATTACAGAAACACTACCATCACTGGTTACTGCGTATGCCGAAACAACGAAAACGGAACTAATTGATGAAAAGTTCTTAAAAGTCTCCTATGAATATGAATCATTAGAAGATACAAATCGTTGGCGAATCACGTTTAGCAGGCAAAGCGAAGAGAGTGATAAAGAACAGCGCCTCAAATTGAAAGTAACAAATGAGAAAGGAAAAGTGATCACGTATCCAACGATTAAGAACATGGATGAGAAGGATGAATGGCTAATTGAAAAGAACTATTCAGCTTCCATGGAAGGACAACTCGTTTTTGAGTTACCGAAATCAACAAAGAAACTCAATTTAGATGTTCAACTAGACGAGCAGACTCTTTCTAACGGAAAAGACGCGAAGATACAGGAAAACATTCTTGATATTAAAGAATCCTTTGTTCTTAAAGCGCAGGATACAAAAGAAGAAACAAAAACTTCTGAGAGTAAAGCAGCGGTCAAAACAAGTTCAGAAGATTTTATCGGTCCGCCTGAACCAGAAGAAGTTGTGCCAGTACCAGCAACGGCAGTTCCAAACAATGGGTTGCTTCGGATGGACCCACCGAAATATACCAATAAAGCACCAGTGTATACGTCGAATAACGGCACCTATCCTACTTGCTATTGGACGCCGACCGGACAGTCAAACGTTCGCAATCATCAAGGTGGTTATGAGAAAGAATCTGGTTGGGATGGAGTAACGAGTTGGGATGTCTCTTCAGATGACTATACGAAATCGTATATCAAATATGGAGAAAATAAATCAAAACCTAATATTGAATTGCGAAAATATGCGAGTGAGACATCTAAAGAAGATGAATTTAATGTTCGTCTAAATGTCCGAGGCAGAACAATTCCAAAACCTGGGGTAGATGTTTGTTTTGTGTTGGATAATTCAGCTTCAATGATTCAATCGCAAGGAAATATTGGCGGGATGACGAGAAAAACATTAGCGGTCAACTCGTTACAAAAATTGATCGATAAGTTCAAAGCGGCAAACCCAGATACTGACAGCCTTCGTATTGGTGGAGTAATTTACTCTTCGCCTGATTATTCAGGAAACCAAATTGTTCCTATGTCTGCCAACTCGACAGGCTGGCAAAACGTAGTTGATAGGTATAAAAGTATTGCTTCAGATGGAAATACCTTCACACAAAAAGCATTAATGGATGCGCAAACGATGCTGAATAATGCAAATGGAACCAATCGGCGAAAGGTTATTTTTCTTTTGACTGACGGTGCACCAAATATGAGTGAAGTACCGCTATCAGGGCATTCAGATTCAAGTATCTATTACGATAAGTTGCGAATTGATTCAAACCATCCTAGTCCACCTCCAATTTATGATGGGTCTCTGACCTATAGTGGACGTTATTGGGGACTTCCAGAAAGAGAGCCTAATGGTGAAAGATATTTTACGGTATATAAACCTTCGGGAATCGCGGTAGGAACTACGGGACAAAGGATTTATAGTCATTTAACGCCTGCCAATTCGACTGCAGCGGATATTAAGGATCAAGGAATGGAGATTAATTCCATCGCTATCAATATCCAAAAAAACTTTACAGTAGAACGGCATTCAAGGGATGAATTGGTCACTGGTTTGTATCGTATGGCTTCCAAAAAGGCGAACGCTGCTGGAGATTCACAGGCTGATTACCAATTTTATCATGCTAGTACAACAGGTGATTTTGACATTTCTTTTGATGATTGGTTTAACTCAGTCATTCAAACAGTAGATAAAGGCGTTATTGAAGATCCAATCGGAGATATGTTTGAACTAGTAGGAAAACCTACTGTTAAGGAAATCAAAAAAAGCGGTGTGCCAGCAATTGAAACAAGTAAACTGCCGAACGATCCGGTTGTGACAAACAATACGATCAAAGTGGATAATATCAATCTTTATGGTCAGCAAGAAGTTCAATTGGATTACAAGCTTCGGTTAAAAACAGACGCTGTGAATTATGAAGGCGACACATGGTATCAAACGAACGGAAGGACGACATTAACACCAACGCCTGAACGAACGACGGATAAGCTAGATTTTGGCGTACCGTCAGTTAAGGGTAAGGCGAATAAGTTCGAAATTCCAGTTGAGAAGAAATGGTCTGATTCGCATATGAGCACGGATAACTACTGGGAACTTCGCGCAAATAGTGTCAAAGTTGTTTTACAAAGAAAAAGTGGCAGTTCATGGGTAGACGTTGAAACGAAGACGTTGAATGCGGCAAATAATTGGAAAACATCATTTTCGGCGGATGGCGGTAGCACTATCTATAGGGTCGTTGAGCCTGAGAGGACGACGGGATATGCCAAGCCAGATTCCAATGTGAATGAATTTACCGCGAAAACATTACCGAGCAAAGGAGTTCAAATTACCAATAAGTTGCTGAAGGGGGCAACGGTCTTTTGTAAGTATATGGAAGACGGGAAGACACCATTTACGTCAGATTTGCCGCGATTTACCATAAGGCGTAAATCGGATGGCAAAGTATTGGTGAGCAACCTTGAGCCGAATGCTAGAGGTCAAGTACTCATCACAGACATTCCACCTGGTGATTTTGTTGTAGAAGAGACCTATGTGCCTCAAGGCTATGACAAGATGACTGATATCGATGTGAAGGCAGTCGAAAATTCTGCAGGAACAGACCTTAATATTACTGTAAACGGTAAGACCTCATTGCATGAGGTGACCAATAAACGAACGAAAGACCTGGAGATTCCAGTTGAGAAGGTTTGGTCGGATAGTCATCGGGGGACAGAAAACTATTGGGGACTTCGGACAAATTATGTGCGAGTCACATTGCAAAAGAGAACGGGAAGTACGTGGGAGGATGTCGAATCCTTGACGTTGACACCGATCGACAATTGGAAAGGGGTATTCCAAAATGTTGAGGGCGGAAACACCGTCTATCGAGTGGTTGAGGAAGCCCGAACAATTGGGTATGCCAAGCCAACCTATAATTACGGAACGAGCTTCACTGCTGCAACGAAACCAAAAGAGGGTATCAAACTCACGAACAAATTATTGACCGGCAAGGCGGTCATCTGTAAATACATGGATGATGGTAAGACGCCGTTTAGCAAGGATAAACCAAAGTTCACCATCACCCGCAGGTCTGACGGCAGAGTATTAGCGACAGACCTCGAGCCAGATAATAATGGGCAAGTCACGATCGAGAATATTCCGATGGGGGACTTCATCATTGAAGAATCCTATGTACCAGCAGGGTATGAAAAGATGACGAACATCGAGCTCAAAGCAGTGGAAAACGCTGCGGGAACGGCTTTGAATATTACATTGAATGGCAAAACTTCTCCATACAAAGTGACGAATAAATTGGCTGATTTCAAGCTGAAGATCAAGAAAGTCGATCAAGACGGAAATGAACTTCGCGGAGCGAGCTTCCGACTGATCGGAACGAGTTATGATCAAACGGAAACAGGGGGACCATACTTCGAATTTAGTGGATTGCGACCTGGTGAATACAGTTTATCTGAAACGGTCGTTCCAAACGGCTATCAAGGAATGAGCGGCACTGTTCGAATCAGTATTTCGCGTGAAGGTGTTGTAAGTATTCAATCCAATCCGAATGTCAGTGGATCAGGCGGAGTCGGCAATCCGAATCTTATTCAATTGACTGTCACAAACAGGAAGCGCGGAGCGGGTCCGCTGCCTAGTACAGGCGGATCGGGGACAGCGATGTTCTTTAAAGTAGCACTTGGAGTTATCTCTACAGCAGGAGGACTGCTTGGCAGCCTTTACTGGCTTCACACGAAGAGGAGGGGATCGTAATGAAAAAAATGATTCTTCTCTTGGGACTTATTCTGGGAATTTGTAACATGGGGGTTACTGCTTTTGCAGAGGAAAGTCTAGTGGAAGTACTGATCAAGACCAGGCCGGAAACCGGTAATGTATATACAGGGATCGAGCAAATCGACATGGATGTTTATGATTTGACCGAATGGCGCCAAAAACGCGCCAGCAACGAAAAGGCCGATAAGGAATATATCATGGACACCTATCCGACCCAAGAACGATTAGCAACATTTGTCCAAACTGAGCAATTGAAGAAGATCAATCAGGCGCCGTACTCAGTGGATGCCAAGGGGGAAATCTCACTGAGCCTGCCGCGGCAGCAGAATAATCAAGATGCCGCCTATCTGATCCTTTCTTCAGGCGAAACAGGCAACTATCATATGGTTCCGATCATTATTTATTTGCCGCAGAGAATGACGAATACGTTGGCGGAAGCGGATAAGCTGGAGATTACATGTAAATATCGTGAAATTCCAGTGACACCGCCAACATCTGAACCACCACCGTCAACAACGACGACTACTACAACTAAATCGACAGAACCGCCGATAACAGATAGCTCAGGACCAAGGAAAGACTTACCAAAAACGATTGGAACACCAAGTGGAGGGGAGGGACCAAGTTACTCAGGAAAGGAGCTTCCGTCTACAAACGAGTTGATACGTAATTATTGTTTTCTAGGGTTGTTGTTGATGATTGTTGGTTTAGTTGGATTGAACAAAAATAAGGGGGAAAAAAATTATGAAAAATAAGAAGAAATGGGTTGCACTGTTAACGACATTGCTATGCTTAATTCCTTTACTAGCAGGGGTGCTAGGCGGAGGAGATAGCGCATACGCAGCAGATTCAGTAGATGTGACTATTCACAAGAAAAAAATGGATGAGTTTCCAAATAGCAGTATCGAAAATACTGGGGAAGAAATGAATGAATTCAATCGTTATGAAGGTTTACCAGGAATTACCTTCACAGCGTGGGATATTTCAGAAGATTTCTATGCAGAATTACGTTCACGTCTGACCGGGAATGAAACAGACGCTGAATACAATACAATTGCTAAAGAAGTAATGAATAACTTTGAATTAAATAATGCACCAAATGCAACTAGAGTTGGTACTGATCAAACAACTGATCAAGATGGGAATGCAAATTTCACTAACTTACCAACAAAAAACGCTGACGGAACATACAAAGTATACTTCTTTGAAGAGCATGCTTCACAAGGCGTTGAAATCGGTTCGTACAAATTGATTATGATGCTACCAATGAAAGGCAGCAACGGACAAGATTTAACAAAAATCCATTTGTATCCTAAGAACAAAGTAGAAGGCGAAGACCCTGAGAAAGAATTAGTGGATGATAACGGCGATCCATTACCACCACGTCCAGCAGGTGCTTACGACTTTGAAGTTGGACAACAAATTCATTACCGTGCAAGCTTTGTGATTCCTAGCCAAATCGGTGATCTGGTTAACGGAGCACCTCGTTATACGAAATTAGAATTCAAAGATGCGGTTGACCAAACAGGTGTGAAATTCGAAGGAATTGATCAAATCGTGATTGGTGGTACGGCAGTTACCCCAGCGACTTTCTTAGCGAATGCAACAGCTGACTATTATAATACAGCGGCACCGTTCACTGGCTATGCTGGATTTAATATTGCAATGAACTTGACAGGTGCTGCGGGACCTGCAACAGCGCAATACTTAAGTCAATATGCTGGACAAAGAATTGAATTTTACTACACTGTTTCATTCACAGATGAAACACCCGTCGACTTGGACATCAATAACGAATTTACTGTAACAATGAATCATGATGGTGGACAAGATGATGTGAAAACAAATGATCCAATTGATCCAATCATCACTGGCGGTAAAAAATTCTTCAAACATGAAGATGGCGAAACAAAAGGATTAGCTGGTGCGGAATTCGTTGTTATCAGAGAAGTAAATGGCGTAGAACAATACCTAACAGTTGGTACAGATTCTAAAACTTGGACGCCAGTTGGACCAAATGAAGACTACGCAAACGCAACAAAATTCATTTCTGATGCAGATGGACGCTTTGAAGTAACTGGTTTAGCATACGGTGATTACATGCTTCGAGAAATCAAAGCGCCAAATGGGTTCCAAAAATTAACCGACGATGTTGATTTCGAAATCGACAAAGATTCTTACAACAACGCAACAGCATTACCAATTGCCAATAGCTCTAAAGGCGGCACGTTACCATCAACTGGTGGAATGGGTATCATTGCCTTTATCGTAATTGGTCTTGGTTTGATGGCAGCAGCAATCGTTCGCTACCGTCGTGTACGTTTTGAAGTTTAATTGATAGAAAAGAATGAGCAGAAGGTGTCTAAGACCTTCTGCTCATTTTTTTGATTATTGTAGTACGTTAACCACGCCGAACAAGTAAGTACTAGAAAATCCAGAAGTCTAATTGACAACTGGATTTTCCTAGTAGGTTTATGCATTTAATGTTGACGAAGAAACGTTTAATTTCCATTGTAATTTCCATCTTTGCTGAACAAATAATAAATCAACATTCCTAAACCAATTAGGGCAATGATGCTTCCTATAATTGGGACCCATTTGGCATATTCACCTGCTAACATAAGTATCGCACCACCAACAAACATAAAGCCAGCTGCTAATAAATTTATCATTTAATCAACCTCCATTCTGGTTGTTTATTTATATAGGAATAAATAATCATCGTTTAATATGTCTTTGAAAGGCTAACTGTAGGTAATTTATTTTTATTTTACATTGGTCAATTATCCAGAGCAAAAATTTTGCACCAAAGGGGAATATGAGGGTTCGAATTAGTGACCTACTGATTAAAAGTTCAGCTAACTCAGCCTATCGAATAGAAAAAGAAATATGAGAAGGCGGAACCTTCGAAATATCGGTACACGCTTGTATAGATTTTTAAAACTGCCGAGGGTAAAAAGCATGACTGGACGCTGGGTGAAATAAAAAAGATTCCAAAAGGTTTGGAAAGTGATACAGCGGATGCGCTGATCATAGAGAAAAACGGATAAATATGTTTCAGGCGCTTGAAAAAAATCCAGGGTATATTTGCGTTTTGCGTCAATTTGATGCAAATCTAGGATTTGAGAATTAAATTGAATTATCTGAAATAAATTAGTTTAGACTCGATTCCAAGTATTTACAAAAATTTCAGCGTCAAGCTCTGATTCGAGAATATCCTCATTTTATAAATGATAAAATACCTTTCTTTTTAAATTTCAGTAATATAGAAAATTACATTATGTAAGCAACTTCGAACGGTATTATATCAGTCGTGAACAGCAAGAAAGACTTACTGGGCAATTGCAAAAAAAAGACAGCCTACTAAAGAGACTGTCTAGAACATTGATCCAGCGATTTGTATTCGCCAGACAGTGAAATACTATCAAAGTTGAATAAAAACGCAACCGCAAACGGTATTGAAAAAGACGCGAATGGTAATAACGGGTGGTTTCGCTAAAAAAAGACTGCCGGGCATGAATCGGCAGTCTCGGAGCTAAGGGGGAAGCTAATTTGTCAATTAGTTACCTAGCTCACGCACATACTTTGTCTATTACTAGACGAACACATTGTATCAAGTAGCTGGGTTCAAAAACAAACGCGAACGGTAGATAAAAAGAAATAAGTTAAAAATAATCATGTAGCGTCATTGTTCGGTTGATAAATTGAGAAGATGTAAGATTATCTGATTATAGAATTAGTTGAAAAAGTGTGGATGTAGTAAAAGAGATTAATTAGGAGGGCTATTTCTGCAAAAAAATAAGCATCTACCGTGAGCCACAGCAGATGCTTTCAGTACGAACAGTAATTGTCCATTAGAGGATTACACTCCTTATGCGATTTTTGCTAATTCTTGTACTGCATTTTCAATTGTCGTACCGGTCGCAAATTTGTTTTCGTCTTTTTTGTCGAAAACAATAAATAGATTTAAGTTGGTATCTAAAGTTACGCGGTATTCCAATTTGTTGTTAGTGAATGTCATAAAGCATTCTCCTTTCTCAATTAGTGACGAAAGGCAACTAAAACGTTCATAACGAAATTCCATGAGTTATCATACCACGATTTGAAGATTTTTGCTAATTAGTAGATTTTGGTAGTTAACACATTAAAAAAAAGTTAAAACTTATCAGCTAAATTCTTCTGTTTTTATAGGCAGCTTGGATAACAATTCGAATAATACATAAAGAATAGCCAAATTCCACGAGTGCTGTACTTTTTGAGTTAGTACAGCAGATAAAAAAATGGATCTGTTAGTAATAGGAAACTTTTCATAGAGACAAAAGCGTTTATTTTCTTACTAGCATTCTGGCTTAGTGGAGGAATTAAAAGTGTGGTTAGTTAACTAGGTTACTTTAGAGCAACAGATATTCCTAATTTTTTGAATTATAATATCAATTACTATGGCTGTAGAAAATCCTTGAATAAATCTTAGTACTGAGTTATCTAAAATAAGACCAAGAAAATATAGGGAAAGGGTTATGATTATCGAAAATAATAAAGCAACATCGTCCTTTTTAAACAAAAATACACATCCTTTTTCTTTTTAGTTCATCAAATGAAGAATTTTAGAAATGATACGGCTCATAAGCGGGCCGTATCATTAAGAGACTTAAATTAAAAATGTGTTATGAAGAGTTTCGCTTAGCAGTAATTCGACATGAAATATAATAAAGAAATATTGCAAACGTGCCTGTTGCTCCAAAAAGAAAATGACAGTTGGATGTATATAAAGAAAGTAGGAAAAAGAACAATAAGATGGTCGCTGTTACAACAATTCCCCGATTTGCTTGCTTTAAGTTCAAAAAAGTCTTCCTAAAATATTATTTGCTTCTAAAAAAGTAAAAATAGGGTATTTACATTATGAACTTTGAAATTTTCCCCAGTATTATTGACCAGCTAAAACTTTTTGTAAGCTACTTTCAATAATTTTGGAATCTGCGGGATTTTCCATCTCTAACTTACTTGCCATGGCATTAGCAGCAGCCGAAGGTGTTTGAACAGATTGTTTCAACTTAGGATCTTCAATCGCCTCTACGTAGTCTTTTTCCTTTTGCCACGCGTCCTTGATTTGTTGGTAATAATTTTCAGAGTTATTTGTTGGTTCTTGATTACTAGAGCTGGAAAGAGAATGAGTTTCAAACGTGCTTTCTTCTGAGTCAAGCACGTTCACGCTCGTATCAAGTGTATTTTCAGAATTACTATCTTTTAAATTAGTTTTAGAAGTAGTTGTCACTTCTGATGCTGTTTGACTAGCATTAGATGACATTGTAGAAGCATTGTCGCTCTTACTTGCTTTAGTAGAACATCCAGCTAATGACAACATAGTAAATAAAGATAAAGTAAAGAGTAATACTGGTTCAAAAAATTTCCTCTTTTGAGAATTAAATTGAAATGAAAAATGCTGGGGGGATATTTCACTATTTGTACGACAACAGACATTACAATATAGCCGTAGTGAAGTAAAAATTTTGATACTGAGAGTTCTAAAACTCATTGAGAAAATAGAAAATGTTTTTGAAAGGGCAAATATATAATTGTTAAATGCGAAAACTGTCATAGATAAATAGATAGAGGTGGGGGATGAACACAATTAATTTAATAAACGGAGGAAATAGCCCGAAAATGGAGTAGATGCATAGAAATAGATGATAAGTCAAAACGATTTTCTAACTTATCATCTATATGAGGATTAAGAAAAGTCTTTTCGATATTGAAGAGACATACTAATTCCGGCAATTATTAAAGCTAAGGCGTATTTAAACATAAAAAATTGATTCCACATGTATGTTTTAGGAAATATGATGTCACAAATTACGATAGTCCAAAGCATGGCAACTGTAGATTTGTAATAAATTTTACGAGAGTACTCATCTTCTTTTCCAATCTTTTTAGTATAAAAATAAACTAGAATAGCTCCAATTATTATTAGGATAAAGCCAATACCAACTAGCATATTCAGATTAGTACTAGAGCTCTCGGCCCATGTTTTAAGTGAATAGAACGCGGCATTTGGAATATCGGAAATAGCTTTAATTTTCATGATTATCTTCTCCTTCTTTGTAAGTGAATAGTTCATTAAGATCAACTTCAAAAACTTTAGCAAGCCGGAAAGCAAGTAACATTGTAGGAATATAATTTCCTTTTTCCATCACAAAAATGGTTTGTTTAGAAACACCAACTCTATTTGCGAGCTCTTGTTGTGAAAGTCTCGCTAGTACTCTAAACTCATAGACTTTGTTATCGATGGAATCGCCAAAATCTTTTTTCATAGAATCACCTCTAAAAACATAGTAAACTATTATTTTAAAAAAGTAAAGTATAGTTATATTTTGGATTGTTCCAGTTTACTAAAGATAGTTTAAAAAGGTCGATAATTGGGAAAAAAACAAAAAAATACAAGAGATTTTTCTCTTGTATTCTTAGTCTTTCCTATTTTTAAAATAACTATCAATAGAATTCTTTATTCCTTCAAAATCATTCGTCATGAATAGTAGTGCAGGGACTTTGATTATAGGAAGTTCGTTTTCATTCTCAAAAGGAATAAAGGGATCCGGAACAACTAAATAATCAACGGAATCCTTATCTCTAATGTAATTAATCGAAACATCGTAATACGTTGAAAAATACCTCTTTAAATCCTCGTTATTCAGGACAGCTGGTGCGGGGAAAATTGACGTATAGGTTAAACCTGTACTGACGGTTAACACAAAGCATATTTTTTCATACTGCATCATTCCTTTTACAATAATGATAAATCTAAGAAAACGCTTTGTATATGTTAATTTCATATAACTGAAGCTATTTAAGCTGTATGAACAGGTAGGCTCACAAAAAAAAGACTAGAAGAACTAGTCCCAAAAGTATTAGAAATTCAATTAAACTAAACGATTAGCCATAGGATGATCCCGATTAAATTGAACAAGATCCCATAAATTCCCGTATAAATCTTTAAAAACAGCGACGGTACCATAATCCGCAACTTTAGGCTCTCTGACGAATTCCACTCCTTTAGAAACAAGGTTGTTATAATCACGATAAAAATCATCCGTTCCCAGAAATAGAAATACTCTGCCGCCAGACTGATTCCCTATAAAATCTTTCTGAATCGGTTTAGAAGCTTTTGCCAATAATATGGTGGCGCCGTTTGAATTTCGGGGAGAAACCACCACCCAGCGTTTATCTTGTTCAGGTTGGTAAGTATCTTCAATCAAATCAAAATCAAGAACATTTGTATAAAAATTTAGCGCTTCATCGTAATCGTTTACAATCAATGCAATGTGAACAAGACTTTGTTTCATAATAACCCTCCAACTATTTAGTGATAAGGATATCGTAGCAAATAATCAAAATAGAATTTTAATCGCTTAATAAAGGCTAGATATATCAACAAAAAAACAAGCGATTGCAACAATCAGGAACCCGATGGCGAGTGATAAGCTATGCCACTGTCCTAACATTATGAAGGGAGACGTATTTTCGTTACCATTTCGTCTAAGTCCAGTAAAGGAACGTTTAGTCATCCAAAACTGCCACATAGCAAGCAACAGGAAAAAAACACCAATTATATAGCGCATCGAATCTCCTCCTTTTCTTCTATTGTACGCTCAAAAGAATCAACCTACAAGAACTGAGCTAAGCAGTTTATGGTATCGAAAGCTAGAAATGGAGAAGTAAGATCAGCGTGCCAGCAAGCTCAAATTCCATAGTGAATCATGTACTTATTTTCATTTTTTGCTTGCATGATTATTTTACAAAGTTCATTTATCTCATCTTTCTGCTTCAATTGTTTAGCTGATAAAACAATCTCTAAAAAGGCAGACGATGATTCAGGAGGTATAATTGTCGTTCCATAATAAGCTAAGCCGTATTCCGGTCGATCTAAGGCGTGAAAATATGTTTTAAACAAAGATAGGGGCCGTAGTAAAATTTGAATATGTGCATCATCAATTGAAATGCAATGAAATTTTTCAGGTGTGTATTCCTCATAAGACGTTTCAGTGAGTTTATCTATGATCCCAAATTCATGTTTTAAGGGCATTCACATTCTCCTTTTTTCTTTAGTTACAAAAAACGAACTAATTATACTAGCTCGCTAATGATCTGGGTGCAAACTTCTTTGGGAGCGAGCTTGGTATTGTTAATTTTTAAATGCTTCACCGCTGGAAAAAGCTTCTTTACTTCATTTTCACGGCTTTCCAAACGGTTTTTTCGTGCCGAAGTTAAGATTTCTTTCCTTGAGAATTTGGTATCTCGTTTGGAAGGCTTAGCTTTCAAGCGCTCTTCATGAACATTCCGCTTTAGGCGTTCCCTCAAGGCGGCAACAAGTTCGACAAAATAGACCTCTTGATTGGCTTCTAAAAAGATCGAAGAGATATCCTGTAAAAATTCAATGTCATAGGCTGAATCGAAGTCGATAACTACGGTGAAGATGATTATTTTGGTCGTATTTGTCTCTGGACTATTGACGAAGGCTTTGAACAATTCTTTTCTGGTCCTATCAGAGAGCAGAAAGGCGTCTTTGCTGTAGCCGAGGAAATCTGCGAAAAGATCCAATGTTTGATGATTGAACAACAGCTTTCCATCTATTTGTTTTTCCAATTCTTTTCCAACAGTCATCTTTCCGACAGCCTGAGAGCCGATCAACACGATCAAAGCCATGGTTCTCACATCCATTCATTTTCTTCCATAGTATCAAAGCTGTTGGAGATTGGAAACGCCTTTGAACAGATCAATCAACGTAAATATGAGCTTGTATTTTTAAGGAAGGTATTTCAAATTCGCAAACATAGCAGTCCTCCTTTTTTCGTTAAGCATAACAAAAATAAAATGGTGAGATCATTCGTTTTGGACTGTCTATTTTCCTTTTTTATCAGATTTGTATAAGCATTTTCTTCTTTAAGCTTATTTTTTGAGTTGTTTTTTTATCCGTGTTACGGTGAATAATGTAGTAAACAGCAGGAAAAAAATGATACGAATGCTGTTGATCGATTTTAACCACTACTGCACATGATAAAATAGGAGGAATTAGACACATGGCAAAAGAACAAGCTTTACCAGCAGTCGAAACACGTCTCTATATTAATGGCAAATGGGTGGAAGGCTCAGAAGGAACCAAACCAGTAACAAATCCGGCAACAGGAGAAACATTGGTTGAGGTTCATGTCGGAGGGGAAAAGGAAGTTCACGCGGCAATTGAAGCGGCGAACAACGCGTTTCCTGAATGGTCGCGGACATCTGCGGCTGAACGAGCGAAATTAATGAATAAAATGGCTGATCTTGTGGAAGAAGACGCGGATCGCTTAGCGACGATCATGACAATGGAGCAGGGAAAGCCTTTGACGCAGGCAAAAGGTGAGATTCAAACGAATGTGGAGAATCTTCGCTGGAACGCGGCAGAAGGACAACGATTATTAGGTGAAATCGTCCCATCCCCAGTGACCAATCAATGGCAGGTACGCAAGCAAGCGGTGGGTGTCGTGGGCGCCATCACTCCATGGAATTTTCCATCGAATATGATTATTCGGAAGATTTCTCCAGCGATCGCTGCTGGCTGTACGGTGATTTTGAAGCCATCGAAGGAAACGCCGCTATCTGCTTTAGCGTTGATGGAATTGTTTGATCAGGCAGGGTTTCCTGACGGCGTGGTAAACATCGTCTTAGGTGATTCTTCTACGATTGGACCAATTCTTTCAGAATCTGAAGACGTACAAAAGATCACCTTCACTGGTTCAACTGGAGTTGGTCAAAAGCTAAACGAACAAGCAGCGCCAACGTTGAAAAATGTTTCAATGGAATTAGGCGGACATGCGCCATATATCATTTTCCCTGACGCAGACATTGAACGGGCAGTGGAAACATTGATTCAAACTAAGTTCATCAATAATGGTCAGGTCTGCACTTCACCAAATCGAACCTTTATCCATAAGGATATCAAAGATGAAGTAACGAATCGTATCGTGGAAGCGATCAAAGAAGTAACAGTCGGAAACGGATTAGAAGATCCAACAGTAGGACCCCTGATCAATCAAGCTGGCGTCGAAAAGGTTGTTGAACAATTGAAGGATGCGACGGATAAGGGCGCAAAAATCTTAGCTGGCGGTCATAAGCTGGATGAAGGCGAGTATGCTGATGGGAATTTCTTTGAACCAACTGTCTTAGATGGTGTCACAAAAGAAATGAATATCTTTTATGAAGAAACCTTTGGTCCGGTGATTCCGTTGATTACCTTTGAGGATGAGGAAAAAGTCATTGAAGACGCAAATGATACAGAATTTGGATTGGCATCTTATTTCTTCTCAACCAATATCCATACAGTGGAAAATGTCAGCAGTAAATTACAATATAGCATGGTCGGCGTCAATGATACCTCTATTTCCAATTCGGCGACACCATTTGGCGGAGTAAAACACTCAGGATTTGGTCGTGAAAATGGCACGTATGGAGTCGAGGAATATGTGAACGTCAAATTTGTCAACATTCGTACGGCTAAATAATCAAATAGTAATAAAAAGAGTGATCCTTTTCTTAGGATCACTCTTTTTTGTCATATATTAAGTTATATAAAAAGGAAGAAGCGAAAAATTCTTAGTAATTAATAAAAATAATAATTACAGAATTTATTTTATATTATCCGTAATTATCATTAATTCAAACGGAATAAAAAAAATTTAACTATTAGTTTCTAAAAAAATTTATTTTTATTTTAAAAAGTGAATTAAATAACTTTGCTTCTTTGTCATGAAGCTATTACAAAGAGCTGTATGAGCTATTCGATAACACTCTCTTTTTTTAAGAAGGCAAAAGCAGAGAAGTCTTTTATCAGTTACCATTATTATACAGCAAGACAATGGATAAAACGAAGCAATATTTTATTTTTGTGATATTGCTTGGCTTTTTCTTTTGTCGGACAAAAAAGCTAAAGGAGGGGAAATGAGCGAGTTTTAGTGCTTTAAAAAATGAGTTTATCAGCATGGCACAAAAGGGGTTTTGTTTCATGCACCAAGGACTGCTAGTTTTTTAGAAGTCGGAGTTGGTGGGGATAAGCATAGGAGTTAGTGAAGAGGGTGATAGTATGAATTTTAGAGATATTTTAGGGGTAAGCAATCTGCGGCATCTGCGTTTGGTTGAATTACTTTACGCGTGCCGCATTGGTCTATCAAGTGATCAATTACTTGAAGAATTGGAATGCTCATTATCTGTATTATTAAAGGACGTTAAGCTGATCAATAGCCAGCAAGACGCTTTTCGTATTGTAAAATATAAAGGACTTTATCAGCTGCAAATCAAATCGCATGTCAGTATCAATCGACTATATGCCGACACGATCCAGCAATCGCCGGAGTTTCAAATTATTGAGGAACTGCTGTATGAAGAGTGCGAGAATATTATTGATCTGTCGAAGAAGCTTTTTTTGAGTCCATCGAAGACCCAAAGGAATCTGAAGAAGATTGAGAGTGTCTTGTTGAAAACAGGTATCACCTTGCAATACCGTCCGTTACGTTTGGAGGGGAATGAAAGTGTGATTCGGCACATGTACTACCGCTATTTCATTGAAAAATCAGACCGTTTGGACTCGTTATATCGGGATTTAAAAGAGTTCCAGATCAAAGCCATCACGGAATTGGTGAATCAATTCATCCAAGTGAATAAACTAGAGGATAATTACATTTCTCGTAAACGTTTAGGCTATAACATGTATATCAGCTTGTGGCGGATTAAAAATGGACATTATTATCCAACCTTAGAACTGGAAAGTGATCTGATGCTGCCGGAAAGACAAATCTTAGATGCCTTCAAACGGATGGCGTTGGAAGTTTTTCGCGTGAAGCTGTCTTCGGATAAAATCAAGGATTGTCTATGGTTGTCGTATGCGGATGTGGTGGTTGCCAGCAAGACGCAATTGAACAGTGCACTAAGAAGAGAAGATGAGTACGCGAGCTATTATTATCGTCACTTAGAACTAGTGGAGGAGTTCGATAGCTTATTGAATTTTTCATTGGGCAATGACAAAAAACAGGAATTGGCGATCGTTTTGATGAACGAGCATCGGATTTATGAGCCGGATGGACAGCTGATTGATATTTTATTCCGTCAGCGGAGAATCTTTTTAGACAAATTGTCTGAGACCCATGACCAAGCTGTCAAAAAGGTAAAGAAAATTGTGGATCATTTTGTCCGACGTTATCAGATCTACCAAGAAGAGGATTTTAACTGGAATTACGTATATCTTTTGATAACAATGGTTCCTCAAAGTCTGACATTGTTGGCGAGCTGTGATCGACCATTGAAGCTGCTGCTATTGTCTGAGTTATCACCGACAGAGGAATTTTTTTTAGGCAGTCAAATCGAGAATCAAATTTACGGGAATTTTGAAGTTCATTATGTAGAGAAAAAATTGACCAATGTGAACATCAATCGTTCAGAGTTAGAAAAATATGATGCACTGATTACTTCAAGCAGTGTGGAAGAAGTACCGGAGGAATATCCGACTGTTGTCATTGATCCATTTTTGACGAATCAAGATGTGTATCAATTGCAGCAGCTAGTTAGCAAATTAGCCGGATGAAAGGGTACGTTTCCACCCAATAGAGGGCGTGGCTTAGACGACCACAAAAGCCCTAAAGAAAAAGGCAGCGAGGAAAGCGACTAGCTTTCTTGGCTGCCTATTTGTGAATCAGTTCCTTTTGCAGTTTAATAATTTTGATAGGCAGAGATTACTTCTTAACCAGATGCGAGACAGGTGGTTTAGCCTAATCGTATGTGTAGCGAGAATTAGTTTTTTTTTCGTAACTGAATTATCCATTTAGATGAGTTTTTTGTTTTTGTCATAAATCTTCGTTTCTTGCGGATTTTTTTGCGGATTATCTGTGAGTTGATTCAGGATTTTATAGGCGTGGCTGAAATTTTTCGCATCGACTTTATCAAAGAATTGCCGGCCTAGTTTTTCAAATTCTTTGGCTAAACGCTCTTCATTCGTAGGAATTTCATATTTAGGGTTTATAATCGTCACCTCTTCCAAAAGACAAACACGTCAGTTCTACACATTTATCTTAACATGGTTAATTGAAGCGGGAAAATCTGGTTACAATAAAAAATCGTTAAAGAAGGGCCATGATTGCCTTCCTTAACGATATTTTTTCACGTTTTTTAGTCTCGTTGATTGTGTGGTAGTCCGAAACGGTTTCTTGAAGCGTTTTGGCAAGATAAGTGAGATTAATTCAAACGGTGTAGCTAATACAGTCCAAGCGACTTGACGGGCGCTTGGATGGAAATAGTAAACCTGCATCAATACAAAATGGAGCAGTAATAATCCTGGCAATAACTGAAGTCCAATCTGCCATACCGCATCCCATTGGGTGAAGTAACGCAGGATACTCAAGCCTAACGGATACAAGTAAAATAGTGAAGTTACGATATTTACCCGCCAGCTTTTAGTCAATAAACGAATATTTAATAGGAAAAAAAGTGCGGAAAGAACGACACCGATTGGCGGAAATAAACTGACTAACAAGGAATAGAGGGCCCCGAAAACTAAGATTCCTGGTCCTTTGATCAAGGCGGAAACAAGGATCAATCCACCGATTAATAGCAATTGCTGCTTGATTGTTGCGATACATAGCAGGGCAAAAAGTGCTAAAATCGCCCAATGCCAAAAGCTACTTAGTGGCTCCTTATCAGGATAGCGTTGTTTCAGATAACGCGCGGCATTTGGAAACTCCTTTTGAAAATCAGGCATACACTCACCTCTTTCTAAATAGTAACTTACAACGCTTATTATAGAGAGAATATTTGAAAGAGACATCCGACTTTCGGCGGATTTTCTGTGGGATTTAGACGGAGTATTTTTTAAATATAAGGAAAGAATAAATTTTTCACATGATTAAGTCGCTTTACAGCAGGTGCATTCATGTCCGGCTTCACGAACTAGCTTTTCTACGCATACAGTTACTGCTAAACTCCGTTAAGCAGAACTAGCATTTCGGCAATAAGCAAAAATATTTCTAAATTTGAGAAGCACCAAGTAGGTGCCAATCAACATCAGTTCTCTTCGATCACTGTGTTTCTTGGCAATTTAGAAATATTTTGGTCTTATTGCTGAGACACACAGCGACTGCTTGCAGAGCTGATGTGGAACAGTACCTACCTGATGCTCAAAAGATGGGCGAGTTTTCTCAATGAAGTTTCGCTTGACCTGAAATGCGTCCCATAGTTTATGTTACTCTTATGAGGACGAATAAATAGAGGGAGATGACTAAAATGAGTATAAAAATGATTGCAGTTGATATGGATGGAACCTTTTTAGATGATCAAAAAGAATACAATCGGGAGCGATTTGATCGGATTTTCCAACAAATGAAGGAAAAGGAGATAAAATTTGTTGTTGCCAGCGGGAATCAATACGATCAGCTAAAAAGCTTTTTCCCTGTGAATCATGCAGAAATGTCCTTCGTTTCGGAAAATGGAGCCAATATCATTGTTGAAGGGACGCATTACTACAATGCACGACTAGCAATGGATAAAGTATTGGAAACATTGAAGGAAATCAATGCACTGCAACCGATTGTTCTAGTCGTTTGCGGCAAAAAAAGTGCCTATGTTTCAAAAGATATTCCAGATGATGTGTTTCGCATCGTCAAATTTTATTATCCAAGTATAAAAAAACTTGAGCGGCTGGAAGATGTCGCAAATCAAGAGGATGAAATATTCAAATTTGCCTTGACCTTTTCTAATATTGGCATTGAGGAGAAGCTGGCCGCTTTGGAAGAAGTGTTGGCAGATCAAATGATTCCAGTGTCTAGTGGGCATGGTGACATTGACTTGATTATTCCTGGCGTTCATAAGGCCAATGGGTTGGCAAAATTAAGCAACGAGTGGGGCATTGCACCTACTGAGATCGCAGCTTTTGGTGATAGCGGCAATGATATCGAAATGCTGGAATATGCCGGCTTGAGTTATGCAATGGAAAATGCTCAGGAAAAAGTCAAACAAGCTTCAAAGGAAGTGATTGGTTCGAATAATCAAGAGGGAGTTTTGGAAGTGATTGAACAATTGTTAAACAACTAATCAAAGAAAGGGAACTCTAGAACATGATCGTTTTAGAGTTTTTTTTGTTGTACTAGATTTTCGTTTGTTTGCAGTCAATGTGTTAAAATAGGTTGATTCTAAATGGATTTTGAAGATAAGAGTGAAGGATTTAGGAGGACTACACATGATTTTTGATTCTCACACACATTTGAATGCGGAACAATTTGAAAATGAGATTCCAGAGACAGTTGAACGGGCGCGTGAACTTGGCGTGACAGAAATGGCTGTAGTTGGCTTTGATACACCGACGATTGAAAAAAGCTTGGAGCTGAACCAGCAATATGAGGGGATTTATTCCATCATCGGCTGGCATCCGACAGAGGCGGGCAGCTACACGAAAGCAATCGAAGAAGATTTGATCCAGAAATTGACATTGCCTAAGGTTGTAGCACTTGGCGAAATTGGTTTGGATTATTACTGGATGGAAGATCCAAAGGAAGTTCAAGCTAAAGTTTTCCGTCGTCAAATAGCGATTGCAAAAGAAATGAATTTACCTATCAGCATCCATACCCGCGATGCACTGGAGGATACGTATAAAATTCTGAAGGAAGAAGACATTCGCGACATCGGCGGAATCATGCACAGCTTCAGCGGCAGCGGTGAATGGGCGAAGCGTTTTTTGGATTTAGGAATGCATGTGTCTTTTTCTGGGGTTGTGACCTTTAAGAAGGCTTTAGATGTTCAAGAGGCGGCAGCGGTGGTACCGATGGATAAATTATTAGTAGAGACCGACGCGCCTTATTTAGCACCAATGCCTTATCGCGGGAAACGCAATGAACCCGGCTATACCCGTTATGTTGTAGAAAAAATCGCGGAACTTCGGAATTTACCAATGGAAGAAGTAGCACGGCAAACGACGGAAAATGCACACCGCTTATTCAGGATCAAAGCCAATGGATAACAAACAGAAGGAAAAAATTGAAGAAATCATCGTAGTCGAAGGCAAAGACGATACCAAACGTTTGAAGGAAGTTTTTGATGTGGATACGATCGAGACTCGCGGTTCGGCCATCAATGAAAATATCCTAGAACAAATCGAACATGCGCAAGAAACCCGGGGAGTGATCGTTTTTACTGATCCTGATTTTTCCGGCGAAAAGATCCGCAAGACGATTATGGAAGCAATCCCAGATGCTCAGCATGCCTTCTTATCTAGAAGAATGGCGGCACCGCAAAAACGCGGGAGCAGTCTTGGAGTGGAGCATGCTAGCGATGAGGCGATCATCGACGCACTGCACAAGGTTGTCACCCCCGCTGAGAGGGATGAACCAAAAATAGCTAGACAAACGCTCTTAGATTATGGTTTAATAGCGGGAGCTCAAGCCCGTGAACGGCGGGAACGTTTAGGGGATGAGCTGAAGATTGGCTATACCAACGCCAAACAATTGGAAAAACGTTTAACGATGTTTCGGATCACCGAAGCACAATTGCATGAGGCTATGAAGAAAGTTGAGGAAACCTCTTGAACAATTATAAAGACATTGCAACACCTTCTAGAACGAGAGAAATTTTGCAAAAGCATGGCTTCTCCTTCAAGAAGAGTCTCGGTCAGAACTTTTTGACCGAACCAAATATTTTACAAAAAATTGTCGCTACCGCCGAGATCGACGAACACACAAATGTGATCGAAGTTGGACCGGGGATTGGCGCATTGACTGAACACTTGGCTCGTGCGGCTCACCAAGTCTTGGCCTTTGAGATTGATGATCGTTTGATTCCGGTACTAGAAGATACCTTGAGTCCTTATGACAATATTAGCGTCGTGCACAACGACATTTTAAAGGTGGACCTGAAAAAAGAAACCGAGTATTTTGATCAAACGCTGCCGATCAAAGTCGTGGCGAATCTGCCGTATTATATTACGACACCGATTATGATGCACATCTTAGAATCAGATTTGGCTGTTGATGAGATGGTGGTCATGATGCAGCGGGAAGTCGCTGATCGAATCTCTGCAAAACCGGGAACAAAGGCTTATGGCTCCTTATCGATCGCTGTTCAATATTATATGGAAGCAAGTACGGCCTTCATTGTTCCAAAAACAGTGTTCGTTCCACAGCCGAACGTGGATTCTGCGATTTTACGTTTAGTACGACGCGAAACACCTGCAGTCGAGGTGACAAACGAAGCGGAATTCTTCAAATTGACTAAAGCCGCTTTCAATATGCGCCGTAAAACGTTATGGAACAATTTGTTAAGCAGTTATGGCAAAGACGAATTAACGAAAACTTGGTTGGAAACGAGCTTAGAACAAGCCGAAATCGATCCAAAGCGTCGCGGTGAAACGCTATCTTTAGAAGAATTTGCGAGACTGTCCAATGCCTTGGAAGCGAATAAAAAAAATTAATCAACAAGCGCTCGGATTTTTCTTTTGAGCGCTTGTTTTGTTGTAACTTCTTGGCTTAAAGTTAGTTAAGTAGCCATTTGCGAGTAAAAATGTCATCATGGCAACCAATGCTGTTGGCTTATTGGCATTTTGAAGTTGATTTCTAATGATTACTCACTAATCAATAACAAACAATTCATAAGCTTTTCTAATTAAATACACAGGGAATTTGTCAAATAAAACCGAACTACCCTATAATGAGGTACATAAAATCTTTTTGGAGGACACAATGAAAAAATTCATTATTGGACTATTAGTAGTAGCTGTATTGGGTGTTGGCGGCTACTATGCTTATACGACTTTCTTTACTAGCGAAGAAGCACCAAAGCAAGAAACTCGGAAAACAACGATCAAAAAAGCAAAAGAACCAGAAAAAGCCGGCGAAGCCATCAAAGCCAGCGACTATAGCAACACTGATAATTGGCTGGCAAAGCCAACAGAAATCACGAGCCAAGCGGATGTCTTTATGTTGTATCCAACGGCTTACGCACAAAAAAATGAAAATTCATCTCCCGTAGCAAAAATCGATAACCCAACGATGCGTGCTGGAGCGCAAGTATTTCTAGCGACACAAGGTTCAGCCTTTGATACAAGCGGCAATGTTTATGCACCTTATTACCGTCAATTGGATGCAAAATGGCTGCTGACAAAATCTAAAGAAGAACAGGCACAATATACGGATGGTGTTCCTAAAGCAGATGTGATGGCAGCTTTTGATTATTACATCAAACATGAAAACAACAATCGTCCTTTCATTTTAGTGGGACACTCCCAAGGGGCTCGGATGCTCAAAGCCATCATGTATGATTATTTCAAGAATAATCCTGGAGTCAGTGATCGGATGATCGCCGCCTATGTATTAGGTCAATCGGTGACCCAACAAGAAATGAACGACAATCCGCAAGTGAAATTTGCGACAGGACCGGATGATACCGGTGTAGTCATTTCATATAATACGGTTGCGCCAGATTTTACTGGTACTTTGCCAACTTGGGATGAAGGCGCACTAGCGATTAATCCAATCAACTGGAGAACCGATGGCACACCAGCGACAGCTGAAGAAAATCTAGGTTCTTATGTGCGAAATGACAACGGGGATTACTCGAAGGTCATGAATCTTGCAGATGCGACGGTTGATGGAACAAGAGGTCTGGTGGTCTCCTCAACTGTAGATAAAGCCAAATATGAGATGCCGGAAAGTACGCGTAAGATTTTCCCAGCTGGTTCATTCCACAATAATGACATCAGCTTCTATTATTACAATCTGCAGCAAAATGCTGAGAATCGTGAAGCACAATATTTCGCGATGCATCCGCAAGGAACACAAACAACCGATCCAAATCAGCAACCGGCCCAACAAGAACCTCAAGCTATTGATCCGAATCAGCAAACCGTACAATAAAATAAATCAGAAGACGCTGCCTGTCGAAGAAGATAGGCAGCTTTTTTGATCGTGATTAAATGAAGCTTTACTTAGCGGATAAAAAAATTGAAAGAAGATCTTTCTCCGCCAAATATTATAAAATGGCGGAGAAAAAGGAGTGGTTGTGGTGAAAGAATTTAATTATCAAATCTTGGAAAAGTTGTCGTTAAGTTATGAATTATTAAATATGTTTACAAAAATTCGTGAGTACAAAGGAAAGCAAGAGCTTTACATCTCTAGTAAACCTGAAATTTTAAGCAAACTAACTGATCTAGCATTAATTTAAAGCACAGAAGCATCCAAGAAAATCACTCAATTACGAACACCATTGGAAGTATTTTTGAGCTGCATAGATAAAGATATATTGTTTAGCTTAATTTGACAAATCAGAAAATTATATCCTTTTTGTTGGTATGGGTTCATCATGAAAGAAAATGAACCTGGATTTCCTACTACATCTTACGAAGAAAAAGCCGCTTCCCTAAACAGTTTCTCAAGGGTGAGCGGCTTTTAACTATCAATCCAAGCTTTTATCCAAAATAGAGCGTAACACGGTTTCTCTTAGTTCGATTGTGTTTACGTTATTTTCGATCTCGTAGCTTTGAACAAGTAAATCACACAAATATAACTGGGAGATCTTACCTGCCAGTGAAGCGCCATCCAAAAATTCATCGATCGCTGTTTGCAGGACAACGTCAGCTAATTGGGCGATAGGTGACAGTTGGTAATTGGTAATGGCGATGATCTTCGCATGATTTTTCTTAGCGATATTCAAAGAATCATGGGTGTCTTTTGTTCGACCAGACAAGGAGAAGCCGATCACTAAATCCTTTTCGGTAAGCAGAGAAGCGATTTGTGCTTGGAAATGAGGATCGATCACTGAGCGTGATTGGACGCCGACGCGCAGCAGCATTGCTTCTAAATCATTTCCAGTATTACCGCTAGAGCCTACGCCAAAGATATAGATTTGATTGGCTTCGGTAATCATCTGGACAGCCTGTTTAAGCTTATTATTATCCAAACGTTGATTCGTGGTTTTTAAAGCTTTGTCGATGGTTTTAGTACGTTTATCAAAAAAATCAGATTCCTGTGAATCTTCCTGCTGTTTGCTGAAATCTTCTTTAGCGATGGCGATCTTTAAATCTGAAAAGCCAGAAAAGCCAATTTTTTGGCAAAAACGCATAATCGTTCCGTCGCCAACAGTTGCGGCTTCCCTGATGTCGCTCATGGTGCTGTGAACGATTTTTTCACCGCTGGACAAAATATAGTCAGCAATTTTTTTTTCGGATTTTGTTAGGGTCGCATATTTTTCTTGAATTGTATATGAAATGGTCATTCTTTCTCCTTTTTCCTCTCAGTTGTCATCTTCGATTATACGTCAAAAAACTTTTTTTTTCATTTTCTATTTACATTTTTGAAAGCGCATGCTATATTTTTGGAGTAATAATCCAAAATAATTTAAAAACGGAGTGAAAACGGAGCGTGAGAAAAAAAGAGTTTTTAAGTATTATGAAAGGCGGCTTGATTGTTTCTTGTCAAGCTTTGCCAGGAGAACCGTTGTATACAGAAGAGGGGGGGATCATGCCATTAATGGCTTTAGCGGCAAAAGAAGCAGGAGCAGTTGGGATTCGAGCGAACACCGTCAGAGATATTCAGCAAATACAAGAAAAAGTTGATTTGCCGATTATTGGAATTATCAAACAGACCTATCCAAATTCTGACGTTTTTATCACACCTACGATGAAAGAGGTTGATGCGTTAGCGGAAACGAATGTAGAGGTGATTGCCCTTGATTGTACTTTGCGTGAACGTCCCGATGGCCAGACAATGAATCAATTGATTAAACAAATCAAAGAGAAATATCCTAATCAACTTTTGATGGCCGATATTTCAACCTTTGAAGAAGGGGTTAATGCTTGGCAAGCAGGTGTCGACTTTGTTGGTACAACGTTAAGAGGGTATACCAAAGCTGATTCGATCTCAACCAGTGATTTAGTAAAAGCCTTGGTTGATGAGGGAATTCATGTGATTGCGGAAGGACAAATTCATACACCAGAGGAGGCAAAAAGTATTCAGGATTTAGGCGCTGTGGGCGTTGTTGTTGGCGGAGCGATTACTAGACCGAAGGAAATTGCGACGCGTTTTATTCAAGCATTGATGAATGAAGAATAAGGAGGATAAATCATGTTTAAAAAGTTTTCACAGTTAGGACGAGCTTTTATGCTGCCAATCGCGATTTTGCCGGCGGCAGGTTTGTTGTTGGGATTAGGTGGCGCACTGACAAATGAGAGTGCGGTAGCGGCTTATCCATTTTTGAATCAGCCATGGTTGCAAACGATTTTAAGTGTCATGAGCTTTGCGGGAAATGCCGTGTTTGCCAATCTTGCCTTGATTTTTGCGATTGGACTTGCAGTTGGGTTGGCTAAAGGAGATAAGGGGACAGCCGGTTTAGCAGGCGGTGTGGCATTTTTAGTTTATACAGCGACGATCAGCGGGTTATTGGAATTATTTTCTGCTAAAGATGCCAGCATTGATACTGGTGTGGTTGGTTCGATTGTGATCGGTGGAACGGTGGCGTTTCTGCATAATCGTTATCGTAAAATCGAGCTGCCGCAATTTTTAGGCTTCTTCGGAGGTTCTCGTTTTATCCCGATTGTTTCTTCTTTTAGCGCGATTGCGATTGGTTGTGTTTTCTATCTGATTTGGCCGCCGATTCAAAATGGGATGGTGGTCATTGGGCAGCAGGTAGCGCAAATGGGGAGTATCGGAACCTTCTTTTATGGATTCTTATTGCGTTTGACTGGCGCTGTGGGCTTGCACCACACGATTTACCCGATGTTTTGGTACACTTCTTTAGGCGGGGTTGAAACGGTTGCCGGACAATCGATCTCTGGAGCACAGAATATTTTCTTCGCGCAACTTGCAGATTCTAGTCATACGGGTTTATTCACTTACGGAACTCGCTTCTTTGCGGGCCGTTTCGCAACGATGATGTTTGGCTTGCCAGCTGCTTGTTATGCGATGTATCGCGCGATTCCAAAAGAAAATCGCAAGAAAAATGGCGGTTTGTATTTCAGCGGGGCATTGACGTCTTTCTTAACTGGGATTACAGAACCGATTGAGTATATGTTCTTATTTGTTGCTCCTTGGCTCTACGTAATTCATGCCTTCTTAGACGGATTGTCCTTCTATTTTGCCGATATCTTGAATATTAGGATCGGAAATTCGTTTTCTGGCGGCTTGATTGATTATTTGCTATTTGGTGTTCTGCAGGGAAATGATAAGACCAATTGGATCAAAGTGATTCCATTTGGGATCGCTTGGGCATTGATTTATTTCTTTGTCTTCAGTTTTTGTATCAAAAAATTTAAAGTTGCGATTCCTGGTATGGAAAATGATGAGGACATGCTTGAAGTAGCCGATGACTCTGGTTCGGCGAGTTTGAAGGAACAAGCGTGGCAGATCATTGAAGCACTTGGCGGAGATGAAAATATTGAAAACGTGACAGCCTGTGCAACGCGTTTACGCGTGGCTGTAAAACAAGGCGATAAGGTTCAAAAACCGGTATTCAAAAAACTTGGAGCAACTGCGGTTTTTGAAGTTCAAGGTGGCATCCAGGCGGTCTTTGGCGGAAAAGCCGACTTGTTTAGTCAAGAAATCAATCAATTATTAGGACGCGATGATTAATACGCAGGATTGGAGAATAGAAAATGTTTGAACGCTTTAAAAAGAAAAAAGCAGAAGCTTTCTTTGCACCCGTGGATGGGACGTTTGTTCCGTTAAGCGAAGTAGCTGATCCCGTGTTTTCACAAAAGATGATGGGTGAGGGCTTTGGAATTCAACCGGCTTCATCCAAAATCTATGCACCAATCAAAGGAACGGTCACCACGATTTTTCAAACCAAGCACGCAATTGGCTTGACGAGTCAGTCAGGTAGTGAAGTCTTGATTCATATTGGTTTAGACACGGTGGAATTAGCCGGTTCTCCCTTTGAGGTGCATGTTCAAGAAGGACAAGTAGTAGATGAAAATACGCTACTAGTGATTGCAGACTTTGATAAAATTCGGCATGCAGGAAAAGCCGAGGTTGTTTTAACGCTGGTTACCAATGGCGGGGAAAGTTTTGATTTATTGGATAAAAATCAGGTTAAGCATGGGGAGTTGCTGAAGGGATAATAAAATAAAGCCGCGCCACTCTATGAGAAATCTTGAGTGGCGCGGCTTTTATGTCTAATTGATTGGCAAATTTAGGGGTTTGCCAAATCAAATAGGGGGTTAAGTTTATACGTAATCTTGAACAGCTGTTTTACTTTTTACTGCTTGCGAAAAATCGGTAAAGATTCGATTCGTGATATCAATGCCTTTTTCTCGAGAGATATACCAGCAAAAGACTTGGAATGGAAGAATTGCTAGATAGGGTGCTTTAAACTCATCTGTGCAATTTCCTAAGGCCAACGTATTCAGATCTTCGGCCGCACTTGTCCGTAATGAAATGGTAAAGACATGTCCCGTATGCCTTTGCTCGTATGCCTTTAACAGCCCAGCTTTTTCAATGATCTCTGGTTTTGCCGGAGTCTCAATGAAGAACAAGCGGTGCTCTGGATTGATTTCTAGATAAGGCCCGTGCATAAAGGCTTCCAGCTCGACACCCAGTGAAGGGACGCGAATCGTTTCGGAGAATTTTGTCTCCATTTCTTTGGCAGTTCCCGCCGCTGGTCCATAGGCGATCGAGGTGAAGCGGGGAGCCAATTGGAAATCCTTGCGATGTGTCTCAAAGAAGCGAGTGGACTGTTCAATCACATGATTGAAGCGGCTAGTCAGATCTAAAAACTCTTGTAGTTCAGCGGCTTCTTTTTCAGGTGTAATCAAGCCTTTTTTCACGCCGATACGCAGACCTAAAAGCATCAAAGCTAAAACGGTTGCAGAAAAGCCTAGTGTGACGTAGCCCACACGTTCACGTCCAGAAAGGATATCCAAAGTTGAGGTCGTGACTTTTGTTATTTCACTATCTGGAATACTGGTGACCGCCATTGTATGCACGGCATGATGATTCGTAATCTTAGCCATCGCTTCAATCGTTGAGGTACTTTGTCCGCTTTGGGAGATTCCTAAAACGACTTGAAGCTGGGGATCGATTTTTTCATAATGCGTGAAGTTATAGGGCTCTTCAATGGCTAATTTCACATCTGCCATTTTTTCGATATAGTATTTTGCGCTTTTCGCCGCATTGATACTTGAGCCTGTTCCTAAAACGAGCCAATTTGCGGCATCTAAATTTAGTCCGTTAATCGCTGCGTCGATATTAGTAGGGTAGGCATTGATCGCTGCGGTTAAGGTTTCTTGTTCTTCTAAAATATATGACAACATGGTAGGTTTTGACATCATTTTTTCTCCTAAATTGTTTTAGCTGAAATAATCAATCAGAAAATTGGCGATACCATCTTCAACATTGGTATCAGTGATGAACTTCGCGTGCTTTTTCAACTCAGCGACGGCATTGCCCATCGCGACACTTATACCGGAAGCTTGGAGCATTTCTAGATCGTTCATTCCATCGCCAAAGCTGATGATATTTTTCTGCGGGATCACTAAATTATTTTGCACGGCTTGAATCGCCGTGGCTTTATTAACGCCTAAGGGAATCAACTCAAGATTATTGGGATGAGAAGAAGAGACCGATAGCAAATGACTCTCTTCCAAAATTTTACGGACCTGTTCAAGCTCCGCTTCACGTTCATCCGCAATGACGATCCCGTTAACGATTCGCTGGCTGATGGCCATCAAGGTTTCCAGCGAGTCAATAAAAAGAAAATCCTCTTCGCTATTGCCAATCCGCGATTGGTCATTTTTTTGCAAATAGCTTGGCAGCTGCTGCGTGTAAAAAATCGTATGCTCGCCAAAGAAAAACATCGGCAAGTCATGCACTGACATTGTTTGATAGATAAATTCCAAAGCAGCATCCGATAAACGTTTCTTATGCAAAGTCTCATTGATCGAGTAAACACTGCCGTTTGAAGCGATGACCTGTGTGGCGTCGGTCAATTTTTTAGCCATTTCATACGCGGAGGAATATTTTCTGCCGGTAGCAACATAAAATTCGTGTCCTTCTTGCTGAAGTTCAGTGACGACAGATCGCGTTCGTGGAGAGATCTGCTGATCACGGTCAACGAGGGTGCCATCAATATCCATAAAAATTAAATGTTTTTCCATCTATCCTCTTTTCCTTCCAATACCGCAGGATTCGCGAATGATCAAATCTGGCGAATGTGTCTCCAAGGTTTCCAGCGGTTCTTCATTAATCATTTTCAGCAAGCGTTTCACAGCCTGTTTGCCCAGAAATTGATTGTGCTGATTGATCGTCGTGATTCTAGGAATTTGATAATCCCCATCAGGAAAAGCATCGCAGCTGGCGATCGCAATGTCTTTTGGACAAGACAGGTCATGATCAGCCAATGCGCGAAAAGCCCCCAATGCCACACGATCATTAATCGCTAAGACTGCATCAGGCAGGTCACCTTTTTGGATAAGGGTTTCCATATTGTGATAGCCATCCTCTGTATAGAAATCACTCAAAAGAATCAGTGACGGATCAAAGGTGCTGTAGAGCGAGATAACCTTTTCAAAGGCTTGAACCCGTTGTGTCGTGATTTTGACATTCGGTTCACCACCTATAAAGCCGATTTTTCGATGACCAAGAGCTAAGAGATGCTGAACGGAAAGAAAAATTCCCTTTTCCAGATCCCGCTCGATAAATTCACAGCTGCAGTTTGCCTGTTTTTGTCCAATGATCAGGACAGGGACTTGATTGTTCAACTGCTCCAGAGTGTGAAGATAATCAGGATTTGGTTCGTCCCGATCAATTTCACCACCGAGTATCAATACGCCATCGACTTTTTTTTCAAAAATTGTATTGAAGGTATCGCGTTCAGCAAAGCTGCTATCCGCTTTTTTTTGACGGCCAGCAGTCATGGTATTAAAGAGTAAGAGCGAATAATTCTGTTCAACACTGGCTAGTTCGATTTCTGAAACCAATGAGGTAAAGTATGGGTTAGTGATATCCGAAACGACAACTGCAAGGGTTTTCGTCTTATTAGAGATCATCCCGCGAGCTAACATACTTGGTTGAAATCCTTCTTTTTCGATCACCGCTTGGACCTTGGCCCGTTTAGCAGGTGAAACGGAAGGATGGTTATTCAAAACACGAGAAACGGTCGAAACAGACACACCGCTTTCTTTAGCAATTTCTTTGATTGTAATATTTTTTTTCATGAGAGAGCGCCTCCTAGAATTTAGTTTAGGGGAGGAATGAAAAAAATGCAAGATATTTTTGGTAACGTTTCTAAATGTTAAAAAAACTATTGACAGGTGGAATATACACAGGTTATTATGACTGTGAAAACGGAAACATAATATTTAAATTTGGTAACGTTACCAGATGCGAGGTGCAGAATGACACAAACGGCTTTAGCGGTTGATTTAGGCGGAACCAAGATTTTAGTTGGTGAAGTCACTCCTGCTGGTGAGATTCTCACAAGTGAGAAATACCTATCAACAGTGATGGATCAACGCAGTGCAACAGAAAAAATTAAACTAGCAATCAAAAATTACTTGCAACAACATATTATACAAGGTGATCTAGTCGGTATCGGAATTTGTGTAGTAGGCAGAGTGAATACAGATCAGGGGCGGTGGCTGGAGATTCATCCAGGCTTATCGGAGCCGATTTTCTTAGCTGATGAAATCGCACAAGCTTTTCAATTACCCTGCTGGATCACGAATGATGTTTCAAGTGCGGCTCTGGCTGAAAGTATTTTAGGTATCGGTCAAGAAACCGGTAATTTTGTTTACATCAATATCGGTACTGGAATCGCAGCACGAGTAGTCGCTGACAATCAATTAATCAAGGGCGGCAATTCCAATGCCGGTGAAGTCGGCCATATGGTTGTTGATATGAACAGTGACGATCAATGCACCTGTGGAAGAAACGGCTGTGTGGAGCTATTCGCCTCAGGGTTAGGGATGCATAATCAGACCCTGAAATTTGCTCCGAATTATCCACAAACGATGCTAACGATTAAAGAAGACCGCCGTGTTACTTTTCAAGAGTTGATTACAGCCTATGAAGCCAATGATCCACTGGCTAGAAAAGTAGTTGATCAGGCATTGCGGGCTGTAGCAGCCTTGACGATGAATTTGGTGCGGGTAAGCGATCCTGAAGCCGTCGTTTTCGGTGGCGGCGTGATGAATGACGATTGGTTTTTGAAACATTTGGTAACGTTTCTAAATGCCAAAACCGTCCGTTTTGTGACAAAAGGTATGCGGGTAACCACCTTGAACCCAAATGAAGTGGCATTAAAAGGTGCTGCAACCTTGGCATTTATTATGGAAAGGGGCTTAAAGAAAACATATGCGTGATTTTATACAAGATGTAAAAGCAACAGGCTACATCCATCGTCCACTGCCATTAGACAGCAGCCGTTCCTTCGAGAAGCGACAGCTAGAAAAAGAAGTCATTACAGCGCGGTGGCCGTTGACCGATAGTTTTCAAAATTGGCAACCACTAAAAAATAGTCGCGGCGAAATCAAGCATACCGAACAAACGGTGACGTTACTGAGTCCAATGCGTTACGACAGTTGGGCAGAGGGGGCGCCAGACGATGGCGATTACGTAAATTTTGGTGAAGTCGGTGCGTACCTGCCGATTCCAAGAGAAGACTGGTCGGAGTTTACTCAGATCAAATTGGATATTTCGGCTGAGTGCATCAATGCAGTCAATCCCAACATCACGATTACTTTAGAAAATGATGGGGAAATCAAAATTCCTGATATTTATAATCGTGAAGGCACCCATGTGATTAACTTGGAGGGTCAGGCCCAACGCACGTATGTGTTAGATATCAGCAATTTGCCAAGAGATGTCGTAACAGGCATCCGCATCTTCACTGGGGCAAATGGTTCTTATATGAATCTAAAGGGGCAATTGAGTTATACCATCAGCAAATTATTTTTAGAAAGGAATCAGCAAAGCACGTCAGCGAAAGGCTGGCAGGTCTCGAAAAATGAAATCGTCTTTTCTCATATTGGCTACCATCCGAATTATTCGAAAACAGCAATTATTAATCGTGAAGATTTCACAGCGAAAACTTTTGAGCTAAAAAAAGATGATCAGGTCGTGCTCCAAGCGGAGATTAAAACGACCTCAACAGAAACCGGCACCTTCGGCTTATTGGATTTTACATCTGTCAAGGAATCTGGCATGTATTATTTACAAATTGGTGAAACGAAAACACCGAGCTTTCAGATCGGGAATACTTCAATGCTAAAGGCAGCTTCGATTTGGAAGTCCTTGAACTTTATTTTCTGCGAGCGCTGCGGGTGTCCAGTCCATGGTATTCACGGAACTTGTCATGAGGATTTAACCGTCGAATACAAAGGTTCATTGGTCAGCTTCAATGGTGGCTGGCACGATGCTGGCGATCTTTCACAGCAATTGGTTCAAACGGCCGAAGTGACTAGCAGCTTGTTTGAAGCTGCGGAAACAGTCAAAGATCAACAAGAGCTTTATCTGCGTTTAATCGAAGAAGGCGAATGGGGCATCGATTTTATTCTAAAGACCCGCTTGGATGAAGGCGATCGCGTGACTAGCGCGGGAATCACTCGCTGGACTGACAATCGTATTGGAAATATGGACGACGCGGTACCAAGAATTCATAACAGTCCCTATGATAATTTTTTGATTACTGGTTTGTTAGCCAAGATCATTAAAACCTTACCCGAAAACTATGCATTGCGACCACAGCTGCTGCAAGTAGTAAAAGAAGATTATTCCTATGCACTTGCTGGCTTTAAGAAAACGGGCTTCACGCATGAACCGATTTTCTGGGAACATACCTACAATACATCGAAGAGTCTCTTCTTAGCGACAATGTCTTGGACAGCAGCGCTCATGCATCAACTAACGGGAGAAGCAGTGTATCAAGAGCAAATGACTGAATGGTTTGAAGAGTTGCTTCGTTGTCAGGAACAAGCAGGTCTTGAACTGTCAGATGGCACCATGCTTAAAGGCATGTTTTATCGTGACGAGAGTCATAAAGTCTTCCAGCACTTCAATCATCAAGCCAGAGAGCATCTCTACGCTTTGGCTTTCGAAGAAGTTTTAGCTGCTTCACCGAAACATGAAAAAAGGACTGAATGGTTAAAACAGGCAAATGACTATGGGGATTATTTGGATTATCTAGGACGATTTACCGATCCTTATCCCATGTACGCCAGCGGTATTTACCATGAGGACGAATGGCAGGAGAAGGAAAGCTTCTACAGACAGCATTTATTAGTCGATGACGAGGCAGAGACAAGCTATCAGGAACAGCTGAAGCAAGGAATCAAGATCGGTGAGGGTCTATACATCAAGCGATTCCCAGTTTGGTTCTCCTTCCGCGGCAATAACGGTATTTTGCTCTCAATGGGTAAAAGCGCTGCAGTGATGGGGCGTTTGCTTGATCGTCAAACACTACTGGACCAAGCAGATCAGCAGTTGCAATGGATGGTTGGAAAAAATCCGTTCGGTCAATCCATGATCTATGGTGAAGGCTACAACTATCCGCAGCAATACTCCGTTTCTTCCGGAGAAATGACTGGCGAGATGCCGGTTGGGATGCAGACCTTCGGCAATGAGGACGAACCTTACTGGCCGCAATTTAATAATGCCACATATAAAGAGGTATGGGTTGGGATAGCCGGTAAATGGTTGTCGTTAGTAGCAGAGTTGATAAAAACTGAAGAATAAATAATAGACGTCTTGAAAATTAATTCCATAACATGAAGAAGGAGTTTTAGACCAATGATGAAAGATGGCACGTTCAACAAAGAGGCTTTAGGAGAAAAAGTTGCTTTATATGCAAATAAACTTGCGAGTAATCGTTTTATTGCGGCGATTCGTGATGCATTCGCCAGTACCATTCCAATCACCATTACTGCAGCATTTTTCTTATTAATAAATAATGTTTTACTGACAGAAGAGACGGGGCTTTTACGAGGAATTCCTGGTCGCGCGATGATCTCTGAAATTTGTGTGCAGGCTTATAATGGTACACTAGGAATTTTGGGATTAATGGTAACGTTTCTAATTGGGTTGCGCTTGGCTCGCTCCTATGATGCTGATGGTGCATTGGAAGGAATTGTTGCCTTAGCTGCTTACGTTGTACTGGTACCTAACGTAATCAATGTGACTGGAACAAACGGTAAAGGGCTGGAAATAGCTGGGGCTTTAACTCAAACATATACCAGTGCTTCTGCGATGCTTTTAGGAATTATAGCAGCTTTAGTCAGTGTTCCTTTAGTAGTTAAGTTAACGAATAATGATCGCTTGAAGATCAAAATGCCGGATAGTGTTCCACCGGCAATTGCTAAATCATTTAACAGCTTGATTCCGACGGTTCTTACGATTAGCTTATTTGCAATTGTCGAAGTAGGTTTGCGTACTGCAACAGGTCTGACGATTCCCGAAATTATCATCAATATTTTACAAGCACCATTAGTTGGCGGCTTCCAAACCTTGCCTGGGATTTTAATGTATGTCTTTTTATCAACGTTTGTTTTTATCTTTGGGATTCACGGAGCATTCGTTTTTGGCGCAATTTCTGGTCCAATTCTATTAACATCATTGCAGCAAAATGTGGAAGCGATTAACACAGGTTCTGCTGCTCCGAATATCGTGACTCAGCCATTTCTTGATGCCTATGTTTATATGGGCGGCGGCGGTACGATGATCTGTTTAGTCATTGCGCTATTAATCTTTTCAAAAAGAGAAGATCAACGTATGATCGCAAAATTGGGTGGTGTCTCAAACTTGTTCAATATCAGTGAACCCATTATGTTTGGACTGCCGATCGTCTTTAATCCGGTCTATGCGATCCCGTTTTGTATCGTGCCGATGGTTTCAACAATTTTGGCTTATGTTGCCACCAGCTTGCATTTAGTCAATCCGACCTATATCTTGATTCCTTGGGTCACGCCGCCTGTATTATCAGGATATCTAGCAACTGCTGGAGATATCCGTGCCGCAATTTTACAGTTGGTGATTATTGCTGTGGGCGTCTTCATTTACATGCCGTTCGTTCTTATTTCAAATAAGATGGAAGAAAAATAATTAGAAATGGAATCTGTGCCAATTAGAATCCGGATTCCTTTCTTAAAATAGATGCATTGCCGTCATCGGTATGAATGCTTGAGAGAATGGAGCAGTTATACCGAAAATCATTTAATAAAGGAGAAGAAAAAATGGAAAAAACTGGTTGGTTTAACAAAGACGCTTTTGGTGAAAAAGCCGCATACTATGCGAACAAGCTTGCAAGCAATCGGTACATCGCTGCGATTCGTGATGCATTTGCTAGTACCATACCGCTTACGATCATCGCTTCGGTCTTTATTTTGATTAACAATTTACTCTTGGATCCGACGAATGGGTTGCTCAGAAGCTTGGGAGATTTTGTTGCACTGCGGGAAATCGGCGGTCAAATCTATAATGGAACGATTGGAATTTTAGGGTTGGTTGTCACGTTCCTGATTGGTTTGCACTTAGCCCAATCATTTGGTAAAGAGGGCTACTTAGAAGGAGTAATCGCACTTGTCTGTTTCTTTATTTTGAATCCCAATACAGTCACTGCCTATACACCTACAGGAGAAACGGCACAGGTTACAGGCGTTTTCGCACAATCGAACACCAGCGCAACAGGCTTGTTCTTAGGGATTTTTGCAGCGTTAGTTGGGGTACGTTTGTTTATTCTGTTTAGTAACAGTGAAAAATTAAAGATCAAAATGCCGGAAAGTGTCCCGCCGGCAATCGCTAAATCATTCAATGGCCTTGCGCCTGGGTTGTTCGTTGCTATTATTTTTGGAATTTTAGAAGTATCGCTCCGTCATTTAAGTGGCCTTTCGATTCCTGATGTGGTCGCTAAAGTTTTTCAAATGCCTTTGGTGGGTGGTTTCCAGAGCTACTTCGGAATTACCTTCTATTGTTTCTTATCCTGTTTGCTCTTTTTCTTTGGTATCCATGGTCCTTTTGTACTTGGATCAGTATCAGGTCCAGTTTTATTGACTTCCTTACAACAGAATATGGATGCACACGCAAATGGCACGGCTCTTCCTAACGTCGTGACCCAGCCCTATGTGGATTGCTATATCTATATTACAATGGTTTCGTTAGTTATCGCCGTACTGATTGGTTCTAAAAAAGCCGATTTAAAGGCAGTCGCAAAAATCGGAGCAGTCCCAAGCTTCTTTAACATTAGTGAACCGTTAATGTTCGGATTGCCCGTAATTTTTAATCCATTGCTAGGTATCCCCTATGTCCTAGTTCCGATTGTCTCAAGTACGATCGCCTATACAGCAACAAGTCTTGGCTGGGTTGGGAAAACCTACTTGACGGTTCCTTGGGTTACGCCTGCTGGTTTATCAGGCTACTTGTCAACAGGAGGCGACATTCGGGCTTCGATTTTGCAGATCGTGATTATTGTTGTCGGGGTGTTCGTTTATTTACCGTTTGTGCTGATGGCAAATAAAGTGAAGGAAGATTAACATGGCAGCAGCGCTTAAGCTTTCAGCGGGACTCTTTCCTGTCTACCCTGAATTCCAGAAAGCTCCCGATGAAACGCTAAAAAAAATTGCACTGATGGGTTACGAAGGAATCGAGCTTTACGGAAATTTCTTCCACCCAGCCCTCAAAATTAAAGAGCTTTGTCAGAAATACAAGCTGGAAGTAAGCGGAGCACAAACCTCATGGCGTTATCTCAATCAAGCACATCTTCAAGAGGTTATGGATTACCATCATATTATTGGAAACAAAAATATCATTATCTCCGCATTAGGCGGTCCTTGGGAATCCGGTCATAAGAAAACTGAAAATACACGTTCAACATGGCAAGCTCATATCGAAAAGATGAATCAACTTCAAGAGGCTTTGTCTCGGAACGGTTTCACACTGAGCTATCATACACATGATTATGACTTCAATGAAAAAATTGAGGGTCAGCAAACGTCTTTTGAGCTTATTCGTGAAAATACGAATTCTCTGGTTGGGATCGAAGTAGATACCGGCAGCAGTATCAAAGGCAATCAGTGCCCACAAAAATTGATAGCAGAGTTAGGTGCTCGTGCTCGATTAGTTCATGCTAAACCAGTGAAAAGAGATGGTTCTTTTGATGTGAAGCTAGGAGATTCGGAGGATGTGAATGATTGGTGCAAAATCAATTTATCATGCAAACAGGCTGGTACGCAGTGGTTAGTAGTGGAACCTGAAAATGAACGGGAAAATGGTTTTACAGCGCTGTCTATTGGTCATAGACATCTTAACAATTTAGTAAATAGTTAAATAAAAATCGAACGGTCGTTACTATCTCAAGGATAGAAAATGATCGTTCGATTTTATTTTATCAAATATGTTTTACAACTTTTTTAGCTCATCTATTTTCTTTTTTTCTGAACCATAAAACTGATAATTATCAGCAGCAATCCGCTGAAAAGCAGGACAAATTTAGAATCGGTATCTTTCTCTACCAAAGCAAAGAGATAAAACATCTTTAAATATTTTTCACCAGCGAACAGACTAGCCACGTAATAGCCCAAAGGCAGAATCAAGCCTGCAACAGGTTGGGTAGTAAAGACAAAACCAATCGCGTATAGCCCGCCCATAAACAGCGCATTAGCCAAGCCGCTAAAGAAAAAGAGATCAAGCTCGATCGTTGCGTTGCTCAATTCAAAAATCAGTAAGCAGCCGCAAGTCATTAATAGTAAAGTAATAAGAATCTGAAGAAAGCGTAAAAACAAGATTCCTACATAGGAAAAACGTTTGGTTTTGATCAGCAATGTCGTTTCTTCCGAACTGTCAGGTAGATAAAGAGGGATAAACAGGATCAATCCGATCAAGGGAAAGAAGCGTTCATAGATCTCCGCACTTTGCAAAAATGGCGCATTTTCGACCCCAAAGAAGGTGGGAAAGAGCAGCGTTAACAGGAATGCCGTAAAAACTGCTGGGTAAAAATGAAATCGCCAGAAAGCGATGGATACTTTAGCGAGAATTCCCATAGTGCATTCGTCCTTTCCGTTTCCGATCAAAGATCACGCAGCTTAATAAGAAACAAATCAAACCGAGAGCAAACCAAAGGACGCGGTTGATAACTAATTCAGAAAAAATCTGTTCAAAGACTTCGCGAGACCCTACTGTATTAAATCGCGGGATCAGATTGACCCCAACGCTGCCAACGATATTACGGCCGTTGCTCATAAGTGATAAGAGCCAAAAGCCTAATTGGAAGATGACGCTCACCAACCCATTAAATACAGTAGTGATCAGGAAGCTAATTCCGATAACCGCTACGATTGTTGGTAAGGACCAGCCGATAATGTATTGATAAAACAGCAGCAAATCTCCAACATGTTGATATTTTTGAGCGACATAGACGGATTGAATGGCCGGCAATAGACTGAACAGAATAACTGGCAATAGCACCAAGAGAACGGTCGCTAAAAAACGAGTGCCGTATAATTTAAAGCTACAAATTCGTTTAGAGTGAATCACCAATTGGCTTTGAGCACGTTTATCCCGCAGAACGACGGTCGCCGCGATAAAGACTGGAACCAAAGCCAGCACCAATCCTAAATAATCACAGGTCATACGAGCAAAGGCGCCAGAGACTCGGTCTTTAGTCAATGTTGTTTGAAAGTTCTTCGTGGCTTCTTCATAGTTTAATTGTCTTCGCGTTTGATTCAAATAGACATTCTTAGAGAAATCCGACCCTTTACCAATCAGCTCTTCTACTTTGCGCATATCCTTTTCGAAGGCAGGATAGGTATAGTCTTTTGCTAGTACAAATTTTTCTGCCAAAGCAAATTGATCGATTTGCGGATTTTCGATGGCCAGATTCGATTGGGCTTGATTTAATTCCGCGACTGACTTTCCAGTCGCTCGCTCTAGAATTTCTTTGATCGTTGCTTTATCGGATTTTGACGGTGTAACGGTTTTTAAGAAACCAAAAGGATAGGTGTTAAAGCCTTTACTGTTGTATTGCTGCAACAATGAAAAGATCGTTTGCTGTTGAATGTCCTTTTTATTGGTCGTTCGAGCAATCCCATAATCGTTTTTACCAGGTTCCGGTTGCTTCAAGGAAATAAAATCCGAACCAAGTTGTGTAAAGAGAAATCCGCCGATAAATAGGACGACTAACCAATATGTCAAACTTTTCAAGGTTAATCCCAGTTCTTTTTTGAGTAACATGCTAATCCCCACCTTTCATTGATAAAAGGTAGAGATAAGCATCCTCTAATGTCGGACGCTCTTCAATCACCAGCGGATGGCTCATGATTGCGGCATCTGGATTACCAATGAAGCGCAGGTGAGAGGTACTGCCATCTTGTTGCAGGCTGATAATTTGAACTTGTTTTTTTGCAGCATTCAACTCTGTTCGCGGAACCTGAACGCTAAAGATTTTTCCTTGGGCGTTCAACAGTAATTGTTCAATTGAATCTGAAAAGATGATTCGTCCCTGTTCCAAAATCGCGACATTTTCTGCAGCAGCTTCAATATCTCCAGCGATATGGGTCGATAGTAAAACGATTTTGTTTTCACTGACCTCCGCTAAGAGGTTTCTAAAGCGTAGCCGTTCTTCTGGGTCTAACCCTGCTGTCGGCTCATCCACCACCAGAATTTTCGGATCGTTCAGTAAAGCCTGCGCAATTCCTAAACGTCGTTTCATACCGCCAGACATGGCTTTGACTTTGACATTTTTATGGATCGTCAGGTTCACCTGCTCCAGCAAAGCGTTGATCCGTGTTTGGCGTGTTCGTTTATCTAACTCGGAAAGCACAGCTAAATAATCCAGTGCCTGATAAGCAGTCATATTGCCGTACATCGAAAATTCCTGCGGAAGAAAGCCGATGATCGAACGGATTCTTTTCTGATCATGAATGTCGATTCCATTCATGCGGATCTCGCCCTCATTTGTCGGAAGCAGGGTAACGAGGGTTTTTAACAGAGTCGTTTTGCCGGCACCATTTCGACCAAGCAGGCCGAACATCCCCGTTGAAATAGACAGGTTTATATCGTAGAGAACTTGTTTTTTGCCATAGTATTGATTCAAATGATTGATTTCGATTTGCATCGGTGATCCCTCCTCATTCTTCTGTTGCCTTACTTAAAGGATACTCATCAAATCTCTATAAATTCTCTACAATTGTCGATTTTTCTATTAATCAAGCAAAAAAACAGCCGAAACGATCGCGCCACTATCAAGACTATTCGCAATTTTTAATTGTCCGCCATGTTTTTGAGCCAGCGCTTCGGCAATGGTCAAGCCCAGTCCAAAATGACTGTTTTTATTTTGTGAGTAATAGGGTTCTGTCGCTGTTAACAGTTCCTTTTTAGAAAAACCAGGGCCATCATCCTTAACATAAATAATGACTAACTGTTCCTGTAGCGCAATGGTAATGTCGATTGTTTGCTTAGCGAAACGATAAGCGTTATTTAGCAAGTTCTCCACTACTTCGTTAATCAGATCAAGATCGTATTTCGCAGTGATTTTTGGATAGTCTTTCGTAATCAGCAGCTCTTTTTCCGGATAATGTTGATCAATCTCTCGAATATGCTCTTCAATTAGACTCAAAGGTTGCATTTTTTTGTACAGCGGACGATCTTCTAGCTTCTGTAATTGCTGCATCGTTTCAGAAAAGGAGCTTAGCCGGATAATACTGTTTTTGATTTTTGTCGCGGATTTATCAAAGGCTTCCGGACTCAGACAATCTTGTTCATAGTAGGCTTCTAGTAGCTCCAGATTATTTTGGATTGTTGCTAATGGTGTACGCAGATCATGGGAAAAGGCGGCGTTGACTTTTTTTTGATCACGATACATTTCTTTGAGTTTTTTCTCGTTTGTCTGCAATGTCAGTCGCAGATGCTCCAGCCCAAGAGAGGTTTTTTCAAACTCATCGTAGGTATTGTAGTAGACCGGCTGTTGATAATTTCCTTGTTCAATCTGCTGGATGCTCTTTTCTAAAATCGTAATCGGCTGCAAGATTCGTTTGCGGTAAAACATTTTCGTTGCAAAAAATATCCCCAAAAAGCTATATACAAAAACCGCAGACTGTCGGACCATTTCCAACAGCTTAATCGTTGGTAATGAAGTGCTAGGCGGCGCCCAAGTCAAATAATTCCAAAAAAAAGTAGGTTCCTCTTCTGGCATAAGTATTAGCCGTTCCCAGCTAACACAGATGGAGACGGTGATAAGTGTTGCACAGACGATTCCAAAGATGCCAATTAAAAGGTAAAGGAGCAGACTTTGGTCAAGGCTGCTCCTTTTAGCAAACAGCCGAGCAATTACATCATCTAGCCAATCCATTTATAGCCGACCCCCCAAACGGTTTGAATATAGTCAGTCGCTGAGTATTCTGAGAGCTTCTTTCGTATCCGCCGAATATGCTCCGTAATGATTGCGGCATCACCAAGTTTATCCCAGTCCCAAAGATACTGATAGATTTCTTCTTTTGAAAAAGCTCTTCCGGGATGCTTAGACAACAGCTCAACGATTGAAAATTCGACTTTAGTTAAATAAATCTCTTGTTTGCGATAGAAAAGTACCTTTTGATCATAGTCAATCATCAACTCGTCAAAATATGTTATCTTTCGTGCGGATTGTTTACGATTTTCTCGTCTAAGATGCGCCTCAATTCGCAATCCCAGCTCCTTTAAGCTGACGGGCTTAACTAAATAATCATCGCCGCCAATCGTCAACCCTTGTATTCGGCTTTCTTCATCTTCTTTCGCAGATAGAAAAACAATTGGACAAGTAATTTGTTCTCGGATGGCTGCACAGAGCTCAAAGCCGTCCATCTCTGGCATATTAACATCTAAAATAATGATGTCTGGTTGATACTGAAGCTGCTTTAGTCCTTCGTAGCCATTTTCAGCGGTGTAGACGAGATAATTCATCAGTTGAAAATAATCCCTGAAGGTTTCCAGCAGATCTCGTTCATCATCAATAATTAGTATTTTTTTCATATCGAGCCTCCTGAATAAAAAAATAGATTTATTTCGAAATTACATTAGGAATTCTGTTCTAATACCTAATCCAAAGTTCTTGCCCGCAATCTAATAAAAATTGAATACCTGAAAAAAGCAAAAATAACAGAATTAGAAGGACTAAAACGAGGGTAATTAAAGAAATCAAGGTTCTATATCCAGCGTGAACCAAAAGGATTCTCCCTTTGGAGTCCTTCAAATATTTCAGCGGCCATGTTTGTTTCATGTTAGGAAATCGTCGTGGATAATAGTAAGACTGCTTATGATTAAGACAAGACACGATCCCTTTTGGATTGGCAGGTGATTTGAAACGTCTAGATTTGAACAGCAGCCGAACGATCATGCTCCTTTTATGAGCTAAAAGGAAGCTTTCCTCATACATTTTCTCTGTCACCTTTGAATAAGGCACTAAGGAGATTTTTTCACCCAAAAGAAGCGTTTTTAATATTTTAAAAAAGGTTAATGAAAAAAGGAACATCAAACCAAGTGCAATTGCAATAACAATCAGTGACAGCAGTAAGCCGATAATGGCATTGAAATTTGTTGAGTTCATACTTCCTCCTCAGTTCAAATGGCTAAAGATATCATGGAACGTTCAATAAATATGATTGGCTTCATTTTTCAAATCATTATTAGGAGATTATTATTTTAGTAGAAGTGTTTTGGAATAAGATAACTTTAATATAACGGAAACATGAAGAATTGGAAAGGTGGTACGGTGTTCTTTAGTGATGTGACTGTTTTTAAAAACAGTTATGAGTGTCGATTATCGATTCTTAAAGAGTGTGAAGTCTGAAATGGGTTCATTAAATTACAGGAGGTTAAGATCGGATGATCGGTAGGAGGAGGTGTATTTTACTTTAGTATCTGTCTCCGTCTTTTTAGTAACTATATGCTGAAGTTGTATGCCTATAGTTAAAAATGTAAAACAATAACTTATCCCTGTGCTTTATCTCATTAATGAGATTTGTAATGTGTTGTTAAAAGGGATAATACTGACATTTTTCTTATTGATAAAATAACGATATTCTATATATTTCAAAGGGTGGACCAGATTAACCAAGGATGGTGTGATAATTACTCTTTCACCCCTTATTCCTTAATTCATTTTGTACTTAATCAGGTATAAGCCTTAAAGTTAGCACCAAAAATAAACCTCTGATTTCTTATTTCTTATAAACAGAAGCTGTATACTTCCTGCCTAAAAAAATCAAGAATGACTCAATTTTTTTAAGAAAATCCCTTCAGACCGCCTTCCATTCATTTCAATGATTAAAAATAAAAATATTGAATCGGATATTTTTCAATAACTCATTAATTTTTTTAAATTTTTGACGTATATTAATTTCGAAGAGTTGTTTAGTGTTGCTATCAACTGAAAATATATATTTTAAAATAGTGAGGAGAGAGTGTCATGTCAGTAAAGGAAATAACTAGTCGTCAAATCTTTGGTATGAAAAGAGAGTCTGTTGAAAAAAGAATTGAAGAGTATTTCGAAGAAACAAAAGATGCTGCAACTGTGCTTCAATTTGTGTTTGCTTTATTATTACGCAATGCGTTGACGGTAACTGACTTCTCAGGGATGCTAACAACGATTGTTCAACAGATTCTTCTGTACTCACAACCTGATGACACTCTGCGTGCGCTCGCTCCATTCTTTAAAAGCTATTTTTCTGGCGGGGATTGGAAACAAGTAATGACCCGCTTATTTGACAATGAGAAAAACTATCATTCTTATGATACGGCAATCAGTCATTATAAAGAGTTTTTATTTGAAAAGACAACACCGATCGAGGAGCTGGAGGATCAGCAATATAAACTTACCTCGATCTTTTTAAAAGAAAATAAAAAGACACAAGCTTGGAGCCTACGGGATGCCGATCCCTATCTATCGGAGGAGAAGGTTAAGGCAATCTTGGAGCTTTTAAGTCTGTTAACTGTTTTTGAAAAGGATGGGGTTCGTCTTTTTGTAGAGGTAGTTAGTTCAGATGTGATGAACTGTACCCGCCACTCACTGATTAAAAAAAGCAAAGCTCCCAAAAAAGGAGAAGAGTTTGAGGAGCTAGAAGTAGCCGAAGAAAAGAAGCTGCCTTTTAGATCAACATTAGCTGATCTTATTCAGTCTGCGACAAATGAAGAAACGATTGAAGAGTTAGAAGAAAAGCAGATTGCGTTGCCGGCAGGGATTAAATTGGAGAATCTGAACAGCGAGGAATTGCTGGAAATTGTCAAAGAACAATTACCAGAGGAGGCTACTTTGACGGATTTGCGACTTGTGTCAGAGGGGGAATCGGAGCAAGGAGAAATTCTGCCGTCTGATGACTCGAAGAATCTCACATCAAAACAAGCTGATCATTCACTGATGACTGCACTCATGTCGCCGCCTAAGGATGATCAGAAGCCAGTAACAGGATTATTAGATAAAAAGAAACCAGGAATAGAAGCAACCAAGAAGATGTTGAATGACTATCACTGCAGGCAAAAGAAAAGTAGAATGAGGAAAAGAAGAAAATAATCAAATGATCAGATGAAGTTGCCAATATAATCATCTATTGTTTTTGTTGTGGTCTAATTAAATGAAAAGAATCAATCCAGTAGAGTAGCCTGACAAATGCTGTGTCAGGCTATTTTGCATGCCTTTTTCTAATACTCCATTATGCGAATTCGACTATTACATGATTTCTTGAGCAACTTATTTTTCAATTAAGCGCTTAAATGCTAGTCTGTCAGCATCAAAAAGATTTTTATAATAACAAAGGGGGATTAACGATGAGTATAAGAGAGGAAGAACAACAATTAGAGAAATTAGGTGCGTTTGAAATCAGCAACGAAATGTTGAAATTAGCTCAGCACAACAAAAAAAGTAATATTTTTCTCAATGCAGGCAGAGGAAATCCCAATTGGATCAATACAAAAGCACGTTTAGCATTTGCGCGAATCATTGAATTTGGTGCTAAAGAATCCAGTCGTACAATTTCGGAAGGCGATTTGGCAGGATATACTACACTTGAAGGAATTCGCGAGCGTTTGGAAACTTTCTTATCACCTAAAACAAGTGAAATTGATCAATTTTTGATCGATGCAGTGAATTACGCACACGATACGCTAAAAATTGATAAAGATGAATTTGTTAAAGAATTGGTAGATGGTGTGATTGGCAATAATTACCCAGTTCCCAGCAGAATTCTGAAACATAGCGAACGCGTAATCAACACTTATTTAGAATCTACTTTGTATCGTGGTGAAAAACTAGCTGAACAAACTGATTTATTCCCAACAGAGGGTGGAACTGCGGCAATCGTTTATATTTTTAATTCACTAAAGGAGAATAAATTAATCAAGCAAGGAGATAAAATAGCGATCAATACACCGATATTCACGCCTTATTTACAAATTCCTGAATTGAATGATTACGAAATGGTCGAAGTCGATCTACGTTCTGATGAAGAACATAACTGGGAAATTCAAGCTAGTGAACTCGACAAGCTAAAGGACCCAGAAATTAAGGCTTTCTTTGCGGTAAATCCATCAAATCCTGGAGCAATGGCCTTCGATGATACGGCGTTAGAAGAAATCAAAAAAGTTGTAGCCGAAAAACCGGAACTGATTATTATTACCGATGATGTTTATGGGACATTTGTCGATGAGTTCAAGACGATTTATAGTGTGGTTCCATACAATACACTATTAGTATACTCGTATTCGAAGCTTTTTGGAGCAACGGGCTGGCGTTTAGGGGTGGTCGCTGTGAACAAGGAAAATGTTTTTGATCACTTAATCAGCAATTTTTCACAAGAAAAGAAAGCTGAGCTGACGACACGCTATTCAATCAATGTGCTGGAACCAGAAAAGATGAAGTTTATTGACCGAATGGTAGCAGATAGTCGGTCAGTTGGACTTTACCACACATCTGGATTGTCGACTCCACAACAAATTATGGAGGTTCTTTTCTCGTTGACTCATTTACTTTCACAAGAAAAAGATGTATATATTGAGACCTCTAAAGCCATTGTTAATCGTCGTTATGAAGATTTGTTTAAAGGATTGAATATTGAGGGAAATGCCAGCAAAGAAAACAGCAAGTATTATTCTTTGATCAATATTTATCAGTTGGCAGAAAAAATCTATGGTTCAGAATTTAAAAAATATCTGATGGAACAGTTTGAACAAGTCGATTTTCTCTATAATTTATCGCAAAAAAATGGTGTGGTTTTGATGGACGGTGTGGGCTTCGGTTCTCAGCCGGGAGAACTACGCGTCTCTGAGGCCAATCTTCCTGATGAAGACTATGAAATTATCGCGAAACAAATTCTTGAATTAATTGATGAATACCATCAAAGTTTCTTACAGCAGTAAGGAGGAAGACCGATGTGGAAGGAATTTAGCAGTTTTTTAATAGCGAATCCGATCATCAGTATCTTTCTGGCACTTGCTGGGGGCTATTTTATCGGCAAATTTAAAATTAAATCTTTTAGCTTAGGTTCGACTGTTGGTGTCTTGTTGGTGGGGTTGTTGGTCGGGCAATTAGGTATATTTACGATCGCACCGATTCTTAAAAGTGTCTTTTTTGATCTCTTTATTTTTGTTGTTGGTTATGAAGTTGGACCAGCCTTCATCCAAAGCTTGAAAAGTTCTGGATTGAAGCTAGTCGTTCAGTCGGTCTTTTTTTCAGTAGTGGGATTTGGAGTTGCAATAATACTCTTCAAACTATTTAAACTTAACGCCGGAGAAGCAGCTGGCATTATCGCTGGGTCCTTGACTCAATCAGCAACGATCGGTACAGCAACTTCTGCCATCAACGGACTAAATATCTCTGCAGCTGCCAAAGCTACTATGACTTCTAATGTTGCGATTGCCTATGCGGTGACATATGTATTTGGAACGATGGGGGTAACGATCTTTTTAAAGAATATCGCCCCTGTACTTTTACGAGTTAATTTGAAGGATGAAACGAAAAAAATGGTTGAGTCCTTGGACATCGGCTCAGATGATCGCAATGTTTCGCCCTTATTAAGCAATATGTCCACAAGATCTTTTCAAATCTTGCAGACACCAAAAGAAAATTTGACGATTAGTAGGTTCGAAAAAGATTTTCATAACAAGGTCATTGTTCAGCAAGTATTCAGTAAACATAAACCCCAGACTTTTGACAGTCACACAGTTTTGAAGAAAGGTCAGGTATTGACAGTTCTTGGAGACAGTGAAGATTTATGGAAAGTTATGCAAGCGGGGGTTTACTATAAAGAAGTCTTTGATGATGCTTACCGAAAAATACCGTTGCGAACCGTTGAGCTGATGCTGACAAACGTGTTCAACCATCATGCATTATCGACATTGATTGATGAGAATATCGTCGTAATCGATGCCACCCGCGACGGGAAAAAAATCGAGGATCTTTCTACTTTGACGCCTGGGGATCGCTTGACGATTGCGGGACCTGATCGTTCTGTCAAAAAAGTCCTGCCTACTTTAGGCTATGCTGTTGATAATAGTTCTGAAACAGATGTTACCTTTATGTCGATTGGGATTGTTTTAGGTATCTTGATCAGAACTTTAGTATTGACGATTGGCGGCATTCCTTTGACTCTAGGTGCTGGTGGCGGAGCGTTATTTAGCGGTATCTTCTTTGGCTGGTACCAAAATAAAAAGGCTTATCTTGGCAATATTCCTAGTGCTACACGTTGGTTCTTAAAAAGTGTCGGATTGAATCTTTTTATTGCGGCTGTCGGGTTGGAAGCTGGAAGCCAATTCGTTAAAGCATTAGGGTCAATGGGGGTTCAAGTCCTATTGATTGGCGCGGTAATTTCCATTTTACCGCATGTGATTACATTGTTTTTCAGTAAATATGTACTCAAGTTGAATGCAATTGATAACATTGGGTCATTGACAGGAGCTGGAACAATCAATGCGGCCTTAAACGCGGTCAGTGAAGAAACACAGAGCAGCGTCTTCTCAATTAGTTTTACCCCCGCTTATGCGATTGGAAATGTACTGCTTACAATAATGGGACCATTAGTTGTTGCTTTATTAGGATGATAGATGGAAATCAGAATAATGGATAGTCATGACGAAAAGCGGCGTTTGGTTGTTTAACGGTGTTCAACTGCCTTTCACCGTATTGGTGCTACACAAGATTTTTACGAATGACCTTGACGTAAATAAATAGACGATCCCATGAGCGAAGGTCTGCATAAAAAAATAAAAACCGTGAAGTTACCACCTACCTAGGGTCAAGGGTTACTTACACGGTTTTTATGCTGCTCTTTTTTTAAAAAATTAGTGAACACGGGGTTCTGAGTTTAATTGATCACTTGTTTTCGCTTTTTGATTGCTTAATGCATTTTTTGCTCGATCGGTTTGTTTAGCAGCGAATTTTCCAGTTGTTTGAGCAGCGCTGCTGACCTTATCTTGAACGGTTTCGCTATCTTCTTCATATTCTTCTCGAGTTTTAATATCCACAACATTTACGTTGACTTCAATGACCTCCAAATGAGTCATCCTTTCAACCTCTTTAGAAATTAATTCTGTCATTTGATCAAAGACCTTTTCTACATCTTTACCATATTCTACAACGATATCCATATCGACAGCTACTTGCTTCTTCCCAACTTCAGTTGAAATACCAGCGGTCATGTCATCTGTATTTACCAGCTTCTCTTTCATATTTGAGAAAAAGCCGCCGTCTACTGTTAATAGCCCATCAATATTTTCTAAGGCAATTCCGATAATTTTTTGAATCACTTTGTCTTCATAAGTGAGGTCACCCTTCACGTTTTGGTTGTTCACATTTGTGTCTGCACCACTTTTAGTTGTTGTGTTTTCCATTGTCTATTCCTCCTATTTCTTTAGATGGTTATCTAAGAGATGATTGTTCTTCACGTAGATGCCGATCGCTCCTCCGATGATCGTAATAAGAATCAATAGAATTGTTTTGAAGAAGCCGACTGTAAAGAACAATACAGCCAAAATAAAACCTAAGATGCCGCCAATCAGAGGCAATCTATCTCTAGTTAAAAAATCTTTCATCATATTTCCTCCTAACCCACTCGTGATTCTACAACGCCTGTTTTAGACGAATCAGAATCAAAAGAATAAAATTTTACGTTGATCGAGAACTTCTCTTTAGATCCCAATAATTGGTGTATTTGTTTTTCCATTCCTTTGGCCCAATTATCAGTTCTATCAATTAATGCCGATGTTTTTTTCAATTGTCCTCGCACATTGACTTTAAGCTTATTTTTTGTCGCAATCACATTGACTTTTGGTGTATCCATGAAGTTTTCCTGTTTTAAACTTGTTCGAACATACCCTTCAATTGCGCGCTTATCTAAAGCCAAAGCTCCTCGTTGTTCTTTCAAAATGAATGTTGACACACGTTTTGGATAAAGCAAAATAATCAACATAATGACTACTGTTAAGATTGCTAGGACAACCGCAGCCCAGAATAAGTAGCTTTGAATATACTCATTTGTTAATACAAGACGTTGCAGAGAAGTAAGATCTAAAGATTTTGATGCGACAAAATAGTAAATCGCGATGATTGGTAAGAAGATGGAAAGCAGAATCAATAAGATAATGATTAAGATGGCTTTCAGGCCTTTATTCATAACAAAACTTCCTTTCTAATTTGTTTACTCTAAAAGCATAAGATGCTAGTTACTCTTTGTAAAAAAGCCTGCTCGTCTATTTATTAATAAGAATAATAAAGAGTGGAACAGAGATATAGTCTTTGAGGAAGGGTTCGGTTGTTTTTGAGAGAGCTTCAAATTTTTCTTAGAAAAGGAAAAATTATAAAGAGCGCTATGTTTGACTAAATATAATAATTAATTGTATATAGATTTGATTTATTAATGCAAAATGTTTTCGAATATTGTTTTGCTCACCATAAAAATCAAAAAAAGATATAAAAGTGAAAAAAACATTTTTCTTCCAATTTTGTGTAACGTTTTAGTCACTATTTTAAGAGTGAAAAGCATCTATTATGTTCATAATTTAATCTGTCTATTTTCTTGATTTAATGCTATTTACAGTTGTTTTTGTCAATTTTAAAAACAGCTGTTTTTTTATATAACTGTAGTCTATTATTATATCATTTTTTTGGTGTTTTTTGTTTATTTTTTTAACGATATTGAATAATTGCTGAGCGTATTTTTTGAAATTGTTGATTTTCCGTATTAGGATGGTCTCAACGAAAATTAATTAAAAATAATAAAAAGGGGAGAATTTTAATGACAAAGCTTTTAACAATGTGTAACGAAATGGATATTCCAATTGTTACAGCCTCTGATGAGAATTATGTTCCCTGTTTGAAAGTAATGATCCGTTCAGTAATGGATACTATTTCTAAGGATAGGAGGGGAATCTTCTTTGTAATTGATGATAATCTTTCCTCTCAAAGCAAAGATGAGCTGGAGGCTTTAATAGATGCATCTTCAGATAAGGCAGCAATCGAATTTTTAACCGTCAATAGAGGGCTTTATGAAGAGTTTATGATCAGTGATCATATTAATACAACTGCCTATTTACGCATTTCATTGCCAGAATTATTAGAAAATTCTCCTTATAATAAAGTGCTTTATTTAGACTCAGATACATTTGTTTTAACTGATGTGGCTGAATTATACGACCAAAATTTGGGCGATCATATCATTGGTGCCGTGATTGATCCCGGTCAAGCAAAAGCTCTTGCTCGACTAGAAGTTGATTCACATGACTATTATTTTAATTCAGGTGTGATGCTGGTCGATTTGGATCAATGGAGAAAGAATAATGTAACTGAAAAAACCATTCAATTCCTTGAGGAGAAAGAACAGCTCATTGTGTTCCACGATCAAGACGCGTTGAATGCTATTTTGCATGATAACTGGAAACAATTGCATCCTAAATGGAATATGCAAACCTCATTGATGTTTGATGTCCATCCGGCTCCAACGAAGTATTATGATCATTTGTATCAATCAGGTAGAAATAAACCGGCAATTGTACATTTTACAGGGCATGATAAACCATGGAATACGTTAGAGAATCATCCTTATCAAGAGCAATATATGCAAATCTTTACTGAAGATAAATCTTATGAAGTAGGTGTTAGCAATGAATAATCAGGAAGAGAAAAAGATGCATTTAGTTGCCAGCTGCAACACACAATTTGTTCCCCATCTAGCTGCTTTATGGGTATCTATTTTAGATAATTGCGAGGATCGAGAATATACGTTTGATTTTTATATCGTTGACGATTCAATCGAAGATGATTGTAAAGAAACGCTGCGTGAAACCTTAGAGAATTTCGAAAACTTTGGGTCTTTGACGTTCTTAACGATTGACAAAGCAATTTTCAAAAATGTCGTAACTAGCGATCGCATTCCGGCGACTGCCTACTTCAGAATTGAAATTCCAGAACTATTCCGAGACAAGAATATTGAGAAAGTATTATATATGGATTGCGATATGATCGCTCTTACGGACATTACTAAACTATGGGAAACAGACCTGCAGGATCATATTCTAGCTGCCGTAGAAGACGCAGGATTTCACCAGCGATTAGAAAAGATGGGGATTAAAACAAAATCAAATCGTTACTTCAATTCTGGTTTGATGCTGATTAACGTAAAAAAATGGCTGGAGGAAAATGTTACCGAGAGAGTCTTTCAATTTATTGAAGAAAATCCTGAGAAATTACGTTTCCATGATCAGGATGCATTGAATGCGATCTTGCACGATTGCTGGGTTCCGCTGCATTCAAGATGGAATGCCCAAAGCTATATTTTGAAACGTGAAATCGTAAATCCTCGGAAAAAAGGCGAAGAAGAATACGAGGAGACACGACAACAGCCAGCGATTATTCATTTTACTGGACACATTAAGCCGTGGAACAAAAAGAAGAAGAATGTCACAGCTGGAAAGCTTTATATTAAATATTCACGAATGACAGAATTTGAAAAATAAGAAATTTATCGAGGAGGATACCTATGGAAATGCTAGTAAGTACTGAAGCAAAGGATGTTTTATGCCGTCAGCTGGGGGAGAATCATGCGTTTATATTGGCCTCCAGAACAGAAGAAAATCAAGAATTAAGAGATAAAGGCTGCTGCGCAAAGGGTAGCTATTTCCAAATCGTTCCTATTTATGGAAAAAGCCAGCAATACAATCAATCGGTAGAAAACGAGGAATTTCAAGTCTTTATTTCTACTGAGGATCAAGCTAACTTAGGCACAGAGATTGAATTGGATTACTGCAATGAATTGAACAGCTTCATTTTAGAAAATTCAGATGGAGTATTGGATTACAATATGAAACTGAAGAATTATTTCTTTAGTTAAAAGACTTAAAATATTAGTTGTTTTAGGAGGTGCAAAAATGGCTAAATTAGCAAAAAAAGTAGTTATTCCAACGCTGCTGTTTTTGATTCCTATTATCTTAAAGAAGAAACAAACGAAAACAAATTAAAATACAACAGTGAGAAAAACTTTTGATAAAACAAGAGAGAATATAGAAGTGAGGAGAAATTTATTATGGGTTTATTATGGTCATTAATTATTGGCGCAGTGATTGGTGCAATCGCTGGAGCGATTACAGGTAGAGGAAATAGTATGGGCTGGATTGCTAATATCGTTGCAGGTTTAGTTGGTTCAGCACTAGGTCAAGCGTTACTTGGTTCTTGGGGACCATCGTTGGCGGGCATGGCCTTAGTACCATCAATTATTGGTGCTGTGATTTTAGTACTGATTGTTTCGTTTTTCTTAGGACGACGCAAATAGACGATTTTTAAGCAGGATCAGATTATAGATAAATCAGGTTTCACTTTCAGACGATGAAAGGAGAACCTGATTTTTTTCTGTTTTCCAGAAATCTAAAGTAGTAAATTAAGACAGACTATCCATTTAATGAGGATAAATAAAGACGCATGATCCAGCTTTTGATTTCAGACCAGGTGTTTATCATTAAAAGATATGTAGGCAGAAGTGTAGATTGACAGGATCAAGGGATCATGCTATTCTTTTTACGAATATAATTATATAAATATTCGTATAGTTAGAAAGGAATTCGATCATGCCTAATAAACCAGTATTAAGTCCAGAAGATAAATTAGTAATCAAACAGAAGCTGCTTCAACTGTGTGAGGATTTTTGGATTGCTCAGGGCTATAAAAAGACGAGCATTAAAGCCCTTTGTAGTGAGGCAAAGATTTCTATTGGTACGTTTTATGTGTTGTTTGCTACAAAAGAACAGCTATTTTTAGAAACAGCGCAAACAATCCAGTCACGTTTGACGGAACGATTTAAGGAGACTGTCCTCCAGACACCTAATCGTATGGGGTTATCAAAGGCATTAAAAAAACTAGCACGTGAGTTTGATCATAACCCATTTCTTTATGATGTAAACTCAGTTGATTTTCGTGCGTTTGTTACAAAGTTATCAACGGAGGAAATAGAAACAATCAAATTTGAAAGTATGTCTTTTTTCAAAGAGGTTTGCCAGATTGTTAATTTGCAACCTGTTATTGATGATGCGACTGCTTTTGGTGTACTGAGTACCTTGCTGTCTTCTATCGCTACGAAAAAAACTATCGAACCAGTTTGCGACTTTTTTACTGTTTTTGATTTTATGACGGATAAATTGATTGGAGAATTATTTGTAGAGGCTTCAGGTTAGAAAGGCTTTAGAAAGTTGTTTTGGATTGTTTATGTCAACAATGGCTGTCGTTGCAGTAAAAAGGAGGAGCAGAAAGATGATAAATAAATCAGCAGATTTTTTTGAAGCGTTTGGTGAAAGATTAGGTGTGAGTGTAAAGCTTCCTCGACCAGACAGAAAAACAAAAGAATCGATTGCTCGTACAAATAAAATTTTAGGAAGCTATTTCTTATTATCAGGGGTAGTGTTTAAGAAAAAAAGTTTTGTAGTATTAGGGATTGGGTGTTTTGCTAATGCAGCTATTTTAAGTACTGATAAATCAATAGAAACAACGAGTGATAAGGTTTGATTAACAACGTTAGGACACGTTGATTTATCAGAACTTAGAATAATCTCCATTGTATTTTAGGAAGGTATAGAAAGAAAAAGGTAAAATAGCTCCTGCAATCACAAGCAATTTTTTCTCGAGAGATGGTTATAGCACAGATTGGTGGTACATTTGATCTTGTTTTCAACAAGTGTCGAATGTACCACTAATTTTTTATTACACCCAAACTTGAGAAAGAATCCACAAGCATCAAGCTCGAAAAAACAGGGTCTATCTCCTATAGTAGTAAAGGATAAAGAAACAGGAGGAATCATCATGGATTATCGCGTATTACTTTACTATAACTACACAACAATCGAAGACCCCGAAGCGTTTGCTAAAGAGCATTTGGCTTTTTGTCGTGATTTAGATATTAAGGGCCGGATTTTAGTGGCACCAGAGGGGATCAATGGCACTCTTTCAGGAACGAAGGAAGCTACGGATCGCTATATGGATGTTATGCTGGCAGATGAACGCTTCAAAGATACTTATTTCAAGATGGATGAAAGTGAGGGGCATGCGTTTAAGAAATTATTTGTCCGTCCTCGAAAGGAATTAGTAGCGTTGCATTTGGAAGAAGACATTGATCCGCGGCAATTGACTGGAAATTATTTAGAGCCTCAAGCATTTCGTGAGGCTCTATTAGACGAAGACACGGTGGTCATTGATGCTCGAAATGATTATGAATATGACCTGGGGCACTTTCGCGGGGCGATTCGTCCAGAGATTCATAACTTTCGTGAGCTCCCTGCGTGGATTCGCGAGAATAAGGAACAGTTCATGGACAAAAAAATCGTTACTTATTGTACTGGCGGTATTCGCTGTGAGAAATTCTCTGGCTGGTTAATCCGTGAAGGCTTTGAAGATGTGGCGCAGCTTCACGGTGGGATTGCGGCTTATGGTAAAAACGAAACTACCAGAGGCGAGTTATGGGATGGGAAAATGTACGTCTTTGATGAACGGATCAGTGTGGAAATTAACCAAGTCGACAAACAGGTGATCGGCAAAGAATGGTTTGACGGTACTCCTTGCGAACGATATATCAATTGCAGCAATCCAGAGTGTAATAGGCAAATACTTGTTTCTGAAGAAAATGAAGAAAAATATTTAGGGGCTTGTTCGATTGCCTGCGCCAAACATCCTAATAATCGATATTTGAAAAAACATCACATGACGCTAAAGCAACGGGATGAACATTTAGCACGAATTGATCAATAATGAAATTTTTCATAAAATTCTCACTCCAACTGTCTTGACACCTGAGTGGTTTTGGACTAAACTGAAACTCAATTAAGTGTCTTGACATATCAAGGAGGAAAAAATGAAAAATCATTCTATTAGAAATTTGACGATTTCAGCGTTACTGATCGGACTGGGGATCTTGATTCCGATGGTTATGCCGAAAATCGTGATTGGGCCAGCGTCATTTACGTTAGCCAGTCACGTTCCCGTGTTTATTGCGATGTTCTTCTCACCGCTAGTGGCGATCGCGGTTGTTTTAGGAACTACATTCGGCTTTTTCATTTCTACTACGCCGATTATTGCTTTACGAGCCTTTTCACATTTAATTTTTGCGCTGCTTGGTGCTTATTATCTACAAAAACATCCTGAGCTTGTGCTAAAAAATGGAAAATTCACATTAGCAAATGGGCGTTTTCAAGTATTTAACCTAGTCATCGGTCTGATCCACGCGATTGCTGAAATGATTGTCGTCTCAGCCTTTTACTTTATGGGAAATATGCCAGACACCTTCTATTCACAAGGATATATCTATACCGTCTTTATTCTGATGGGCGTTGGTGGTTTAGTTCATAGCTTAGTTGATTTCAACATTGCTTACTTCGTGGCAGGTGCGTTGTATAAACAATTCAACTTACCAATTTTTGAGAAAGCTGTGAAACATACAAAAGAATTAAATAAGGTAACTGCTTAACCGTGATAATAAATCACGGTTTTTCTTTATTAAGGCTTCAAAAAAACGATATAATTTATAATGTTCAATATTTTGTTTATTATCCTCTAAAAAAAGAACTTTTATTTACTTAAATTTAAGTTATATTCTATTCATGAGTATTATGAGTAGAAAATGAGGGTATGAGAATGGTTCGAATCTTAGTTTTAACAAAAAATGTATTAGCAGAAGAAGCTTTAACAAATAAATTGCAGCATTTAAATTATGAAGTATTTTGTTCCACCAGTATTCTCAATGAGATTCAGATGGAAGGACGCGTTTCGAATTTAGTCAATCATTTTCCGATTATCATCATCGGTGAGACCATTTCAAGCTACGAGATGGAATTGATGTTACCGAAACTACGGGAAAATGGTCAAAACATACTGAGAGAAGTTGATCATTCCCTCAGTGAGAAGGAACGTTCATTGTTAGAAGTACAAGGAATAAATGGGATCGTACAAAATAGTGATTCGGTAGAGCTGTTGAGAGAACAATTAGCCGAAGTTGCTACACAATATCAGAATAAATCCTTTGAACCTGTGGTAACGGAAAAGCGTCAGGAAGTAGTCGAAGAAGATCTGGATCTTTCAGCGATGACGCTAGTTAATTTATCGTCATTAGAGCTGCAGCTTTTAGAAAAATTACGGAGTAACCCAGGGGAGATCATCTCGCGCGATGAGTTGTGTAAGAGCTTGTGGGGACATATTTCCCAATCGCGTTTAGCCCAGCTTTCTTCTTTAGTAAAGAATATCAAGCTGAAGCTGGAAATTATGGAGGTTGATCACGAGATTATTCAAACGATTTGGGGCAAAGGCTATCGTTTTCGTAAGAGTGCTGCAATTTCATACAAGTAAAGCAATGCTGAGAAAAGAAGATATCTTCTTTTCTCAGCATTTTTTATAGAAAAATTTGAAATGACGCTTTCTTTTCGCAAGCTGTGCTAGAATATATCGTAAATATTAAAAAATATCCGTTCTGATATTTATAATCCGCCTTTTTATAAATGTGAAAAAATAATAGAATATTTACAATAAGCATACAGAGTTAAACGGAAGGCATATATTAGTGAAGACAATCTAATTTATTAGATCACCCTTCACATAAGGAGTGTATCCAAGTGAAAAAAAGCGTTGTACTGAGTTTGATGATCCTATCAGCGGTCCTGAGTTTGACTGCGTGTGGAAATTCTAAGAAAGACTCTTCAATAACTAGTGAATCAACAAAATCAAGTGAGTCCGTAAAGCAAACAGAGCAGACGTCTGAATCCCAGAAAAAGGAGTCGACAATGAAAGAAACAGTTGATAAAACAATGAATGCCATGACCTTGGAAGAAAAAGTCGGACAATTATTTATGGCTCGTGTACCAGAGCAAAATCAGGTAGCCGATATCCAAAATTATCATTTAGGCGGTTATTTGCTTTTTGACCGTGACATGGAAGGAAAAGGGCAAGCAGAAGTGAAGCAGGCGATCACAAGTTATCAAGAGGCCAGCAAAACACCAATGTTTATTGGGTCCGATGAAGAAGGCGGTACGGTGAGTCGTTTGAGCAGAAATCAAATCGTTTCGCCGCCTTTTCAAAGTCCTCAAGCGCTGTATCAAAAAAATGGCTGGGATGGAATCAAACAAGATATTGATCGTAAAGCACAGGTCTTTGGTGAATTAGGAATTCAACTAGGGATGTTTCCTGATGCGGATGTCTCAACAGATCCGCAATCCTTTATCTATGATCGGACGATTGGGATGGATGCAGCTGGTACCAGTCACTATGTCAAATTAAGCGTAGAAGAAATGAAAAAGCAAAAGCTGGGTTCAACTATCAAACATTTTCCCGGTTATGGGAATAATCGCGATTCCCATGTAGAAATTGTAACCGATAATCGTTCGCTGGATGAACTGCGAAGAAATGATTTTCTTCCCTTTGAAGCAGGAGTCAAGGCAGGTGTTGACAGTATTATGGTCTCCCACAATATCGTTTCTGCAATTGACGGTCAGCGGCCAGCCTCAATTTCAAAACCAGTGCATGACTTGATTCGCAATGAATTAGGCTTCAAGGGTGTGATCATGACAGACGATATGGATATGGCTGGACTTGCTGATTTTATCTCTCAAGAAGAAGCCGGACTACAGGCTTTGCAGGCGGGAAATGATATGATTTTATCCTCAAGCTACAGCAGCCAGATTCCTTATATCCTAGAGGCGATCAAAAATGGTCAATATAGTGAAGAGCAGCTCAATCAATCGGTGGAACGGCTGTTGACATGGAAAGTTGAATTAGGTTTAATCAAGTAAAATAGAAAAGGAGGAATTCTTATGTGTGCTTCGATGCGTTTGAAAATTAACCGATTCGCCAAATAATTAACGTTTGACGAACTTTTTGTTTGTTCAAACGACAAACAAAGGAGCAATGATGGAAAAACAACAATGGAGAAAGAAGTATTTAACAATTTTATCTGGACAGACAGTTTCCTTGATCGGAAGCTCGGCCGTTCAGTTTTCATTGATTTGGTGGCTGACCAACGAATCAAAATCAGCGATCATGTTGTCTTTAGCAGGACTTTTTGCCTATTTACCTCAAATGTTCTTAGGTCCTTTTGTCGGTGTCTGGCTGGATCGGCTAAAACGAAAATATGTGGTGATTTTTGCTGATTTATTTATGGGGCTTGTTGCATTCGTGCTGTCTATGTGGTTCTTATTGGGACGACCGGGCTTTGCTGTAGTGATCGTGGCGTTGTTCTTGCGGTCATTGGCAAATGTCTTTCACACACCCTCGATCCAAGCAATCGTACCATTGCTGGTTCCAGAAGAGAAACTGGTCAAAGCCAACAGCTGGAACCAATTTTTACAATCTGGGGCGTTTATGCTGGGGCCGGTTTTAGGAGCTGCAATGTTCGCGGTGATGCCCTTGTGGCTGATTCTACTAACGGACTTGATCGGTGCATTGGCTGCCTCCTTCACCTTGTGGATTGTGGCGGTACCAAATATTGTTCGCGATGATGAACATCCGCAGCATTATTTTCAGGAGCTGAAGGATGGATTCAATGTATTTAGAGAAGATCCGCCGATGTTGGTGGTCATGATCTTTTCCTTTTGTATTATGATTTTCTATTTGCCGTTGGGCACACTATTTCCTTTAATGACAAATGTTCATTTTGGATTGTCCGCCTGGTTTGCTAGTATGGTGGAGTTTTCTTACGCGGCTGGAATGATGATCAGTGCATTTCTGATTGGAATGAAAAAGGAATGGCGGGAAAAATTATTAGCAGCACAGTTGTCATGTGTCGGATTAGCCTTCACGTTTATCGGTAGCGGCTTAGCGCCTGCAAACCAAAACGGTTACTGGCTGTTTGTCTTTTTCTGTATTCTGATGGGCGGCGTGGGAAATCTGTACAATATTCCCTTTACGGCTTACCTGCAAGAAACAGTGGCACCAGAAAAACTGGGTCGGGTTTTTTCTTTGTTTGGCAGCGTGATGTCCGCCGCCATGCCTGTTGGTTTATTACTGGCAGGGCCCTTTTCAGAAAAGCTGGGAATCGCACGCTGGTTTTTGATTTCAGGAATTTTGACGCTATTCTTTAGCCTTTTATGTTTAGTGTTTTATCGCCGAGCGAAAGTGAAAAGCATGAGTAAATCAACGTAAGAGAATTTTTTATGTGATCTCTCTTATTGAGAAATTAGTGTTTATGAAAGCTATACAAGAAGCATCCTAGCTAAATCTGCTAGGATGCTTCTTCGTTATCATTTTATTTTTTTTCGACTAAAAAGCAGTAAGGCAGTCGCGAGGAACAGAGTACAAATACCCGCAATAAGATAATTCGATACGATAGTTTCACCAGTCTTTGGTAATTTTGTGCTTGTATTTTTGGTAGTTACAGTTTGGTGACTAAGATTGGTCGATGATCCAGCAGGAGACACGTTATTATTTGAATCAGAAATTTTTCCTGTTATGGATTGGCTGCTGGAATCAGTGCTCGTTGTTGGGGCTGAGGGCTTGCCAGACGTACTCGAATCGCTTGTTTCTGTAGTCGGTTTTGTTTCCGGCTGATAAACGTAGGTGACGATCTGCGTTTTATCACTAAAACTTCCTTTTGAATTTTTCGGCAATTGTTTTTCATCTAAAACATATCCCTTAATCGCTGGTTGATACTCTTTGCCGGAAACATCGAAGTCCGTGCCTAATTCACCCTTCACAACTTTTTCTTCATGGATTATTTTACCAGCTGGATCAACATATTTAACAATGACTGGTTGGGCTTTTTTTTCAGTGTCAATCACGGTAACGGTAGCTTTTACTGTAGCATGATCGCCCGTCCATATCCTATTTGGCACACGATTGTAAGTATAAGTGATCTCATATTTACCAACTTTGGTATTATCGACATCACCAACAACAGAAACATCTTCAAAGGTGATTGGATTTCCTTGAGGATCAGTTCCGCCGTCAAAATTATCTTCTGCCTTCCAACTTTCACCAACATAAATCGTAGAGTCATGCGCCTTTAATTCCGCGACGTTTCGTTGATAGACATAAGTAACGGTTTGCAGGTCGGCAGTTAAGCTGCCTTTTGCATTTTCCGGGATGCTCGTTTGATCGAGGCTATAGCCGGGAATAATCAACTGATAATCTGCTGTAGTTGTATCGTATTGGTCACCAACGTTTCCTTCGATTGTTTGAGGAGCATGGATATTGTCGCCATCCGCGTCAACGTATTTGATCGTTACCCCGGGTGATGCGATAATGTGTTGAACATTGAATTGATGCAAATAGGTTCCTGATGAAATGGCATAGAAAGTAAAGCGCTCAGGTTGATTGTATGTTCCAGAAGGATTATTCAAACGAGCGTTGTATTCAAAGGTTTGCAGCTGATCGAATTCTTCCTGCGACACCCCGGAAACAGTAATGCCCTCATCTGTTATTGTCAATCGACTGCTGTCTAGCTGTACACCATTGAAATCAAGATAGGTCTGACTAGAACTATTTGACGTAGTGAATGGGGGAACATAGCCGTCATAGTTAGTCATTCGATTTGGCATAATTGAAAATGGAATATCGATTGTTTGTTTATCTGCATCATAATTTAAGTCTTTAGCATTGATGTCTGTTGCAGGATCATTCCGTCCGGTATTTTGGCCAAAAGCAGCAAGTTGCGTCAAAGCAGGCATTTGATTTATCGGTCTAAAATCAGTAATACCACAAAATTGGACACGCAATTCATTCAATTTTTTTAAAACAGTGAGTGGTTCAATTGTTGTGATATTCATATTACTTTGGAAGACCAAAGATTCTAAATTGGTCATTTTAGTAATTTTGTCGTATACACCGTTAGTTACACTGCTTCCAGAAAGGTCTAAGCGAGTGATCGTCGTACCGAAATCAGGTACATTTTGGTCAGTGACATTCGTGCCCATCAAATAAACTTGTTTCAAATTTGGCAAGCCAGCTAATACAGAAAAATCACTGATTTGATTGTTTGAATTCATATAAAAATAATCAAGATTCGTAGCCAGTTCTAAACCTTTTAAACTAGCAATGGCACTGTCTGCGTTTTGGATATATAAACTAGTTAACTTGGACATATCCTCTTGAGTCAACGCTTCCTTTGTTTTTCCGATCGCCTTTGCGACGATTTCTTGTAAGACAGGATCAGGTATCCATGCATTGATGTCCGCAGCACGCGTTTCAGGTATACTCGGCGTTGAACTTGTTTCAGTTTGTAAAGGAACCATGGAGCTTTCAGTTGAATTCGACGTGCTGTTTGAACTAGCTGTTTCAGATTGTGAAGAGGATAAACTTACGTTATTTGTTGAACTAATAGACATGGGTGGTTCAGAGAAATTCGGAATAGCAGATTCACTGCTGTATGTCGTTGTTTCAGCTGTGACTTGGAGAGGGAGACTCAATACAGATCCTAGTATTATAGAACTCTTGATAAGTGAATATAATTTATTTTTCATAATTCAAATCCTTTTATAATTTATTGTGTGTAAATAATAAATCTTTTTTTAAGGATATAATGATCAATTTTTAATTAATAACTTTTGTTTTTTGAGCAATTTATTTTATTTAAATCAATTGTCGCAAAATCGACTTATTTTTAACGAAAGATTCTATGATCGATTTTAAATAAGTAGTATTTTGTGAAGATTAATATACATAAACTTGTTCGGTGAGATTTTTAAACAAACATAGTCTATTGAGCAGAAATAGCGGGTTAAGGATTCTCATAAAATGGCTAAGAAGCAATTCTTCACGTTGTTTAATGTTAAATATCAGATGATGGATAGGAGATTGATTTTGTGAGCGAGAGACACCAGTCTTTTTAGTTCTTTTCGCCGATGATTGATATCTTTTTTATACTAGTGGAAGATTGTCTTGATTTACTTGGTTGTTAGAGATAGGAACCAAGTAAAATGCTATTCCAAAATCGAATTATAAATTTTTTGGGGTCGGTTCGTGTTTCAAGAAATGTTTAGGGTTATTACCTATTTCTTTGTATTTTTTACACAAATCAATAGACTTAAATCCTTCTATCTCATCTTATTAGATTTTCTGGAACAAATAATAGATTGTATCTGAATTTAGTTCGCACAATCTTCTCTAGGTGGCACTTGTGGATCTGAGTCAATACCTCCGACATGACTTGTGAGAGTTTTTTCGGGATTCCAGTGGGTGAACATCTTATCGTTTCGACCAGCCATCAAATAAAGATAAATATAGTTGTAGAGAGTTGTCCTTCTTGGAATCTTTTTAAGCGGAAAGAGATTCAGTTTTTTTGCACGTCCTACTACGGCATCAGAGGATGGTTTTTCTCTTTTCATCTGTTGGTCGGCATAGGCCATAAAATCAGGTGTAGCGCTCCATTTAGGTTGCTTAGTGCTATCCTGACGCGCTTTTTCATAGGCAGCTTGACCAGCCGAGGTGGAATAGATGAACGTTTCATATTCATAACGCATGCCATTTTTTTCTGTCGCCGAATTAGATGAACAGTACCATGCTTCACTTCAATATGGATATGGATGGTCTGTGGTGCAGGACCTAGCTGTTTGGCGATTTTTCGGTTTGATAACGGACGTTCTTGAGCTTTCAAGGCTTCGATTTGGCAGCGTTCCTCATAAGTTAGGTGTTTTCCTTTGTGTGTGAAACTATGGTATTCTCAATTTGCGTCATTGCGAATTCATCCTTTATTGATTGTGTAGGAGCTTCAATAATACATGAAATTTGCAAGGGCTCTTTTTTATTTTTCTAAGTGACTAAGTTTATTATAAAATCTGCTTGTTTTGAAATGAAAAAAAGTTAAAATTATCAAAAAAAGAATAAATTTTATGAAAAATGAGTTAAAATAGAAAAAGAAATAGGTACTTTGATGATACTATTAACTACAATGGCTAGAGATTAATCTTCATATTGGTATATAGACAATGATATCTATTAACTGTTCCAGTGTAGGAGGCAATAGTGAGAAAGAGAAATTCGAAAGTTTTTAATAATTTATTGATTGTATTGGGAACAATACTAATTTGTTTAGCGTTTGTAGCGCTATTTTACAAATATTATGATCTTCAAGGAGAAAATGACAAGAGGATGACTTCCACACATTCAAGTATCAAAAATGGAGAACTAACTAAATCAAAAGTAAATAAAAAAATTGATAGCTTAACTACTTTGAAATATACTTTTGAAAAAATAACTGTTGGGGAAGAAGATTCTGGATCTGGTGGGAGCAAAAAAAATGAAGTTAAAAATTTGCTTGGAAAACCAGATTCAAAAATAGAAGATTACAATGCAGGTGAAAAAGCGACTTTTTACTCCTGGAATTATTTTCCTTGGGATGATCCAGTAGTTTCAGTGATGATAACCTTTAGAAATGGAAAAGTAGTAGCTAAGTCATTAGATATTGCTAAAAAACATGAAGAAAGTATTCCTGGATTTTTAAACGAGTTTAATCAAATGATGAATGGACAAACTTATTCTAAAGAAGAGATAATAAAAAAATTGGGATATCCAACTTCAGAAATGGTATTAAGACATAGTAAACATCAATATGAATATTTTGTTTGGAGTGATTCTAATAAAATATTTTCTATAGAGTTAAAAGATGGAGAACTCAAAGAGCGTAAACAGAATGAGTACTAAAATATTATGAATCTATGTTAATAAAGTGGAGGCATTTATCGAGCGTTTCTCTGAAACTACGAAAAGAAATTCTGTCTAGTTGTAGCCGATTCAGTCAGTGTAAAGGTAGTGGAAAGATAGTATAGATTTTTGGAAGGAATAGGAGAATCCCGATTTAAAATGATAAGCGAAAAATTCAAGAGATAAATATGCGAGACTTAAAGTACGAAGTAAATATAACCTCGTACTTTAAGTCTCGCTACTTGATAGATAAGTGAAATCTAAATATAAACCTAACTCCGTGAAAACTGTGCTTCATACAACTTCTTATAAAAACCATCTTTTTCCAACAGCTCTTGATGACTGCCAATTTCAACGATTTGTCCGTGATCCAGCACGAGGATCTGATCAGCATTTTGGATTGTTGACAGACGATGGGCGATCACAAAGCTGGTATGATTCTTCATCATTGCCAAAAAGGCGCTTTGGATTTTTTGTTCAGTCAAGGTATCCACTGAACTGGTCGCTTCATCAAGAATTAGCATGGAAGGTTGACTGATCATCGTTCGAGCGATCGTCAGCAATTGCCGCTGCCCATCGGAAAGCTTAACACCGGCATCGCCTACGATCGTATCTAATTTATCCGGCAAGCGCATCACGAAATCATACATATAGGCATCCTTCAATGCTGCATAGATTTCTTCATCTGTTGCTGACTTACGGCCGTAACGCAAATTGGCTCGTAAGCTGCTATCCATCAACCAGGTTTCTTGCAATACCATGCCGAATTGCTGGCGAAGACTGTCTCGGGTTAAATGACGGATATCCGTACCATCAATCGTGATCGTTCCTTTGTCTACTTCATAAAATCGCATTAGAAGATTAACCAGTGTTGATTTTCCAGCGCCGGTTTTTCCGACGATCGCGATGGTTTCTCCCGGTTCGACAGTTAAATTGAAGTCTTCAATCAATGGCTGATCCTTTTGATAAGCGAAATCAACATGCTTGAAAACCACCTTTCCCTTTGCGGCAGTTAAGGTGAAGGCATCAGGATCATCGGCTTGTTCAACAGGTTCCTTCAATAATTCAAACGAGCGATCAAGACCGGCGATCGCAGTTTGAATCTGAATCGTGATTCCAGATAATTCAATAAAAGGCTTTGTAAACTGGCTGGAATAGATCGTGAAGCTGGAGATAATCCCGATTGTCACCCCGCTATCAGTTTTTAATGCTAATAAACCACCCACCAGGCCAACCATCAAATAGGCTAGATGATCGACAAAACGCGAGGAAGGATTGGTCAGGGAAGAAGCAAACTGAGCTTTTTGTCCCCGTACATACAGCTCTTGATTCAACGCTTCAAAGTTCGTTTGATTTTGGTTTTCTCGTTGGAACGCTTTGACGATTTTTTGATTGCCGACCATTTCTGTAATGAAGCCAGAGATTGAACCGACTAGTTGCTGCTGACTTGTAAAGTATTGCTGGGAGGTGCGAGCGACGATATAGGTAATCAAAAAGATGATCGGCGTTGCCACCAGTACAACGAACGTCAGCATTGGACTAAGATAGAGCATAAAGACTAAGGCGACTAGAACAACGGTCATGCCAGAGAATACCTGATTGAAGACCGCGGAGATAGCAGTAGAGATATTATCCATATCATTGGTAAAGCGGCTGACAATATCGCCTTTTGAGCTTTGATCGTAATAACTCAGCGGCAGTTTATTCATATGAGTAAAGGTTTCTTCCCGCAGTTTAGCCACTGAATCAAAGGCAACCGTGTTTCCTAATCGCTGAATAAAATATTGACTGATAACCGTTACTAAAAAGATGCCGACAAATAATTGAAGAATCTGAAAGAGTCGGGTAAAGTCAACGGCGCCTTGATTGACCATTTGATCGACAGCGACACCAATATAATAGGTCATCAACACAGAGGTGATCCCACTAGCGATTCCTAAAATAATTGCTGCAAACAATTCCTTTGGATAAGCCGCTAAATAAGGAATGAACAATTTCAATGAACGGAAAAAATTCTTTTTCTTGATCATTGAACAGCACCTCCTTCTGCTTGAGAATTGACCAGTTCCTGATACAGCTCAGATTCTTGCAATAGCTCTTCATGACTGCCTTGAGCCGCGATTTTTCCGTTATCCATCAAAAGAATTGTTTCCGCGTCTTGGATTGAGCGCAAACGCTGAGAAATAATGACTACACCACAATCAAGCTCGCGTTTCAGTGCTTGGCGCAAATCTAGGTCAGTCTGATAATCCAACGCAGATAAGGAATCATCTAAGATCAACAATTTTGGTTTGCGAATCAACGCGCGGGCAATTGTTAAGCGTTGACGCTGACCGCCAGAAAAATTCTTTCCATTTTCCAAGATCATGGTATCCAAGTCCTTTGGCAGGGTTTCAACAAATTCACTAGCCTGAGCGATGGCTAAGGCTTCCCAGCAATCTTCATCTGTGGCATCCTGTTTTCCCCATTGCAGATTTTCCCGAATCGTTCCACTAAAGAGGACAGCAGTTTGGGGTACAATCGCGATTTCAGAACGTAAATGATCCAACGACCAGTCTTTGACATTGCTCCCAGCAAAGCTGACTGCTCCCTTTGAAGCATCGTAAAACCGTGGGATCAAACTGATCAGAGTTGATTTTCCACTACCGGTAGCGCCAGTAATACCGAGAATTTTATTTTCCTGCAAAGTGAAGGAGACGTCCTGTAAAGCCAGACCAGATTTTTCTGTATAGCGAAAATCGACATGATCAAAATCAATTAAAGGTGCTTGTTCGTTAGCATTTTGAACCGCGCCATCATCTTCTAAGGTCGTGTCAGTCGCAAAAACTTCATTAATCCGATTCGCAGAAGCCGCCGCACGAGTAAATAATACGACTAGATTAGAAACGACAATTAAGGCCAAAAGCATTTGGTTCATGTAATTGATCAAAGCTAAGACCTGACCTTGTTCTAAATGTCCAACATTGACTTTAAAGCCGCCAAAATAAAGCAGCGCCACGACACCCGCGTTCATAATCAGTGTCGTACTAGGAGAAAGCAGGGCAGAGATGTTAGCGACCCGCTGATTTAAGCGGGAGATTTCTTCTGTTTCTTCATTAAAGTGAGCCGTTTCGGTCTTTGTTCGGGCAAAAGCGCGAATCACTCGGACGCCGCTCAAATTTTGGGTCACCAATTGATTTAACTGATCGAGTTTTTGTTGAATTTTTCTATATAAGGGTACAGAATAATGGATAATCAAAAAGAGAATGAAACAGAAAAGCGGCAGCAGAATCAAGAAAATCAATCCCATTTGCCAATCGATATAAAAAGCCATAATGACCGAACCAATACTTAGAAACGGTGCTCGAACGACTAAGCGGATCAGCATCGCTAGAGCCCCTTGCATCTGATTGATGTCATTGGTCATGCGCGTGATTAAGGTATCTGTCCCAAAGCGATTCAATTCCTTATGGGAGAAGCTGTTGATTTTCTCCATCAAGCGATTTCGCAGAACAGTACCGAAGCCCTGAGAGGCAATCGAAGCATAATACTGACAGATCAGCGCACAGAGCAATCCGACGATTGACAAGCCCAGCATAGCGACAGTCATCTCAATCACTTTGCCTTGATCGTGGCGAGCGATGCCTTCATCTACTAATCGAGCCATGAATAAGGGCAGAATCAGTTCGAAGACAGCCTCTAAAAATTTGAAAAAAGGGCCAAGAATAATCTGCTTTCGATAATCTTTGGCATAACGTAAAAGCTGAAGCATATAAGTTCCTCCAATAGATAAAGTAAATAATCTGCAAAATAGGATCGCTTCTATTGTAACTTACTTGTCAATCAAGTCCGAAGAATATACTTGGAAATACCAGAAAACTTGTCTGCCAAGTAGAAAACGAGTCAAAGAAAAAAGAGTGATAGAATTTCCTTCACTCTTTTTTGTCTTCTCTATTTTTGGATAGCTCACTGATTGTTTCTTGAATGAAATTCCTGCTTTGATTAGTAATAAACGGATCAATCACGACGACTGGATAATCTTTTGGTAGTCCTTCGGAAGAACCTGTCGTGATTAGGCAATCATATTTTTTTAATTCCTCTTTTAGGTTAGGCAAGCCGCCTGATAATTTTTCGAAATGTGTGATCGTGAAGTTGCCATAGACCTTTTCGGAAATCTGCTTTGCTAAAAAGGTCTCTTCTGTTGGAGATAAATCGGACAGTAACAGAACTTTTAGTGGCTGATCTTGACTGGCTAGCCATTCCATACTATACACTTCGGTTGTAATCAGCAAATACATATAATTTTGAATAAAATCCTCTTCTTGATACATGTTGTGTCTTGAGACAAACCGTTCTACTAATTCCCGAATCTTTTGAACTCCTCGACGATAGACCTTTGATGCTTCTTGTACGAATACAGAACGATTGCGCCATAATACGCCAATGTACTTTCCATTTGGATCGCATAAGTAAAAATCATTGCATAAAACTGTCGCTATGTCTAATCGATTCAAGTTGCTGAGACGATTTCCCAGCATTTCATCAAATTCTTTCGCTAAAGCATAGTGCTGTGTAAATAACCGACGATATCTTGGATTTTCTAGCAGAGCGACATCTCGATGCAGTAGGCTGAAGACAATAGCGTCAGAAAAGGTTAACCAAAGTGCGTCTCGAATCATCTCGATTGTTAGTTCCAAGCCGACACCTTCTCTAAGTGCCTGCTTTAATTTTTTGTAGGCGAGTCCTGTTGGAAGAAGAATGGCGTTTGTCCTTAATTCTTCCTTAGGAAACCTATGACCTCTTTTTAGTCGCCAAAAACTAATATACATATTGTAAATCAGGCGTTTCTCGTACACATATTTCTCATGAATACAATTCATATCGATAAATTCTTGAACATATTTTTCGATGATGTAGTAATGATCAGGCGGCAATTTAGGAAGAGTGCTTTCAAAGGCACTTTGTCGTTCTGTGTAAAAACGATAATAGAAATTTCGAATCTCACCTTCGTTTCCTTCTATTCGCAGGGGACGATAATGAAGCTGCATCCCTGCTTTGGTCAAGGTAGTTTCGATTTTTTTTAGGTAGCGTTGGGTATTAGAGGAGCTTAAATATAGTTTTTTTGATAGTGCAGTAATATTTTCGCATTCTTCATACAGAAGCTCTTCGATAATTTGAAATTCAGGACAAGCATTTAAAAAATCCGCATAGATGACACCAAGGCTGATCGATTTATCCATGATAATTCGAAACAAGCCCTTCACTTTGACTATTTGGACGACATTTGGTTTTTCAGAATTGATCAAATCGATATCGTTCAATAGGATCGGCAGGGAACAATTTAACAGGCTTAATAATTGATCACTGGATAGACCATCTCGCCGGTAGTATAAATGCTCCAATAACAACAAACGACGTTTATTGCTGGTTCCTAAAGTTGTGCGAAAATCCATCGTCGTTCCCTCCTTTTTTTGAGCAAGTTCTTAAACAATTAGAAACTACAAGCTAAGTACAATCCTTTTTTTGCGAAAATAATAAATTTACAATTTTTGACAGTTGAAAGTGATGATGATCGAAATAAAGATACGAATACGGTAACAATACCACTGTGATTAAAACGTTTTCTATATAAAAATGATATAGGGAGAAAGCGTTAAAAACAAGCGTTAATTGTAAATACTCTTAAAAATAAGTGTTTTTAGCATATTGAACACAGATTTATACAAGTAGCTGCTCTAAGTTTAGACCTTAGCAGCGTCATTTGGTTTAAGACTGAATGGATAGTGAACAAAACCTGCAAGCGATCTTTTGCCTATTATCAATGTGATTCATTTACTAGAATAGTTAAAAGTTGGAGAGGCAGGACGCTTTCTAAAGTTAAGCACAAGGCACATAGTGGAAGCTTTACCCATGAAACTAGCATTTTCTGACTATCCGTGGAATAATGAAAGCCAAGCATTCGTTTAATGGAGGAAGAAAATGGAAAAAATATTTACGATCATTGTGCTCTTATTTTTTTGCTATTCATTTATTGGTTGGTTATGGGAGACGATTTATTGCTCGATCAAGGCGAAACATTTCGTGTATCGCGGCTTTCTATTAGGACCAATCACACCAATCTACGGCTTTGGAGTCGTTGGCGTGCTTTATTTTATTGAACCCTATCAGCAGAATATCGTGCTCCTGTTTTTCTTAGCGCTGATTCTTGTGACCGCCTTGGAATATCTGACCAGCTTTTTATTAGAGAAAATTTTTCATCTGACATTATGGGATTATAAGGATGTTCCATTGAATATCAATGGACGGGTGGCTGTACCAGTCTCCATCTTTTGGGGCATTGCCTGTGTGTTTATCGTTCGCGTCTTAAATCCTTATTTAATGACTGTCGTTAGCAGCTGGCAGCAGCGCTTTGGAATTTTTTTACCGATGTTTCTATTAATGCTAACAAGTTTTGATCTAGGTTTTACCCTAGCGAACCTTGCATCATTGCGTCAGGCGATAAACAAGATGAGTGCTACGATCCAAGATAAGAAAGAACAGCTGCAAGCAGATCTTGGAGAATTAAAGGTAGCAGCAGAAGAACGTCGCCAGGGTTGGATGGCTGAAATCAAAGAACAGCCTGAATGGCGTAAACAACTGCCAAGGCTGAATTTCCAAGAACGCCGCTTCTTGAATAGCTTCCCAAATATGAAATCGAAGGAAATAAAAAGTCCTTTAGCGGAGATTCGCCAGTTATCTAAAGAGCTGCGGAAAAAATAATATTACAAAAATATGACAAAAATTAGTCCTTTCAAAGCTTGAAGGGACTATCTTTTTTATGGTGTCTAGGGAAAATAAAACAAATGTTACTAAAACATGTTTCGTTTTGTAATGAAATGTAATGTTGGTGAAACAAAAAGTCCGTCATTTTCTCGTATAATAACTGAGGGTAAATAGAAAGGTGGACTTTTAAGTGAGAAAGCAAACGTTTGGGTTCGTTGCCACGCTATTGTTGGGTGCTAACGTACTTTTACCAGTCTTTGCACAGGCAGAGTCACTGAATGAGTTAGATAAAAAAGAATCCGCAATCGCTCGACAAAGTGATAAAATCAGCGGAGAATTACAGATCGCACTGAATGATGTCAACGAAAAATATCAAGAAGTTAACGATATTCGGACAAAAATCAGTGAGAATGAAGCAGTTTTGGAAAAGACCAAAACAGATATCGTGGAAACAGAAAAGAAGATTGAACAGCGTAAAGAAGCAATTGCAGAGCGGATGAAAACTGCTCAAGTCAATGGTATGACGGATCGTTCGATTAATGCATTATTGGAATCAAAGGATCTTGGCGAGTTTTTGAATCGTGCCTTTGCGATGTCCGTTATCCAAAATGCAGAGAAAACAAAAGTTGCTAGTCTAGGCGAGGCCAAAGACAAATTAACCGAATTAAAAGCAACACAAGAAAAAACACAAGCCCAATTAAAACAAAATAGTCAAAGTCTGGAAGCTGAAACGACGAAGTTAGATGAAAAAATGGCCAACTTAAAGCAAGAGTTAGCCGATAATAAAACTAGCTTAGAAAAAATCAGCCAAGACAAAGAAGTAGAAAAGGCCCGCCAAGCTGCTGAAAAAGCACAAGCGGAAAAAGCGGAGAAAGAAGCCAAAGCAGCCGAGGCTGCAAAAGCGGCGGAAGCCGAAAAAGCTTCAAAAGCTGCGGCAGCACAGGCACAAGAAAAGGCGAAGGCTGAAGCGTCATCGCAAGCATCTTCACAATCGTCAAAACCAGCTTCATCAGCGTCAAGTTCACAACAAACAACACAAACAAGCGAACAACCAAAACAAGAACCAGCGCAACCAGCACCAAGCACACCGACGACATCTGGTCGTACGATGCAAATGGAATCAACGGGTTATTCATGTGCAGAGTCAGTGAATACATTCTTTACAGCGATGGGAATCGACTTACGTCAAAATCCACAGGTTGTAGCTGTTGATCCAAGTGTCATTCCATTAGGTTCAATGGTAGAAGTATCTGGCTATGGAATTGCAATCGCCGGTGATACCGGTGGTGCCATCAAAGGGAATATTATTGATGTCCATTTTCCAACAGTTGAACAATGTATCCAATGGGGACGTCGTTCAGTAACTGTGACCGTTATTAGTTAAGACAAGTGAAGCACCGTTTGAGATCATAGGATTTCAGACGGTGCTTTTTTTGCGTAATCAGCTATTTAAAGAGATCCATGGACAATTTATCAACCGTGTCAAAAGCCTTCATTATTAAACTACAAGTTACTTTAGCAGAAACTGTTAAATCAAAAGTATAAAAAATCGACTAAGCTGACTGACAGACCCTGGAAACACGTGTATAAAATTGCTTTATGTCTACAAAGAAAAACGCGATCTGCATATGTTTATGGAGAAAAGGTAAGAAGGGTAGTTTTAGACTTATAGGATGAAATGAGGTTGAAGAGTAAAAAAAGGTGTTTACGAAGAATAGTTGGTTGATAAATCTGCTGTAAATAGTGATACAGATTATCCATTAGAAAATACAGATATCATTAGTATTACTATTATTAAATCAGAAAATCGTCATAATAATAATAAAAATCAGAACTTTATAATTCACAATCATCTTTTGGATTGACAAAGAAATTATTGAGTAATCACTTTAGTAAAACATTACACTAGTTATGTATATTTTCTATACAGGAATACTCATTATGCCTGTATTGCTTAGAATCATTCTATCTTATCATGTATACCTTATGGAGAATATGTATCAAATTTAGTTATAATAAGAAACTTTATCGTTCGCTGAAGTAGCCTTTTTCAATATTTTAGCAAATGAAATATTTAACATTAGTTTAAAAATCTTGTATCGTAATATGTGTAGAATGACTCGTGTTACTTAATAACTTAAATTGAAAAACAGAAGGGTGAATGTAAAATGATTAAATTGTATACGTCAGCTAGTTGTACATCATGTAGGAAAGCCAAAGCATGGTTAAGAGAAAATGGATTGGCATTTGAAGAAAGAAATATAATGTCGAATCCTTTGACAAAGGATGAAATCAAAGAAATTCTTACGATGACCGAAACAGGAACGGATGAAATTATTTCCACGCGTTCAAAGGTCTATGAAAAATTAGACGTTGATTTCGATGAGCTATCTCTAAGCGAATTGGTCGATATCATCGAAAAATATCCAAGCTTGTTGAGACGTCCGCTTGTTTTTGATGAAACGAAATTCCAAGTCGGTTACAACGAAGATGAGATCCATCAGTTTATTCCGAGAGAAGTTCGCAGAGTGACTTCGAAGAAAATGGCTAGAGTCTTGCTTTATATGGATTTGCAAAAAGAAAGTCTTGTATAAAGACATAATTATAGATAAATCCCCATCCCGTTCTTTTTTGTTGGTAGGAACAGGCTGGGGATTATTTTGCGAGTTAAGCTTTCGCAGTTTATTCGGTGTGAAATGTAGACAGAACTTTTTAGCAAAATGATGGACAAGCAGTTTAGCTTAATCGTATGCGTACGAGAATAAAATCATTTTTCGCGCTTTTGGAAAAATGATTACTATTCAATTGAGGTAGCTGCGAGTTAGATTTTTCGCAGTTAATTAAGCTTGAAACATAAACATTGCTTATTTACCAAAAAATGCTTAAGCAGTTTAGCTTAATCGTATGCGCACGAAGACAAGAACTATTTTTCAGATAAAATGTTTCCTATCCTATGTGCCAACTGTTTGACGAATCAAATGGTCAAAGGCGCCAAGAGCGGCGGTGGCTCCAGATCCCATGGATATAATGATTTGCTTATAGGCGCTGTCTGTACAATCACCTGCGGCAAAAATCCCTTCTACATTGGTTGCGCCATGTTTGTCTACTAGAATTTCGCCACGATCGCTCAAGGCGACTGTATCGGCTAACCACTCAGTGTTCGGCATTAGACCAATCAAGATGAAGACCCCTTCAACATTCAAGGTATGTTCTTCATTTGTTAGACGATCCGTATACGTCAATGCTTCAACGTGAGAAGAACCGGTGATCTTCTTCGTTGCTGCATTTGTAATTACCGTGACATTCGACAACGAGTAAAGCTTTTCTTGCAACACTTGATCGGCCTTTAGTTCAGGAAGAAATTCCAGTACATAAATATGTTTCGCTAATCCAGCTAAGTCAATGGCGGCTTCAATCCCTGAGTTTCCGCCACCAATCACCACAACTTCTTTATCTTTGAACAATGGGCCATCGCAATGCGGACAATAAGCGATGCCTTTGTTCTTAAATTCCTTTTCACCAGGAACATTGATGGCACGCCAACGGGCACCGGTTGAAAGAATCGCCGTTTTCGTCGTTAAGTGCGCACCGTTTTCTAATTCAACTTCGATCAAATCCTTCTTCTGAATGGATTTGGCACGTTGTCCTTTCATGATATCTACATCATATTGTTTCACGTGTTCTTCCACTTGACGCATTAATTGCGGACCTTCCACGTAAGGCGTGCCGATCACATTTTCGATTCCCAGCGTTTCTAAGACTTGACCGCCGAAGGTATCCACGACCATTCCGGTCTTGATTCCTTTACGAGCAGCATAAATTGCTGAGCTGGCACCAGCAGGACCGCCCCCGATGACTAAAACATCAAAGGTTTCTTTATCGTCGAATTCATCCGCGCCCAAAGGTCCGCTGACTTTTTCGATAATCTGTTCGATCGTCATCCGACCGCTATCAAATTCTTCATCGTTTAGAAAAACAGTCGGTACGGCCATGACTTCCTTTTCATCAACTTCGGCTTGGTACATCCCGCCTTCGATCATGGTGTGCGAAATCTTTGGATTCAACACAGACATAATGTTCAACGCTTGGACGACATCCGGGCAGTTATGACAGGTTAGGCTGACATAGGTTTCAAATGCTAACTCCCGATCAATCGATTTGATTTGTTGGATCAGCGAATCATCGATCTTCGGTGCACGACCGCTGACTTGCAGCAAAGCTAGGATAAAGGAAGTAAATTCGTGTCCCATTGGTAAGCCGGCAAAGACGATGCCGCTAGCATCTGCGCCCACCTGATTAATCTCAAAGCTTGGTGTCCGTTTTAAGTTCTTGGTTTCGATCAAAATCTTATCATCCATCGCCGCGACTTCAGTCAAGAAATCTTCTACTTTTTTCGACTCTTCAGATTCATCCAAACTTGCTGAAAAAACGATCTTTGATTCTAATAAGGCTAAATATTGTTTTAGTTGTTCCTTCGTTTCATTATCTAACATAGAAACACCTTAAATCTTGCCGACTAAGTCAAAGCTTGGTTTCAGCGTTTCACCGTCTTCTTTCCATTTAGCAGGACAAACTTCACCTGGATGAGTGCGAACGTATTGCGCTGCGCGAATTTTGTCGATCAAGCTGCTGGCATCACGGCCAATTCCGTCAGCATTGATTTCCATTGCTTGGACAACACCGTCTGGGTCAATGATAAAGGTACCACGCTGTGCCAAACCTGCTTCTTCATCTAAAACATCAAAGATACGTGAGATATGATGAGAAGGATCGCCGATCATGGTGTAGTTAATCTTGCCGATCGCATCAGATGTATCGTGCCATGCTTTGTGCGTGAAATGAGTATCTGTTGAGCAAGAATACACCTCAACACCTAACTCTTGTAATTTTTCATATTGGTCTTGTAAATCCTCTAATTCTGTTGGACAAACAAAAGTAAAATCTGCTGGATAAAAACAAACAACGGACCATTTGCCCTGTAAGACTTCTTCAGAAACCTCGATAAATTTTCCTTGACGATAGGCTTGCGCTTGAAACGCTTCAACTTGTTTTCCGATTAATGACATAGATGTACCCTCCTGTTTAATAGTGAGAAAATATTCTCGTAATTGATAAAAGAAAATCTGAAAAAGCTAGTATTGATCTTCTTTTATTTAAAATAATTATAAACAGAAAACAATTACATTGTAAATGCTTTTTTCGCATATTTCTGAAACTATTTACCCAAAAAAGCGAAAGAATATAGAAAAAAAGATTTTTTGCAAGTAGGGTCTTTTCATTCATAAGCAATCAAAGTAAGGAAAAAGTGATTGCACGGTAAGCGAAGAACCGCCATAATTGAGGAAAAGTAAAGTGGGTGAGAAAATGAAGCGGGTACTTTATTTTCTTTCGTTGGTACTAATAGGATTATTCTGGTGCGGCACAGTCCAAGCAGAGAATATCTATGTGGAGGATCATGCAAACGTCCTGTCCTCCGAAACGAAAGAACAAATCTATCATACAATCAAAAATATAAAGAATTAGAGCTGCGTCCTCAGCTAGCCGTGGTAACTTTGAAACAACTGCCAGCTGATCAGTCGATCGAGAGCTTTGCCAATGAGAAGTTCAATCAACTGGGAGTTGGGGATAAAGAGTATGATTCTGGAATCATGTATGTGATTGCGGTAAAGGATCGTAAACAACGGATTGAAGTAGGCTACGGTTTGGAAGAGGATATCCCTGATGCCTTGGCGATGGAACTTATGACGGAAGAAGCAAAGGACTATTTTCGCGGGGAAAATTATGATGAAGGGATCAAAATCGTTACAGGTAATATTGATCACATTTTAATAGGAAGAAAAACGATCAAGGATTTTGAACCAGGGTTCTTTGAAAAACATTTTGCAGGTAAAAGTGCTTGGGAAATTATCCGCAATTATGTATTTCCAGCCCTGGTCGTGATAATGATCCTCTATGCTTTTTTAGAGACGCCATTGGTGAAGCTTTACATTTATTGGAAAGCTCGCAGAGAATTTTCCGCTGAGCTGAAGAAGGATTTAGTGAAGGAAGATCCGAGATTTCAACGCTATTCGGTTAGAAAAATGATTCACAGTAAAGAGCCGGAAGTAGTGATCGCTAGAGAAAAAATCGTAAAACGCTATAAGCGGTTGAAAAATAAAAAGCCGCTATATTACCATTTTTGTTACGCCTTTGGTACTTTGAAGTTCATGGATTTATTTACGAAGAAAAAGAAAGAGATGAAACGCTACTCCGTCTATTATCACCATAAAGATTTGTGGAATGAGGGCAGCTCCAGTAGTGACAGATACGGCAGTGGAAGCTCTTCTAGCGGCGGAGATTCATTTGGCGGCGGCAGTTCTGGCGGTGGTGGCGCAAGTTCAGATTGGTAAAACTGTTGAGGAATATTCCTCAGCAGTTTTTTTCATAAAAAAATTGGTTTGAAATGTATCAAATATATTTCAACTGTGACGAAAATAAAAGAATCAATTATTTGTGGTGCCCAAATAGTTTCAGCAAACCCATTCTTATTTAAAACAGCAGTGAAGACTAATACAAATTAATTATAATATACAAAAATACTTTTAATTCTTTTATATTTTTTTGAAATAAATAGTGTATATAATATTATATACACTATTTAAATAATCATTGATATTGTAGCCTTTCTGAACTATAATAATAACGTTGATTGTGTTTTTTAAGTTAGAATAAAATGACTGTGCAATCATACAAGTGAATAAATAAACAAAAAGTCGTTGTAATCTTATTGGGTTTTTGTTGTATAAAAAACAAAATCGAAGCGTTGGTGTAATAAAGAAGTAATTATCTTGTTTTTTTAATGAGAGAAAAGAATAACGTAATTTCACGCATAATGTAGCACTAATTGAAAGAGTAAAAGGGAAGCAAACAAGATGAAAAGTTCTTTTTCTTTATAAAAAACATTGAAAAAAGAAGATGAAATTTCTAAAAGGAAAGCCTTTCATGTCAAGCGTATTTGATATAATGTGGCTGCAATTTAAGGGGATTAACCGAAGAGTTTAAAAGTAAATTTTAGGGAAGTTGAGGGGCTTATGGAACAAACAATCAGTATCAAACAATTATTTGAACTACTAAGGAAGAGGATCGGATTGATCATATTAGGAGGACTAGCAGGCCTTTTGATTTCGGCTCTAAGTCAAATCGTGTTGTTCTCATTAAATCACTGAAAGGAAATGCTTCGGCGTTTCCTTTTTTCTTTTTGTTTTTTTGCTCAAATAATGTCGCAAAGATTCTGTTGAATCAGAATTCGCATACGAAGGTGACGAAAGGTTCTAAAACCGAATGCCACTCTCTTGATCACTTTAATCAAGTTATTCT